>OGOY01002341.1_pt1 | contig 17146 bp, 17 predicted proteins | sample 1552811 | NCBI WGS metagenome assembly OGOY01 (sample SAMEA2580132, study PRJEB22360) | human gut metagenome | biome: human gut; feature: human-associated habitat; material: faeces | place: Denmark | collected 2008/2010 | reverse complement strand
ATTTTATATAATACCAATGTAGTGACCTACAGAGAGCTGCCAACAGGCTGGGACAGCTTGTTAGAACCACGGTGGAAAGGCCGCGTGGCAGTGCCGGACCCGCTTAAATCAGATATGGCTGCTTCTGTTCTCACAGAGGCGGCAAAAAACAGTGAAAAAGAAGAATTTCTGGACCTTTTAGCGGAAAATATGCAGTATCAGATGCCGGAGACCTTTAAAGAGGTGGAACAGGGCATTTCTGACGGCCGCTATTCTATTGGCGTTACCTCAGAAGAGGCAGCGAAAGCGATGTTGGCTGCAGGTCAGGACGTAGATTACATTGATCCGGAAGAAGGAGAATGTTTCTTTGAAGACGGAACTGCGATCCGGAAAAGAACCCCAAATCTGGATGCTTCTGAAGCATTTGTAACCTACACTACCTGTGATGATACAAAATGGCTTTTACGGACCCAGCTTTTACGCCAACCGGCAGAAGATGTGGCTGCAGAGAATGACCGGTCAGATGAAGATCTGAAACAGAGATATTCCAGACAGCAGGAAGTTTTAAATATCTGGAAGCTTATTATGGAAGAAAAGTCTGGTTCAGCCCATGAACAGGAACAGTAATAAAGAAGGCAGGGAAAAAGATGAAGATATTAAATAAGCTTTCATTTCATAAAAAGATCTTTCTTGCCTGTCTGCTGACGGCACTGGTGCCTTTATTGTGCTCCAGTGTGGTTATGATCCGGCTGTTTACGGCAGCACTTGACCGGCAGAATTTAGATGAGGGGCGGACTCAGATCACAAAGGCAGAGGCGCGACTGGAAGCAGTTTTTGAAAAATGCGAGGAAGCCTGCCAGACTATTGCAGCAGATAAAAAAACGGCCCGGACTATGATCGAAAAAAGTGAGGCAGACCATCAAAGGGAAATGTATCTTTCTTTGTATCAGGCTACACAGGAAACATCCGGCTATGCTCAGTTTTCCATTTATGATGCAGGTGGCCATCTGCTCTATACAACTGACACAGAAGGAAAGGAAAAAGATCTGCCAGTATTCTGGGGGCTGTTAAGAAAGGCATCAAAGACAGATGATATTGTATATTACCGCACAGATCCTGATCTTTCTATTACAGACAGAGATATTTTGCTTCAGGGGGCAAGACCGTTATATACAGAGGGCGGCGCCAGGACGGGGTATATTGTTTTTGATTTTACCAGGGAAAATTTGGATGACCTTTTAGGAGCAGAAGTGTCATCTGGTGATATGCTGCTGCTTTTAGATGCTCATAAACGGACGGTGTACTGTTCAGGTCAGGACAAGATTCAGGTTCGCCCAGGTGACAAGATGGAAAAGATACTGGAAAACAGGAAAATGTCCGATGCAGGCCATGACAGGGAACAGTATCTGGTAAGCCATGGAGGAAAAACTGGCTTTTATTTTCTCTTATGCCGCCAGGCGCCTATGAGCCAGCCAGCTGTGCAGACTATGTGGACCGTCAGCCTATGCCTGTCAGCGTTGGGATTATTCCTCTGCCTGGCTGTATCAGGCGTACTTACAGGCAGTATTGCCCGCCCGGTACAGACATTAGATGAAGCTATGGAAAAAGTGAAAAAGGGTGATCTTTCTATCCGTATCCATACCCAGTCCAATGATGAAATGGGACGTCTTACCCGCAGCTTTAACCAGATGACAGAAGATCTGGGCCGGTATCTGGAAGATAAGGTGCAGAGGCAGAAGGACCTGAATGAAACAACATTAAAATTATACCAGACCCAGTTAAATCCCCATTTTCTCTATAACACGCTGGACACCATCAAATGGGAAGCAAGGATCCGCCAGGTGCCACGGATCGCAGTGCTGGCGGAAAATCTGGCGGTTATATTGCGAAAAAGCATTTCCAGTAAGCTGTTTATCCCTTTAAAAGAGGAATTAGAGACCATTGACAGTTATGTAGAAGTACAGGAGATCCGTTTTACCGGACGTTTCTTGTGCGAAAAGGAGATACCGGATCAGTTAGAGGAGTGCCTGGTTCCGAAAATGATTTTACAGCCATTAGTGGAAAATGCTATCCTACATGGTCTGGAAGGCTGTGAAAATGGATATATCTGTATTTATGCAGGCCGTGAAGGAGATGTTTTAAATATTTCCATTACCGATGACGGCCGTGGCATGAGCCCGGAGATATTGGCCTGGATCAACAGTCCGGAACCGGAGAAGCGGGAAGGACATCTGGGGCTTTATAATATTATGAGGATATTAAAATTATATTATGGAAATGAATATGGCCTGAAGGCAGAAGTGACAGAAGACGGAACAACTGTCACTTTGAGACTGCCGGATGTTCGCTCGGGATCTTTTGGTGCCGAAAGACCCTGAGAGGACATCTTAGAAAGGAGGGGGACGATGTATAAAGTAGTAGTGGTAGAAGATGAAGAGATTGCCAGAAAAGGCATTATATTTACCATTAACTGGGATGCATTAAACTGTATGATCGCCGGGGAAGCTGCCAATGGGGAAGAAGGGGCAGAGGTGATCCGCCGCCTTTCACCGGATATTATCGTTACAGACCTGAAAATGCCCCGTATGGACGGCGTGGAAATGATCGCAAAGCTGCGGGAACAGGGAAACAGGGCGAAATTTATTATCCTGACGGCTTATGGGGATTTTAAATATGCCCAGAGTGCGGTGAAGCTGGGAGTCAGCGATTATCTGTTAAAGCCATTAAAGGACGGTGATCTGGAGCAGGCAGTGACCCGGATCATCGACCAGTTAGAAGAAGGAGACCGGCTCCGGCAGAAAGAAGAGGAAGAAACGCCTATTTTCCGGTTTAATGCAGACAGAAAAGCAAAAAATAAGTATGTAGAGCAGGCAATCAAACAGATCCGTGAACATTATAAAGAAGATATCAATATCAGTACAGTGGCAGAGCAGCTGCAGATCAGCGAAGGCTATTTAAGCCGTGTGTTCAAAAAAGAGACAGATTATACATTTACCACCTATCTTTCTTATTACCGCATGAAAGTGGCAATGGAACTGTTAAAAGAGGGAAATTTAAAGGTATATGAAGTAGCAGATGCTGCGGGCTATTCAGATACAGCCTATTTCAGCGCCCAGTTTAAGAAAATAGTGGGGATCGCGCCTTCTGAGTATCAGGATCGGGTAAGAGGGCACTAGGCGGCTGGTCATGGAGCCTGTGAATGGTAATTGCACTGGAGATTTTTGCACCTGGAAAAAGTGTGTACAGGAAAAAGTAATTATGTTATCATAGTGATAAGATCGTGAGAGCACAAAGTGCAGAGCATCCGGTAACAAACAAGGTACTGGGGGAGGTGGCCACATGCTTGAATTTAAAGACATCTTAGGACATGAACAGATCAAAGAACATTTTCAGAATGCGGCAGCAACGGGGAAAGTTTCCCACGCTTATATTCTAAGCGGCGAAGAAGGAATGGGAAAAAAGACCCTTGCAAATGCCTTTGCCATGACTCTTCTCTGTGAAGAAGGAGGCAGAGAGCCCTGTATGCAGTGTCATGCCTGCAAGCAGGTCCTGTCAGGAAACCACCCGGATCTGATCTATGTAACACATGAAAAACCGGCCAGTATGGGTGTAGATGATATCCGTGAGCAGATCAATGATACCATTATGGTGCGTCCTTACAGTAGCCAGTATAAGATCTATATTGTAGATGAAGCGCAGAAAATGACGGTGCAGGCCCAGAATGCTCTTTTAAAGACCATAGAAGAGCCACCGGCCTATGCAGTGATCATGCTTTTGACTACAAACCAGGATGCATTTTTACAGACCATTCTTTCACGGTGTGTGCAGCTGAAACTGAAACCATTAAAAGACTCTGTTGTGAAGACTTATCTGGAAGAAAAGCTTCAGGTAAAGGACATTCAGGCAGAAATATACAGTGCATTTGCAAGAGGAAATCTGGGCAAAGCAATTCATCTGGCCCAGTCAGAGGACTTTAAGATGATGTATGAAGAGATTTTAAAGCTGTTAAAGGAAATCAAGGAAATGGATATTTCCCAGCTTTTGGATGTGATCCGCAAATTAAAAGATGACAATACGGATATTAAGGAATGTCTGGATTTTATGCAGATGTGGTACCGTGATATCCTGATGTATAAAACTACCAAAGATTTAAACCTTCTCATTTTCAAGGATGAGTTTTCCGCAGTGAAGAAGGCGGCGTCTTTAAGCAGTTATGAAGGGCTGGAACAGATCTTAGGGGCCATTGATAAGGCCAGAGTCCGTTTAGATGCCAATGTAAATATGGAACTGGTCATGGAGCTTTTACTTCTGACCATGAAAGAGAATTAATAGAATTGTATTTTAAGGGTGTTTTAGGAAAGGAAATTAAGTAAGAGAAATGTTAACAGTAATCGGAGTGCGTTTTAGGGCTGCCGGAAAGATCTACTATTTTGATCCTGCAGACCGTCAGATAAAAATTGGGGACCATGTGATCGTAGAAACTGCCAGAGGTATTGAATACGGTTACGTAGTTCTTGGAAACAGAGAAGTAGATGAGACAAAGGTAATACCGCCTCTTAAACCGGTGATCCGTATGGCAACGGATGAGGACCGTGCCATTGAGGCAAAGAACAAAGAGAAAGAAAAAGAAGCATTTAAGATCTGCCAGGAAAAGATCAAAAAGCACAACCTGGAAATGAAGCTGATCGATGCGGAATATACTTTTGACAATAATAAGGTGCTGTTTTACTTTACAGCAGACGGAAGAATTGACTTCAGAGAGCTGGTAAAGGACCTTGCAAGTGTATTTAAGACCCGTATTGAGCTGCGGCAGGTAGGTGTGAGAGACGAGACCAAGATCTTGGGTGGTATCGGCATCTGCGGAAGACCGCTGTGCTGCCATTCTTATCTGTCTGAGTTCATCCCGGTTTCTATTAAAATGGCAAAGGAGCAGAACCTGTCCTTAAATCCAACTAAGATTTCCGGCGTGTGCGGAAGACTGATGTGCTGCCTGAAAAATGAGGAAGAGACCTACGAGGTATTAAACAGCAAACTGCCGGGAATTGGTGATACAGTTACCACTGCAGACGGCCTGAGGGGAGAAGTACACAGTGTAAATGTGCTGCGCCAGACTGTAAAGGTGATCGTAGTAGTAGATAAAGACGAAAAAGAGATCCGTGAATACAAGGTAGACCAGTTAAAGTTTAAGCCCAGAAGAAAGAAGGGCAAAGGCGGCGAAAAGCAGGACGAAGCAGAGTTAAAGAAACTGGAAGCACTGGAAAAGAGGGAAGGAAAGTCAAGGTTGAATGATAAATAGTGAAATGGAACACAGCTGGAGACAGGAAGGAAATATCCTTTTAAGGGATGATGAGCGGATCGATGATCTTCAGAGAAATCATTACGGCATCATCCAGAGAAAAGGCACCTTCTGTTTTGGGATGGATGCGGTGCTGCTGTCCGGTTTTGCAGTGGTAAAGCCGGGAGAAAAGGCGCTGGATCTGGGAACAGGAACCGGTATTATCCCCATTCTTTTAGAAGCAAAAACAGAAGGAAGGCACTTTACCGGCCTTGAGATCCAGGAAGAGTCTGCGGATATGGCCAGGAGAAGTGTGAAATACAATCACCTGGAAGAAAAGGTGGAGATCGTAACAGGAGATATCAAGGAGGCCGGAAGCAGGTTTGCACTGGCTTCTTTTGATGTAGTCACCAGCAATCCACCTTATATGAATGATGCCCACGGCATTAAAAACCCGGGAGATGCCAAGGCCATTGCCCGTCATGAGGTGCTTTGCACCTTAGATGATGTGGTAAGAGAAGGCACAAGAGTGTTAAAACCAGGGGGCCGGTTTTATATGGTCCACCGCCCAAGAAGGCTGATCGAGATCTTACAGACTATGAAGCAGTATGGTTTAGAGCCTAAACGGATGAAATTTGTACATCCTTATAAGGACCGGAAAGCCAATATGGTGCTGATTGAGGCAGTAAGAGGCGGCGGAGCCCTGATGAAGGTAGAAGCGCCGGTTATTGTATTTGATGAGAACGGGGAGTATTCACAGGAGATACGGACTACTTACGGGTATTAAAAAGCGCTTGCGGAGGAAAGGTACATGACAGGAAAATTATATCTGTGTGCAACACCCATCGGTAATCTGGAAGACATTACCTACCGGGTGTTAAAAACATTAAAAGAGGCAGATCTGATCGCAGCGGAAGATACAAGACACAGTATCAAGCTGTTAAATCATTTTGACATAAAAACGCCTATGACCAGTTATCATGAGTATAATAAGGTGGAAAAGGCAAAATATCTGGTAGAAAAAATGGCAGAAGGCACCAACATTGCCCTGATCACCGATGCGGGAACACCGGGAATTTCCGATCCGGGAGAAGAACTGGTAAGACAATGCTATGAAGCAGGTATTCCGGTCACTTCACTTCCAGGACCTGCAGCCTGTATCACCGCCCTTACCATGTCCGGGCTTCCAACCAGAAGGTTCTGTTTTGAGGCATTTCTGCCTGCAGAAAAAAGTGATAAAAAAGAACGCCAGCGGATCCTGGAAGAACTGAAAAAAGAGACCAGGACCATGATCGTCTATGAAGCGCCTCATCATCTGGTGGCAACTTTAGAGGACCTGTACGGGGCACTGGGAAACCGGAAGATCACCATCTGCAGAGAACTTACCAAGAAGTTTGAAAGCGCCTTCCAGACTACTTTTGAAGAGGCTCTGGCGCATTATGAGACCGAAGAGCCAAAGGGCGAATGTGTTATCGTCATTGCCGGAAAGCCGGTAGAAGAGATCCGTGAAGAAGAGATACGCGCCTGGGAAGAGATGCCTATTGAAGAGCATATGGAGCATTATCTGTCACAGGGAATGGACAAAAAAGAAGCAATGAAAGCAGTTGCAAAGGACAGAGGAATATCCAAGAGAGATGTGTATCAGCAGCTGCTGTAATAAAATGTGCGTGATGCTGAAATATTCGCTCATGTTTTGTGGGATTGAGCCAGATATTCCCTCATGTTTTGTGTAATGAATTTAGAAGTAATAAAAAAAACTGCCGTAAGACCACGGATTTCATGGTCTTGCGGCAGTTTTAATTGTTTTTATGTAATTTACTCAGCTAACTTCAAACCAGCCAGCTTTGCCAGCGCCAGAATGGATGCCTTAGAAACTTTCTTTCCTTCATATTCAACCAGATCTTCTGTTCCCCCGGTGAAGATATCTGTGTTTGCTGCTTTTTTTAGGATGATGCAGTCATCCTGGACTGTGATCTCAAGGGCGTCTTTTACGTCCAGGTTCAGGCTTCTTCTCAGCTCGATAGGAAGGGTGATCCGTCCAAGCTCGTCCAGTTTTCTTATAACCCCTGTTGTTTTCATAATGAAATACCTCCTGTTTTGTTGTACTTTGCGAACCCCATACCGCTGCGATCCCTAACTTAAGGGACATCATGCATTGTTTACAATGTATAATTAAAAAGTAGCAAATTTTGGAAATTAAGTCAATGATAAAGGGGGGATTATAAAAGAATACAGGAAAATACTGAACAGAAACGAAAAAACAGTGGATTAAATATTAAAAAAATATTTCTTGACAAATAGTATCTCTTCCTGTAGTATTACTTTGAAGTTCAAAGTATTTCTGCGGAAAGGTAAGAAAAATGACTACAAAAATTATAGGAACTGGTTCCTATGTACCGGCTCAGATCGTAACAAATGATGACCTGTCAAAGATCGTCGAAACCAATGACCAGTGGATCCGCAGCCGCACGGGGATCGGAGAGAGAAGGATCGCAACAGACGACAGTACATCAGATATGGCGGCGAAAGCAGCTGCGAGAGCCATTGAGCAGGCGGGAATTGATCCGGAGGAGATCGACCTGATCATCCTGGCTACTTCATCACCGGATTACTGCTTCCCAAATGGAGCCTGCGAGGTACAGGCGAAAGTTGGCGCAGTGAATGCAGCCTGCTTTGATATCAGTTCTGCATGTACTGGTTTCGTGTTTGCCTTAAGCACTGCACATGCCTATATTTCTTCCGGTCTTTATAAAACAGCCCTTGTGATCGGCGCTGACCTGTTAAGCAAGTTAGTAGACTGGACAGACAGAAGCACCTGCGTTCTCTTTGGAGACGGAGCAGGAGCAGCAGTGGTAACAGCAGCTGAAAATGGTATCATCGGTCTGAACATGCATTCCAACGGAGCCAAAGGCGGGGTACTGACCTGTGGAAGCCGTTCTACGGGAAACTTCTTATTAGGAAAGAAACCGGAGCTTGGCTATATGACCATGGAAGGACAGGAAGTGTTCAAATTTGCTGTAAAGCAGGTTCCAGAGTGTATCAAAGAAGTTTTGGAAGAAACCGGAAATACAGCAGAAGATATTGACCAGTTCATCATCCACCAGGCAAATTACCGCATCATTGAGTCCATTGCAAAACGCCTGAAAGTGGATCTGGAGAAATTCCCGGTGAACATGGAACACTATGGAAATACATCCGGCGCGTCCGTACCTATTTTACTGGACGAGTTAAACAGAGCCGGAAAGCTTAAAAACGGAGACAAGCTGGTGTTAGCCGGATTTGGCGCAGGTCTTACCTGGGGAGCTGTTTTACTGGAGTGGTAAACAGACAGTAATAAATAACGTAATATACACGCAGTGGCTTTGCCGCAGCGGATAAGTTAAATAAAAATATAAATTTTAATCAGAAAAAGGAGAACAATATCATGTTAGAGAAGATGAAAGAACTTATTGCAGATCAGTTAAGCGTAGATGCAGACAGCATCACAGAGGCTTCCTCTTTTAAGGACGATTTAGGAGCAGACTCCCTGGATCTGTTCGAGCTGGTTATGGCTTTAGAGGATGAGTATTCCGTAGAGATCCCTGCAGAGGACTTAGAGAACCTGGCAACTGTAGGCGATGTTATGAACTACTTAAAGAACAAAGGCGTTGAGGCTTAATTATAAGTAGACATGCTGCCAGGCGTCGGCAATGAAAGTCAGCTGCTCCGCGAAAAAGCGGAGTGTACATCAATAGCAACAGGGGGACGGCGTGCTTACTATGGAAGCACGCTGTTTCTACAAGGCTACGGGAAAATCCCGGAATTTTGGAGGAAAGAATGAATACAAGAATTACAGAAATGTTAGGAATCGAATATCCCATCATTCAGGGAGGAATGGCATGGGTGGCAGAGCACAACCTGGCTGCAGCCGTATCTGAGGCAGGCGGTCTGGGACTGATCGGCGGCGCAAACGCTCCTGGCGAAGTAGTCAGAGAAGAGATCAGAAAGGCAAGAGAGCTGACAAAGAAGCCTTTTGGTGTCAATGTTATGCTGTTAAGCCCACATGCAGATGACGTAGCAAAAGTAGTTGTAGAAGAAGGCATCAAGGTAGTTACCACAGGTGCCGGAAACCCTGAAAAATATATGGATATGTGGAAGGCCGCAGGCGTTAAGGTCATTCCAGTTGTTGCATCTGTTGCTCTGGCACGCCGTATGGAAAAATATGGAGCTGACGCTGTTGTTGCAGAGGGAATGGAGTCCGGCGGACATATCGGCGAAGAGACTACCATGACTTTAGTACCACAGGTTGCTGACGCTGTTTCTATCCCGGTGATCGCAGCAGGCGGTATTGGTGACGGAAGAGGCATTGCAGCTGCATTTATGTTAGGTGCAGAGGCAGTACAGATCGGTACCCGCTTCGTTGTTTCCAAAGAGTCTATTGTACATGAAAATTACAAGGAGCGTATCATCAAGGCAAAAGATATCGACTCCACTGTTACAGGAAGAACCCATGGACATCCGGTACGCTGCCTGAGAAACCAGATGACCAGAGAATACATCAAATTAGAGCAGGAAGGAAAGTCCTTTGAGGAACTGGAATACCTGACTTTAGGAACTTTACGCAAGGCAGTTCAGGAAGGCGATGTAAAGAACGGAACCGTTATGGCTGGTCAGATCGCAGGTCTTATTTCCAAAGAGCAGACCTGTAAGGAAATGATCGAAGAGATGATGGATCAAACAGAGAAACTTTTAGGTCGTTGTTAGGTACTTTTTGAACCGCTTTTAAACAGGGAGTAATGAACATGAGTAAGATCGCATTTATCTTCCCAGGTCAGGGCGCACAGACCTGCGGTATGGGAAAAGATTTTTATGAGCAGACAGAAACAGGCCGCAAGGTATTTGACAAAGCCACAGAGCTTTTAGGCTTCTCTGTTCCGGAGCTTTGCTTTGAGCCGAATGACAGACTGGATATTACAGAATATACACAGGCAGCTATGGTCACCACCAGCATTGCCATGATGAAGGTTTTAGAAGAAAATGGCGTAAAACCAGACGTAGCAGCTGGTTTAAGCCTTGGCGAGTACTGTGCACTGGCAGCAGCAGGGGTTATGAGCGAAGAAGATGCCATTACAACGGTACGTCAGAGAGGCATCTTCATGCAGGAAGAAGTTCCTGCCGGAGAAGGCGCTATGGCAGCCATCCTGGCATTAGATGCAGCAGTGATTGAAGAAGTAACTGCTGATATAGACGGTGTATGGATCGCCAATTACAACTGTCCGGGACAGATCGTTATTTCCGGTAAGAAAGCAGCAGTAGAAGAAGCCTGTGAGAAGTTAAAGGCAGCAGGTGCAAAACGTGCCATTATGTTAAATGTAAGCGGCCCATTCCATTCAGGAATGTTAGTTGGCGCAGGCGAGAAGCTGGGAAAGGTTCTTGAAAACGTAGAGATCCACAAGCCGGTTATCCCATATGCAGCTAATGTGACTGCCCAGTATGTAACAGAGGCAGAACCTGTAAAAGATCTTTTAGTAAAGCAGGTTTCTTCTTCTGTAAAATGGCAGCAGTGTGTGGAAACCATGCTGGCAGACGGTGTGGATACTTTCATTGAGATCGGACCAGGAAAGACACTGGCTGGCTTTATGAGAAAGATCGACCGCAGCGTAAAAACATTAAACGTTGAGAAGTTAGAGGATATAGAAAAGGTAGTAGAAGCTTTAAAAGAGGCGTAGAAGGAGAATAAACATGCTGGAAGGAAAGATTGCACTGGTTACTGGCGCAAGCCGCGGAATTGGACGCCAGATCGCTAAAACGTTAGCGGCAAAAGGCGCATTTGTGATCGTAAATTATAATGGTTCTGCTGCAAAGGCAGAGGAAGTAGTAAAAGAAATCCAGGCAGCCGGAGGAAACGGACAGGCAGTTCAGTGCAATGTTTCCGACTTTGAAAGCTGCAAGGAAATGTTAGATGCAGTAGTGAAAGAGCATGGACGTCTGGATATCCTGGTAAATAACGCAGGTATCACAAGAGACAACCTGTTAATGAAAATGTCTGAGGAAGACTTTGACGCAGTGATCCAGACCAACTTAAAGGGCGTGTTCAACTGCACCCGTCACATTGCAAGACAGATGTTAAAGCAGAAGAGCGGCCGCATCATCAACATTTCTTCTGTATCCGGTGTATTAGGAAATGCAGGACAGGCAAATTACTGTGCAGCGAAGGCCGGCGTCATCGGACTGACCAAGAGTGCAGCAAAAGAGCTGGCAAGCCGCGGTATTACTGTAAATGCAGTTGCACCAGGATTTATTAAGACAGAAATGACAGATGTGTTAAAAGATGATATCAAGAAAGCAATCATGGAAAATATTCCTATGAAAGCTTTTGGTGAGACGGAAGATATTGCAAATGCAGTTGCGTTTTTAGCATCTGAGGAAGCACGCTATATTACCGGTCAGGTAATATCTGTTGATGGAGGCATGGCTATGTAGTAAAACAGCTTTCGCTGTTTCGTTACACCGCCAATCAGGCAAAAATAGAACAGGAGTCAAATATATGAATACAAGAGTAGTAGTAACAGGTATGGGCGCTATTACCCCAATTGGAAATAGTGTAGAGGCTTTTTGGACTGCAGTCAAGTCAAATACAGTAGGCATTGCACCAATCACTCATTTTGATACAGCTGATTTTAAATGCAAGCTGGCAGCAGAAGTAAAAGATTTTGATCCAAAGCAGTATATGGATCCGAAAACTGCACGTCGTATGGAAACATTCTGCCAGTTTGCAGTAGCAGCAGCAAAGGAAGCTCTGGAAACATCAGGCATTGACATGGAAAAAGAAGATCCTTTCCGTGTTGGCGTAAGCGTAGGATCCGGTATTGGTTCCTTACAGGCTTTAGAGCGCAACGAAAAGAGACTGTTAGAAAAAGGACCGGGAAGAGTAGAGCCATTATTAGTACCATTAATGATCAGCAACATGGCAGCAGGAAATGTTTCCATCCAGTTTGGTCTCAAGGGAAAGAGTATCAATGATGTAACAGCCTGCGCTACAGGAACAAACACAATCGGTGAGGCATACAGAAGCATCCAGTACGGTGAGGCTGACGTGATGGTAGCCGGTGGTACAGAGGGCAGTGTATGTCCTATCGGAATCGCAGGATTTACAGCACTCACAGCGCTTTCTACAGTAGATGATCCGACAAAGTGTTCACTTCCGTTTGACAAGAACAGAAGCGGCTTTGTAATGGGTGAGGGCGCAGGAGTAGTTATCCTTGAAGAGCTTGAGCATGCGAAGGCAAGAGGCGCAAAGATTTATGCAGAGGTAGTCGGATACGGCTGCTCATCGGATGCATACCATATCACATCTCCGCAGGAGGATGGCGCAGGCGCAGCAAGAGCCATGACCAATGCCATGAGCGATGCAGGTGTCACACCGGCAGATGTAAAATACATCAATGCTCACGGAACAGGCACACATCACAATGATCTCTTTGAGACAAGAGCAATCAAGCTTGCGTTCGGTGATGAGGCTGCAAATCTTAAAATCAATTCAACAAAGTCTATGATAGGACATCTGCTCGGAGCAGCGGGAGCTGTTGAGTTTATAACATGTGTGAAGGAAATCCAGGATGGATTTATACATAAGACTGTTGGCTATGAGACTCCTGATGAGGAGATTGACCTCAATTACTGCAAGGACAGCTATGAGGAGCCTGTTGAGTATGCACTGAGCAATTCACTGGGATTCGGTGGACATAATGCAAGTATTCTGCTCAAGGCTTATAAATAATTTAGGGGCTTCGCGCATTTAGGTTGTGAGGTCCGTGAGCACACAGTATATTCCTCGTGAAAATATGAAGTCAGTCACGGCATTTTGCACGGACAGGCTGTGATATGGTGATAGCGCTTCATGCTATTGGAGTTGATGGAACGTCGTGACAGTTCATATTTTTTATTCAGAACACACTGTGTGCTTCCCGGCTCCACTTTATTAAGCGCGAAGCATATAAATAGTTTACAGTAAGTTGAGAAAGGATATATGCAATATGTCAATTATGAATACGCAGCAGATTATGGATATTCTGCCGCACCGCAGTCCGTTTCTTCTCATTGATACGGTTGAGGAGCTGCAGCCGGGCGTGAAGTGTGTGGCTAAGAAGAATGTGACTATGAATGAGCCACATTTTATGGGACATTTTCCGGGAAATCCGGTGATGCCGGGAGTGCTTATTATTGAGGCTTTGGCGCAGACCGGTGCAGTTGCCATTCTTTGTCAGGATGAGTGGAAGGGCAAGACTGCATATTTTGCAGGCATCAATAATGCCAAGTTCAAGCAGAAGGTGGTTCCGGGAGATACTCTGGAGCTGACCACTGAGATTATAAAGGTTAAAGGTCCTATCGGTGTGGGCAAGGCTGTTGCCAGGGTAAACGGCAAGGTTGCCTGTATGGCGGAGCTTACATTTGCAATAGGTTAATTGCATAAGGAGACATGATGAAGTTATTCAAGAAGAAAGATAAAAATATAGAGGCTGAAGAGACTTTAGCCAAGAACGCTGAGAGCGCAAAAACAGCCGCAGATGGCAAAAATGCCGGTGCAGCACAGGAAACAAAAGAGGATGTCCCTGAGACAATCGTTTGTCCCAAGTGTGGCAAGACTGTGCTCAAATCAGTTGTAAAACAGCACAAATACGTCTGCTATGAGTGTAATTATTATTTCCGTGTGCGTGCTAAAAACAGAATCAGAATGGTTTCCGACAAGGAAGCATTTGAGCCATGGTTTACAGAGCTTACAACAGGAAATCCTCTCAATTTCCCTGAGTATGAGGAGAAAATTGCAAAGACTCAGGAGAAAACAGGACTTTCTGAGGGCATTGTCATCGGTAAGACAAAGATTTACGGCGAGGAGACAGTGCTTGGTGTAATTGATTCAAGATTTATGATGGGAAGCATGGGTCATGTGGTTGGTGAGAAAATCACAAGCGCATTTGAGCGTGCCACAGAGGAAAGACTTCCGGTTATATTATTCTGCTGTTCAGGCGGTGCCAGAATGCAGGAGGGTATTATTTCGCTGATGCAGATGGCAAAGACCTCAGCCGCAGCAAAGCGTCATTCAAAGGCAGGACTTTTATATGTGCCTGTACTCACAGATCCTACAACAGGTGGTGTGACAGCCAGCTTTGCAATGCTTGGAGATATCATTCTTGCAGAGCCAAAGGCACTTATCGGTTTTGCGGGTCCTCGTGTTATCGAGCAGACCATCGGACAGAAGCTGCCTGAGGGCTTCCAGAGGGCAGAGTTCCAGCTTGAGCACGGCTTTGTGGATATGATAGTTGAGCGTGAGGATTTAAAGAAGACTCTTTACAAGATTTTACGTGCTCACAGACCTACCACTGGCTATGCCAATTTTGACCCGCTTCACTCAGACGACAATTACGAGCCGACAGAGCTTATGAAGGAGCGCGAGGCAAAGGCCAAGCCATTTAAGGTATGGGACAAGGTCAGCGCCGCAAGACAGATTAAGAGACTTGCATCGGTTGACTATATGGACTATATTTTTGATGAGTTTATGGAGCTGCACGGAGACAGATATTTCCGCGATGACCCGGCTATCGTAGGTGGAATCGCATATTTAGACGGCCAGCCGGTCACAGTTATCGGTGTTCACAAGGGAAAAGACCTTGAGGACTGCGCAAAGAGAAACTATGGTATGCCATCACCTGAGGGCTACCGCAAGGCACTGCGCCTCATGAAGCAGGCAGAGAAATTCAACCGTCCGATCATAACCTTTGTCAATACATCAGGAGCTTATCCGGGAATGGAAGCAGAGGAAAACGGACAGGGTGAGGCAATCGCAAGAAACCTTTATGAGATGAGCGGCATCAAGGTGCCAATCCTTTGTCTCATGATAGGAGAAGGCGGAAGCGGCGGAGCTTTAGCTCTTTCTGTAGGAAATGAAGTGTGGATGATGGAAAATGCCACATACTCAATCCTTTCGCCTGAGGGTTTTGCATCTATCCTCTGGAAGGACGGAAAGCGTGCAAAGGAAGCCGCAGAGGTAATGAAGATTACAGCACACGACTTAAAGGAGCTTGATGTCGTGGATGATATAATACCTGAGTTTGGCGGAGCCGACGAGGATGCTCTTTCATCAATCGGAAACTACATGAAGGGCAACATGAAGAAATTCTTGGAAAAAGAAAGCAAATTGACAAAGGACCAGCTCTTGGAGGAAAGATACAAGCGTTTCCGCAAGTTCTAGTCCCGGAAAGGAAATTCTATGAAGATAGTTGGAACAGGAAGCTGCCTGCCACAGAGAGTGGTCTCAAACGATGACCTGGCAGCCATAATGGACACATCTGACGAGTGGATCAGCTCGCGTACAGGAATAAGAAACAGACACATTGCAACGACTGAGACAACCACATCACTTGCCTGTGATGCAGTAAAAAGTGCGCTGCAGGATGCGGGGATTGACGGAAGTGAGATAGACTTGATAATAGCGGCAAGCGTATCCACAGACAAAATCGTTCCATCGCTCGCATGTCAGATTCAGGCTGAGATAGGTGCAGGCAGTGCAGTGGCATTTGACATAAATGCCGCATGCTCAGGCTTTTTATTCGGGCTTGCCACAGCGGATGCATATTTTAAGACCGGCAGGTTTCACAAGGCAGTCGTAGTGGGAGCAGAGGTTCTTTCAAAAATAATGGACTGGAATGACAGAAGCACCTGTGTACTTTTCGGAGACGGAGCAGGAGCAGCGGTTGTGACAGACGAGGGCGATGCCTTCAAGGGCTTTGTACAGGGCTCGGACGGAAAAGGCGGTGAGGCGCTTGACGGAGACAACCGTCCAGTAGTCAATCCGTTTACCGACAATGGAAAGCAGTCTGCACTCGGTGGCTATGTCACCATGGACGGTCCTGCTGTATACAAGTTTGCGGTAAAGACAGTGCCAAAGGCTATAAATGAGCTGCTTGATGAAATCGGCTGGAGCGCAGATGATGTGGATGTCTATGTGCTGCATCAGGCCAATATCCGTATTATTGAGTCGGTTGCCAAGAGGCTTAAGCAGCCTATGGACAAATTTCCGACCAATTTACAGCAGTGTGGAAATATTTCTGCGGCAAGTGTGCCGATTTTGCTTGATAAAGTCCGCAAAGATGGTATGATAAAGCATGAGGAAAAAATAATTTTATCAGGCTTTGGAGCAGGACTTACATGGGGAGCCTGCGCCATAGAGTGGCAATAGAAAGAGGTATTTATGACGGCAGATGAAACTTTAAATGAATTATTGGTGTGTCTGTTCAAGGATTTGACAGAGATAGAGGGCAGATGTCTGATAACAGACGAATTTTCTGATATTTCTATCAACGATATGCATATAATAGAGGCAATAGGAGTCGATGAGCCAAAGCGCTCCGGCACCGTAGCCAAGCTTATGTCTATCACTCTGGGCACGCTGACAAAGGCAATAGATGGTCTCACCCGCAAGGGATACGTGAACCGTATCCGCAGTGAGGAGGATAAGCGTGTGGTAAAGCTCTCACTCACCGACAAGGGAAAGAGTGCATACTATCATCATGAGCAGTTTCACCGTCATATGATAGAGCATATAAAGGACGATCTTTCGGATGACGAAATGAAAGTTCTTATAACTTCACTTGCAAAACTCTCGGATTATTTCAAGGTGGTATATTCCGATGATGAGGAGAATCAGTACCAAAACTGGGATAATATAAATGAAGATAATAAATAAAATGAATTTTTTTTATATAAAACCTTCAAAAATTACTTGATTATAGCAATAGATTTATATAAAATAAACTTGTTGATGTCAAAAATAATTTTGTAAAGGAGATATAAAAATGAGCTATGTTGATGAAGTACTCGAAGTAGTAAAGAAGAAAAACGCAGATCAGCCTGAGT
>OGOY01002272.1_pt1 | contig 17547 bp, 19 predicted proteins | sample 1552811 | NCBI WGS metagenome assembly OGOY01 (sample SAMEA2580132, study PRJEB22360) | human gut metagenome | biome: human gut; feature: human-associated habitat; material: faeces | place: Denmark | collected 2008/2010 | reverse complement strand
TGGCGGCGGATGACGCCGTTGTTGTAGTCGTCGAGCGAGCATGCGGCCACGATGCCCGTCTGCTCGCGGCCGTCCTGCTCCAGGCGGTAGAGGTAGTAGCAGGCGCGGCCGTCGCGCACCAGGGTGCCGTCGGCCACGCGCTCGCGCAGGAGCTCGGACGCGTGCGCGTAGACGTCGTCGGCGTACATGTCGTGGTCAGACGAGAAGCCCGTCTCGGGGCGGTCTATGCCCAAAAAGGAACGGGGGTGCTCGCTTACGTAGGCGGCCGCCCCCTCGCGGTCAAAGACGTCGTAGGGCAGGGCGGCAAACTCCGCGGCGGACTCCGGCGCGGGTCGGTAGCAGGCAAAGGGCTCGGCGTGCACGGCACTCTCCTTTGGTAGGGTGACGCAGGGTGACCCTTCATGATACGACTCGGATGTTGCGGGGCAATGACGGCGAGCCGCGAGGTCGCGGGGCGCCTGGGCCGCGCCGCACGTGTTACCCTTGGGTAGAAACCAACCAGAAAGGACTCCCCATGCCCCTCACCGGCGAGGACGTGGCCAGCAAGGACCTCGTTATCTTTGACTTTGACGGAACACTCGTGGACTCCATGCCCGGCATCATCCGCACCGCACGCTCCGTCATGCACCGGCACGGCTGGACGGACGAGGCATTGGGGGACATGCGCCGCATCGTGGGGCCGCCCTTCCCGGCCGCCTTCACCGAGGTCTACGGCGTGGACCCCGAGGAGGCCATGCGGATCCCCGAGGAGTACCGCGCCGTCTATCAGAACCTCGGGCGCGACGGCTGGCCGCTCTTCGACGGCATGCGCGAGCTGCTGGGGGACCTGCGGGCCGCCGGCCGCAAGGTGGCCATCGCCTCCTTCAAGAGGCAGTTCCTGCTGGACCGCGGCATCGACGTCAACGGGGTCCGCGACCTCTTCGATCTGCCGCTGGGCAAGGAGCGCGACAACGGCCAGACCAAGGCCATGATCATTGGCGACGTCCTGGGCCGCCTGGGCTTCTCGCCCGACCAGGCCGTCATGGTGGGAGACCGCCGCTTTGACGCCGAGGCCGCCCACGAGGCGGGCCTGCCCTGCGTGGGCGTGACCGTGGGCCACACGTGCGAGCCGCAGGAGCTCGTTGACGCCGGGTGCTGCGCCCTGTGCGACACCGTGGACGACCTGCGGCGCGTTCTTCTCGGCTAGCCTTCCGCCCCGCGGGGCGGCCCCGTCTGCCGGACGGGCGGGGCTAAAGGGAAACGCCCATCGCCCCAAGGGGTACAGTGAGACAAACGGAGGACGGGCCCGCGCCCGCCCAAGAAGGGAGAAGAGCATGGCTGGAATTGACATCATGGGCGGCCTCAACAAGGCCTTCCTGGCAACCGTAGGCGCCGTGGCCATCACCGCCGAGAAGTCCCAGCAGGCCGTGGAGGACCTGGTCAAGAAGGGTGAGCTCACCGTCCAGCAGGGCAAGTCGCTCAACCAGGAGCTCTCGCGTAAGGCCAAGGAGGCCGCGCAGGAGACCACCGACACCGCGCTGCGCACCTTCCTGGAGGCCCTCTCCGACGAGGACCGCGCCGCCTACGCCGCCAAGGTCGCCCAGATGACGGCTGACATCGAGGCCGCCAAGGTGACTGTCGACGTCGAGGACGGCGTCGAGGAGGAGCCCGCTGCCCAGGCCGAGTCCGCCGAGGACGCCGCGGAGTAGAATGTGGCCCAGGCGCAGGACAACGGCAGCAAGCAGGCCGCAGGCCAGCACGTCGAGGAGCCCCCGAGCGGCAAGTCCGCGCAGGAGCTCCTCGACGCCTGGTACGCGAGCGTGCAGGAGGAGCTCGACGGCGCCGACGCGGACGGCCTGACCATCGGCCTTCTCGGCGGCCGCAGCTCAGGGGCGCAGGGACCCTCTCGCCGCTCCAAGCTGCGGCGCATTGGGGAGATGCTGGCCATCGTGCGCCGCTACGACATCTTCCACGGCCTCACGCCCAAGACACTTCGGCGCATGCTGGAGGAGCTGGGCCCCACCTTCGTCAAGGCGGGGCAGATCCTCTCCATGCGGTCCGAGATCCTGCCGCCGAGCTTCACGCATGAGCTGGAGCGCCTGCGCACGGACGTGGAGCCCATGGACCGAGACACCGTGCTCTCGGCCCTGCGCACCGAGTACGACCGGCCCATCGAGGACATCTTTGACGCCATTGACGACAACCCGCTTGGGTCTGCCTCGGTGGCCCAGGTGCACAAGGCGCGCCTGGTCACGGGCGAGCTCGTGGCCATCAAGGTCCAGCGCCCCCACGTGCAGGAGACCATGGCGCAGGACATCTCCATCATGAGGTCCCTCGCGCGCTACATGAGTCGCTTCATGGGGCAGAACCAGTTCCTTGACCTGCAGTCCGTGGTGGACGAGCTCTGGCAGTCCTTCCGCGAGGAGACGGACTTCCTGGTTGAGGCCAGAAACCTCGAGGAGTTTCGCCGCAACAACGCAGGTTGCGTCTACTTGGAGTGCCCCAAGCCCCACCCGGCCCTGTGCACCCGCCACGTGGTGGTCATGGACTACGTGGAGGGCATAGCCATAGACGACACGGCCCGCCTGACCGCAGCCGGCTACGACTGCGCGGAGATCGGTGAGAAGCTCGTGGACAACTTTGCCACCCAGATGCTGGACGACGGCTTCTTCCACGCGGACCCCCACCCGGGAAACATCGTGGTCTCCGGCGGCAGGATCGTCTACATGGACCTGGGCATCATGGGCAGGCTCTCCTCGCGCGACCGCGGGGCGCTCTCTGACATGATCGTCGCGGTGGCCGAGAAGGACTCCGCGCGCCTGGCCGATGGTCTCATGCGCTTCTCCATCTCCGACAGCGCTGAGGTGGATCAGGCGCACCTGCTCTCCGACCTGGACGCCATCGTGGCGGACTACGGGACCGCCAACCTCTCTGACCTTGACATTGGCGCTTTCGTGGGCTCGCTCGTCTCTATGGCTCAGAAGAACGGAATCGAGCTGCCGGGCACGGTGACCATGCTGGCGCGCGCCCTGGTGACCCTTGAGGGCGTGGTGGACAACCTCATGCCCGGCGCCTCCATGGTGGACATCATCAAGCGGCACCTGCGCGCCCACACCGACCCCGAGGAGCTTGCCGGCCGCGAACTGCGGCGCCTTGCCAAGGAGACCCTGGCGGCCACCCACGGGCTTCTGGGCGCGGCGGGGGAGGCGCAGATTGCCATGCGGATGCTCACCCGCGGCCAGCTGCGCGTCAACCTCGACGTGGCCGGCACGGAGGACCCGCTGGAGGACTTCTCTCGCACGGCCAACCGCCTGACCATGAGCATCATCGTGGCGGGCCTGTTCATAGGCTCGTCGGTGGTGTACTACGCGCGCATCCAGCCGGTCATCTTCGGCATCCCGGTCATCGGCTTCGTGGGCTACATCGTGGCGTTCTTCCTGGGCATCTGGATCGCCCGCGACATCATCCGCGACGCCCGCAGGCACCGTAGGTAGCATGTGCCATTGGACGCGGCGTGCCGCGTTGTCCTTACCTTCCGCGACATCTATGTCGCCGCAATTGCGCATAGATCTCGCAAATCTTCAGCTCGTCATGAATCGAAAGTGACTATGGTCACGAATTCATGCGAACCGCGACGAATTCAAACGAAAGCGCTAGAAACCGCTAGAATTCAGACGAAAAGAGCGACAAGGATAGAAATCCAACGTATTGATGGAGAATCTATTGCCAGTCGACGTCAACAACCTCAGATTGGAGCGTCATGCGCAACCCATTCAAGCCAACTGCGGGAGCGGAGCCGCCTATCCTCATCGGGCGCGACGACGTCGTCCTTGCCTTTGAGGAGGGCCTCAACAATGGATGCGGCGCGCCGGGGCGTCTGATGCGAATCAGTGGCCCAAGAGGCTCTGGCAAGACGGTTCTGCTCAATGATTTGGGTGACCGTGCACGCGACGCAGGGTGGAAGGTCGTTGACGTCTCTGCGGGCTCAGACTTTCTATCCGACCTTTTCCACGAGCTTGCTCCCCAGCGGGAACTTTCAGGGGCAAAGGTCAGCCTCAACCTGCCGTTTGCCTCGGGGGAGGTCTCTCTTGTACAAGACGAGCCCAGTCTGCGTGACCTCATCCGCAAAGCAAGCGAGTCCTCTGCCGGCCTCTTGGTGACCGTTGACGAGGTGCAGGATGCCGAGCTTGGACAGATGCAGACGGTGGCCCATGCTGTTCAGCACCTCATCAGGGAGGGGAAGGACGTCGCCTTCGTCTTCGCCGGGCTGCCCATGGGCGTGGCGGACCTCATCAACGGCAAGGCGATGACATTCCTGAGGCGCGCCCTGAGCGAGGAGCTGGGAGCAATCAATATCCAAGAGGTTTCTCTCTCCCTCGGCGACAGTTTCAGAGGTACTGGAATGGACGTCTCAAAGGACGTGCTGTCGGAGCTTGCCGAGGCAACTGGCGGATATCCCTACCTGATTCAGCTTGTCGGCTACTATGTGTGGCAACGAGCCCGCATTCATCATGACGACAACCCTGTCGTCACCAGCCAAGACGTCTCCGAAGGCGTCTCCATTGCAATGAGTCGCTTTCATGAGGCGGTCCACGAGCCAGCGATCAGCGGCCTCAGTTCCACAGCGGTTGATTATCTCCTTGCCATGGCTAGGGACCCTGGCCCCTCCTCGGCCAAGGACCTTGCGGCAAGGCTCGGGAGGTCAACGAAGTCGCTTTCTTCGGTCAGGAGGCAACTTATCCAGCGGCAGGTTATAGAACCCGTTCGCCGTGGCTATGTGGACTTTGCCATTCCCTTCATGAGGAAGTATCTGGTGGAGAACGAGGAAGAGATAAGAGAGCGGTTCTGACGAAAGCCCCGACCTTACCCTTTGCGACACCTATGACGCCTCTAGCGCCCATACGTGTCGCAAAGGGCAAGGTCGTCCTCGCCAATGCCCTTGGGCCGGCGTCTCTCGACTTGCCTTCTGCGAAAAGCCCAAGTCCCCAGATTTGCCATAATGGAACTCGTAACCACCAAGGGAGGGACCTCTTGCTCACAATCCACTACGGAGACATGGACGGCGTCGTCTACAACACGTCGACGTACTTCAACAACACGTACTCGCCCAAGTGGCTTGAGGACCCGTTTGCCCAGAGAATCATCAAGTCCGTCGACAAGGGCGTGGTGATGGGCCCCAACGCCATAGAGACCAAGGTCCTGGGCGTCATTCCGCCCGAGAAGCTCTCCAGCGGCACCAAGACCCTCCTGCTCATGAACTTCGAGCCCACGCGCGTCTTCAACGCCACCAACTGCGGGGACAACTGCGCCTACTGGATCTTGCGCATCGCCGCCAAGAAGGACGTGACCATCAACCTGTACCACCTCATGGACTTTGGCGGCGGCAGGTTCACTGCCAAGGTGGCCAATACGGGGCAGATCGTCCACACCATGGACGAGCTGGCCCTCATTGGCGCCAACTGCCTGAGGGAGGACTGGGCATGAGGGGCGAACACCTGGTCACCGTCAGAAACAACAAGGTGCAGATCAGGCTGCCCATTCGTCGCAATCTCACCATCCTGAAGGGGAGAAGCGCAACCGGAAAGTCCACGCTCATCGACCTCATCGGCCAGTTCGACGAGCTTGGGCCAGACAGCGGCGTCATCGTCAACTGCGATGTGCCTTGCAAGGTCCTTTCCGGCAAAAACTGGCAGCGCGACCTTGAGTCTATCAGCGGAAGCATCGTCTTCATTGATGAGGACAACGCCTTCAGGAGATCACGCGAGTTTGCCCATGCGGCCAAGAACAGCGACAACTACTACGTGCTCGTTGCACGCGAGGCCCTGCCCCAGCTGCCCTACAGCGTCGACGAGATTTACGAGCTCAGAAACACGGGTCGCTCCTCGTCCAAGTATCCCGCCTACTCAAACGTTAAGCGCTCAATTTCGCCCAAACTCGTCGACGTTTGGCTCTTGTTTCGGACACGCTAGGTAGAGGCCAAATTGGCACGTCTACCAACTGGGCAAATGGCGCCGAATTTCAGCCGATACTCAACAGTCTCAAATTAAGACCCAAACATAGTCGAGTTTTAAGTGGAGCATAGCCTAGGAGTGGCGAGGAGGTACAGATCGCTGTCCCATACGACATAAGTAGCAACGGAATGTGTTATCAAAGCCCAATAGCAACACTTTCCGTTGCTATTGGGCGCAGCCATGGGAAGCGGGCCAGGAAGAGGGGCGTCTTGGTGGACAAGATTAGGGCCTAGGTTGAGTAGCTCGGACCTGACGTTTGACGACATCTACGGGCTTGTGACTCCGAATTGATGTCGCAAATTGTAAGTTCGTCGCGGGATGAGGTCAGTGGCGGCGAGCATATGCAACGAATTCCAAAGAAGCCGCTAGAAGCCGTTGAAGTCCAGATGAATGGGGCTCAATCCGCCAAAACTCGGCTACGTTTGTGTTTTGTTCCGGACGAGTCGGGTAGGAGGTCAACTGCCACCTCGATTAGCTGGACAAATGCCGCAATTATTTGGCCGATACTTAGCACTCTCGAATTAAAACGCAAACGAAGCCGAGACTTGAGCGGAGCGTCGCCCGACGTGGTGAGAAAGAGACGGAAGATGCACCTCTTCCTACCCCCCGTGCTCCTTCAGGGCCTCGGTCTGCGTCAGGGTGGTGAGCTTGCGCTTGAGCGTGGCCACCTTGAGGTCCTGGGTGAACAGGCGGGCGAGAAGCACCAGGATACCGCAGAAGAAGACGAAGTTGGACGACGAGTCGAACCCAGAGACGCCGGTCACCCAGAACACCAGCTGCGGGAACGCGGCCCCCACAATGAGCAGCAAGGCAAGGAGTGTCTGTGATTACCTGCCACCTGTTAAGAGCCTTAAGGCAGGTGGGCAGACCTTACTCATCAAAGAATGGATTATCTTTGAAATTATAATCACAGATACTATTGTTAATAGACGATAAAATAAGTTATAGGCTGCAGGATGGAACGATGCAATTTCGGCAAAAGCGCTGAGCTGTGTTTTAAATAGAAACTGGAATGGCAGATGTATTGCGTACATTAGGAATGTGAGGTTCTGCAAAGGAAGAGGGCCGTCGACCTCTGCCTGAAAAAGGGGTGCGCCATAAAGCAAGAGTAGCGGTATGAGTCTTGTTGCGCACCAGCCAAAGATATTCGGCCGGTCGAAGCCAACTACACTCATCAAGGCTATCGGTAGCAGTAATTTCTTTAAGTAATGCTGAGACTCTTCGTGGTTTAAGGACCCAAAAAAAGCTCCTGTCAAATAAGAGGGGATATAGCTGATGATGTTTCCAAAATAGCCGTAGGCAAGCTCTCCCGCTTCCCCAGTGAAATAACGCAAATGAACTAGGTAAAGCACTGGATACAGAATCAAAATCGATTTAAATGCGACGGATCGCTTCTTCAAAAAAGATAGAAGGACAAGGGACGGAAGGGCCATGATAAATACGGCGTAAACATACCAAAGAGCTCCGTCGGGAGGCCACATGTCAAACAGAAACACTGTTCTGATCCACCGTTGTGGGGAATACGAGGCGACTCCGGCGGCTGTGAGCACAATCGTAAAGAGAATCTCCCAGCACAGATAGGGCATCAGTAGGGTTCTGATTCTTGATTTGATTTTTCTGGCATAGGTCCTAGATGACAGATTGTTGAACAATAGAAATCCGGTAACGGTGAAGAAGTAGGACATGGCGACGGCACAGAAGCCATCGAAGACGTCGTTCAAAAGTAAGTTTAGCCGTGACGGTCCAATCGCAGGCGACCCACAGTGATAGCAGACTATACAAATAGTGAAAAAGATATTGAGATAACTGATTCTTCTGCTGATGCTTTGATTCATTGTTCGTGGTGCCTATCTCTCGTGTCTCTCTAATGCTTCAGTTTGCACGAGAGTGGTCAGCTTTCTCTTCAGTGTGGCAACCTTGAGGTCCTGGGTGAACAGGCGGGCCAGAAGCACCAGGATGCCACAGAAGAAGACGAAGTTCGACGACGAGTCAAACCCAAAGACGCCCGTCACCCAGAACACCAGCTGCGGGAACGCCGCCACCACGATGAGCAGCACGGCAAGAAACACCCAGAAGATGGAGTCGATGATCTCGAGCGCGGACTTCTTGAGCTTGCGGATGACAAACGCCAGCGTCAGGAAGGCAACTATGAGCAAGAAGATTCGCAAAGTGATGTTCATGCCAATCACCTGAACCACTGGACGAAGAGGATGGACATGCACGTGCGTGCCATGTAGGAGATGGACTTCCACGCGTTGAGGTAGCTTTCGCCGGCCTGACGCTCGCGCATCTGGACCTGTACCTCAGAGACCTTGGCGCCCTTGCGCATAAGGAACGCAACGGAATCCGGCTCTGGCCCAAAGTCGAAGCGCCGCACGAACTCGCTCACCATCTTGCGGTTGAACAGGCGCATGCCACTCGTGGGGTCGTTCACGGTCTGCCCGCAGGTCAGCTTGATGAGCCCGGTGATGAGGCGGGAGCCGATCATGCGCGCCGAGACGGGCTTCTCTTCGTCCACAAAGCGCGAGCCGATGACGATGTCCGCGCCATCGGCCTCCATGCGCTCGGCCATGACGGGGACGTACTCCGGCATGTGCTGGCCGTCCGCGTCAAACTGGATGACGGCGTCGTAGCCGTTTTCCCAGGGCAGAGCGGCAGCCGGTCTGGAATCCGCCGGCGAGGCCGAGGTTGACCGGGTGGCTCACGTAGTTGAAGCCGCGGCGCTTGCAGATGGCCTCGGTCTGGTCCGAGGAGCCGTCATTGACCACGAGATAGTCAACACCGGGGCACGTCCGGACGAACTCGTCCACCGTGGCCTCGATGCACCCTTCCTCGTTGTATGCGGGGATGATTGCTAGAACTTTCAATGTAATCCAAGTCTGTCTAAAGAAACGTACCCGTCTATCCTAGCCGAACCAGGACAGACGGGCACGTCTGAGGTGATAAACACTAGTTAAACGGCAAGAGCCGCTTGCGCTTCAACGCATAGAACGCAATCTTTGCCACCACATTGACGAAGAAGATTACCAAAGCCACCAGAGCCGCGCACTCAACGAGCATCTGGGTGTCAAAGTCGCTGATGAGAAGTGCCAGTGGCATGCTCGATAGGTTGGCCAAGAACGAGACTGCCGAAATGGTGACCATGCAGTTCACAAAGTAATACGAAGCCATCTCCATGAACGTGCCCTTGGTCTGCGGAAGGAAGACTTCCTTGATCATCCTGAACTTAGGAATGCCAAGAGTCTCGCCGACAGCCTCGAGATTGGAGTTCACCTTTTTGAGCGCGTTATAGGCAAGCAGGTAAGGGCTGGCAAAGAAGTGCACGAGGTTGACCATTACGAGGATCGCAAGCGTTCCGTAGATGGGGCTCCCCTTGAAGAAAAGCATGTAGCTTAGGCCTAGCACCAGGCCGGGGATGGCCATGGTAACGATGCCCAGCAGGTGGACGACGTGTCCGAGCTTGTCTGCCATTCTTGCCGAGACGTAGGCTGCCGCCCAGCTGAGGGCAGTGCCTAACGCAGAGACTAGAACGGCAATGAGCAAAGAATCAAATAGGTATCCACCCATGCCAAAGACCATCGCTCGATTTATGTTGTCCAGCGTGAAGGTCATGTTGACCGGATACTTGACCACAAAGCCGACTATGGCAAAAGCGGCGAGAGGAGCAAGCAAGAAGACCGCAAGACAGGCCCTGAAGACCAGAGCAAGGCCGTCCCTAGCTGCATTGCTCTCAATACGCTTGGGGTGAATCGCAAAACCAAGGTTCCCGTCTCCGCGCGTAAACAGGTCCACAATAAAGGCAACGATAGCAGGCACAATCAGGACTACGCCAACGGCGATGCCGGAGTTGAAATTGAGTCGGCCAATAACCTCTTGGTACATGAGGACGGAAAGCGTCGTATACTTGCCGCCGACTTCGATGGGTACGCCATAGTCGGTGATGATGAGCGTGAACGTCGCGAATACCGTGGAGACCATCGGCTTGGCCAGGAAGGGCATGGTGATATGCGTGAACTGGGACGCCCTGGGAACACCCAGAATGTCTGCCGCGTCGTAGACCTCGCAGTCCTCATAGCGCAAAGCGTCATAAATCATGAGCAGTGCCGGCGGAAAGGCGTAGAGCACAGAGCCAAGTACGATTCCGGGAAGGCCGTAGATGTTCCAACTGGCCCCAAGCAGGTTGGTAATCAAGCCATTGGAGCCAAAGAGGTAGATGAGGCCCATGCCGTGCGCGATAGACGGAATCAGCATGGGGAGCGTCAGTGCCACGACCCAAGCCTCAGGATGATTTACGCGTGACCTGGTAAGCGTCAGCGCAGAGAGGAGGGCAAGCACGACGGACACCAAGGTTCCCAGCGCCGCAGACACGAGCGAGTGACCCAGCGCCTCCATGAATGAAGACGTCTGGAAGACCGCAAGTGCCGCGGGGTCGGTCATCCGAACAATCAAGTTTGCAACAGGCAGAATCACCGACACCAAGAAGAAGATGCCAAGAAGGACGTGAACCGCCCTCGGTCTTCTTGAGGATTCATTTGAGCTCATACGACCACCTATCCCATGAACTTGGCGAAGCGCTCGAGCGAGCTGATCTTCTTGGACAGGTTGCCGACCACGAAGCTCCTGACATAGTCGGAGACGGGGGAGGAGAGAATCTCCTCCGGCGTGCCGATCTGCTCGATTGACCCCTCATGCATCACCATGATGCGGTCGGAGAGGGCGAACGCCTCCTCTTGGTCATGCGTGATGTAGATCATCGTCGTCCCAAACTCGGCCTGGATGGACTTGAGGTCCGCGCGCAGGGCGAGACGGGTCTCGACGTCAAGGGCGCTCATAGGCTCGTCAAAGAGGATGACGCTCGGATTGGTGGCAAGGGTCCTTGCGATGGACACGCGCTGCTGCTGACCGCCCGAGAGCTGGGCAATCCTCTTCTGCCCTTGGTCTCCAAGGCCAACGCGCTCCAGCATCTCGGTTGCAATCTCCTTCCTTCGCTCCTTAAGCTCAGGCTTGAAACGCAGCGGGTACTCCACATTCTCAAATACGCTGAGGTTCTCAAAGAGAGCGTAGTTCTGGAAGACGATTCCCATGCCTCGCTGTGATGGCGGCAGACTGGTGATATCGACGCCGTTGCGGCTGATGGTGCCGCCGTCAGGCTTCTCCAAGCCAATGAGCAGCCGCAACGTGGTCGTCTTGCCACAACCAGAGGGACCTAGGATGGAAAGGAACTCTCCATCCCTGACATTGAAGCTGATGCTGTGCAGGATCTCCTTGGAGCCGTACGTCTTGCACAAATCTCTGACGTCGAGAAGGACGTTGGAGTCGTTGTTTAGTACTTCCATGCTTCCAGCAACCTTTCTTTCTCCTCGATGTCGAAGAGGCCGGTCATGTTCGCGTAAGTGATGTTGGTGGGGTAGCCCTCGACGTGGGTATTCTGGTCCTTAAAGACCTTGTCGGGTACGAAGAGTTCCTTGTCCAGCAAGATGCCCTTGGTGTAAAGCCATTCCATGACGTCCCATACGGCCTGTTTGTCGCCATGGCCCTTGACGACAGCATTGCCGTTCATAGTCCAGGGTGCACCTTCGGGGAAGAGCGCCAATTCGATGGGGGAACCGGAGTTTTTCTCACTCACCAGCTGGAACACGAGGGAGAGGCCAACACCCGCCTCGCCACGGGTAAGCGCAGATGCGGGGGCGCTACCGGAAGACGTGAATTGGTAGACGTTCTTTGCAAGCTCGTCAAAGTAGTCGAGCGCACCGTCCTCGCCAAGGAGGTTGACCATGCTGTAGTAGAAATTGTAGCCAGTGCTGGACGCTTTGGGGTTAGGCATGCAGACCTTGCCGCGGAAACGCTCGTCCAGAAGGTCGTCAAGACTCGTGGGCGGCTCAATGCCGCACTTGGCTAGAACCTCGGTGTTATACGCAAAACAGCCGCACTCGCGCGTGAGTGGCATGATCTTATCGCTAATGACGAGGTCATCCTCAAAAACGCTGAGATTAAAATGACCGCTAAGAGGCTCGAGGGAGTCCTGCGCAGCCATGAGATAGCCGCCCTCGACTCCTAGCACGATATCGCACTCCGCGCTTTCGCCTTCTACCTTCAGACGAGCGGCGAGGTTTCCGGTCGAGACGTACTTGAGCCTGACGTCAATGTCTGGAAGATCCTTGTTCATTGCGGTCATGAGCGCCTCGTTGCGCTCGCCCTCGCAGCAGGAGTAGATGATGACCTGGTTGCTATTACTTGATGAGCAGCCAGATACCCCCCCCCACGGCAAGCAACGCCGCTCCGCCGACTGCGCTGCGGAGAAACTGTCTTCTGGTTAGCATCGCGACCTTTCGCCATGAAACGAAATATGTTCAAAGTCTGCAAAATAATATGCATTCTGAGCATATATTGGGTTTCTTAAATGGCTCTCAGCTGCCTCATACATTCAATATTCATATTTAAAGAGTCAGATTTGAACGCATTGGGCCATGCGAGCGATCTTAAATGCCATTTGGCGAAAACCTGTAAACTGTTCAGCGGCTATCACTGAGTCAAAGAATGGGGTTCCTACCATGGAATACAAGGAGTTTCTGGTCTTGGCGGCGCTGGAGGCTGCTAACGGACATGCCCTTACGCAGCGCCAGCTGGCCGAGAAGTGCGGCCTGTCTGCTGGCAGCGTCAACAGCGTCATTGCCACTGCCACGGAGAATGGCTGGGTTGTCTCTGGCGCCCTGACGGACAAGGGCGTTGCGGCCCTTGAGCCCTACCGCGTGAAGAGAGCCGTCTTCATCGCCGCGGGCTTTGGCAGCAGGCTCGTGCCTATCACGCTGAATACTCCTAAGCCCCTGGTGAGGGTTCACGGCAAGAGGATTATCGATTCCCTCCTTGATGCCGTTCAAGCTGCTGGCATCGAAGAAGTGTATGTTGTCCGCGGCTACCTTGGCGAGCAGTTCGATCAGCTGCTCTACAAGTATCCCAACATCAAGTTCATCGAGAACCCCATGTACAACGAGGCCAACAACATCTCTAGCCTCATGGCGGCGCGATACCTGCTCTCCAATGCGTATGTCATTGAGTCTGATCTGCTTGTCTCCAATCCCAATCTCATTCAGAAGTATCAGTACCGCTCCAATTACCTGGGCATTCCCATGGAGCGTTCTGATGACTGGTGCTTTGACGTTAAACGTGACGTCATCCAGCGCGTTCAGGTTGGTGGCGAGGGTGGCGTCTGGCAGATGGTGGGCATTTCCTACTGGACCGAGGAGGACGGCAAGAAGCTGGTCGATGACCTTCCCGCTGTCTACGGCCAGCCTGGTGGCAAGGAGCGCTACTGGGACGAGGTACCTCTGACGTACTGTGCCAAGAACTACGATGTCTACGTCCGCGAGTGCTCCCAGGACGACATCGTTGAGATCGACACCTTCAAGGAGCTCCAGAGGATTGACAGTGCCTATCTGTAGGCTTTGCTAAATGCCGCTGGCAACTATCGAATTGGATTTGTATGAAGACTTACGACCAGGAGACGCTTCGCCACTTGCAAAAGTGTGAGCTGGAGATACTTACAGATTTCGTTGATGCTTGTAACAAGAATGATCTTTGTTTCTTTGGCCTCGCTGGGACGGGCATTGGTGCTCTGCGTCATAAGGGTTTTATTCCTTGGGACGATGATATTGACGTTGGCCTGCCTGCCCTTGATCATGATCGCCTCATAGAAATAGTGAGACGCGACTATTCTGATAAATATGAGGTAATCAACGCTGAGTCCAACATTGACTATCCTCTTGCTACGACGCGAATCATGTTGAAGGGGACACAGTTCTGCGAGGAGACCCTTGCCAACCTTCCCCTGGACCTCGGCATCTTTCTGGATGTTTACCGCTTTGAGCCTGTCGCAGACGACGAGCGCGCCTATCGTAGACAGGCTTGGGATGCCTGGTTCTGGGCACATATCAGGATTTTGTTGAGTATCCCTGATCCTGTTGTGCAGGTTTCTGGCGTGGCTGGCAGTGTTATCAAATTTGCTTGTCGTTGCGCATACGGGCTCTTTAAGGTCCTGGGGGTTTCGAGAGAGAAGGTCCTTGCCAAGGAGAATGCAGCCAGGAATCGCTATCTCGGACAGAAGACTAAAAGGATTGCGTATCTCTGTGATACCGATCGCTTTGGCCAGACTTATTCTTGGGACGACCTCAAGCCCTTCCAAATGCTTCCTTTTGAGAATCTTGAGATTCCTTTCTCGGCCAGTCTTGATAGCGAGCTGCGTCTTCTCTATGGCGACTACATGCAGCTCCCCCCTCAGGAGAAGCGTAAAAATCACTACCCCGCCCGCCTTGACTTTGGCCCGTACTAATCAGAGCTTAATCCTGAATGGAGCGGTATGAGTTATAGACAATACGAGCCTGAGGAACTGAGGAAGCTGCAGCGAGTCTCGACCATAATTCTCCAGGAGTTTGATCGAGTCTGCACCGAGTTGGAGATTCCTTATTACGCTTGTGCCGGCACGGCCCTTGGCTCAGTCAGACATGGAGGGTTCATTCCCTGGGACGACGACATTGATGTCTCGATGCTCCGTCCCGATTTCGAGAGGTTTTTGAACGAGGCCCCTGCGGCTGTGGGGGACGATTTTGAAATCGTTAGCGGACGCAACGAGCCCTTTTTCCCTGCATGTAATGCAAATCTGGCGCTAAAGGGAACCCTCTGTGTTCCTGAAGAATTTGATTCTTGCCCATTTCGATATCCCATTGGAATAGGCATCTATCCAATGGATAGGGTGTCTGCTAGCCAGAAAACCCTTAAGCGTCAACTGAGGCGGACTTGGTTCTGGGCAAGGATTTCTTTCTTGCGAGCGACTCCTCGTCCGCATCTATTTATTAAGGGCTGGAGGAGGACTCTCGTTAGCGCTGTGTGTCATATCGCTTACTGGGGGATGCGATTTTTGCATATCTCTCCTGCATGGATTCATAGGAATTGGGAGAAAGCTGCGACTCTCGCAGAGAGCGAAGACGTGAATCTCTTCGCCGATTTTGCCGACATGCACCCGCTTGACTGGTCCATTACCAGGGAAGAGATGTTCCCCTTGAAGAGATCTAAGTTTGAGAACATCGAAATTAATCTTCCCAATGCGATTGATGTGATTCTGACTCGCGGCTACGGTGACTATATGCAACTTCCTCCCGAGGAGGACCGCAAGAACCACTATCCGTCCGTTCTGGATTTTGGGAGGTTTTGATTAGTGTCGCTCTCGAATGCTGACCAGCTGAAGAGAAATTACTTCTGGAACACCATGGGAAGCCTCATGAGTTCTTTCTCGAGCGTGCTGCTTCTCGTGGTCGTTACCCGTGAGCTCGGTGCATATGTTGCGGGCATCTTCTCCCTGGCCTATGCCCTAGGGCAGCAGTTCCAGACGCTGGGGCAGTTTGAGATGAGGCCGTATCAGGTTACTGATGTTAAGAATCGATACTCATTTGCCACTTATTTGGGGTCGAGATATCTTACCTGCACTGCAATGATTGCTTGCCTCCTTGTCTACTCTATAGCCACCAATGGCTTTGGAGAAGACGCTGCTCTTCTGCTGATGGTTGCGTCGCTAAAATTATTCGATGCTTTTGAAGATGTATTCCATGGATTGCTCCAGCAGCGGGGACGGCTTGATCTTGCTGGTCGAGCCTTCTTCTTTAGGGTCCTGATTACGACCGTTTCTTTTGTTGTCGGCGTGGTTGTCTGCAAGGACTTGATGCATGCTACCCTGATTGCCATTCTTGCTTCGCTGGTTTCGATGCTGCTCCTCAACGTACCGCAGACGCTAAAATTCGAAACTCTAGTGCCTAGCTTTTCTTGGAGGCACATTGTCGGTCTTTTGTTAGCCTGCCTTCCGCTCTTTCTGAGTTCTTTTCTTCTCAACGATATTGTTAACGTTCCCCGTTACGGCATCGAGGGTGTTCTTAGCAAGGACTCCCAAACCATCTATTCGATTCTTTACATGCCGGCTCTTGTGATTAACATGCTGGTTGGCTTCTTGTTTAAGCCGCTCCTTACCAATTTTGCTGAGTATTGGGAGCTAGGTCAGCGTTCGAAGTTCTTTGGCCTAGTGCGCAAAGGTATGGTTCTAACGTTTCTTGTCTCTGCGATATCGGCGGTGGTTGCCTGGCTCTTTGGCATACCTGTGCTGTCCTGGTTTTATGCGGTTGACCTTTCCGCATACAGGTTTGAGCTGATGACAGTAATGCTTGGCGGTCTATTTAACGCACTTGGCGTTATCTTATACTACGCGCTGGTTACCATGAGGCTTCAAAAACTTGTTGTGGTTGGCTACGCCCTTTCAGCTGGCGTTGCTCATCTGGTTGTAACGCCTTTAATCAATACCTTTAATATAATGGGTGCCTTCGTTACATATGACCTTTCGACTGCTCTTCTAGTCGTTATTTTTGCTATTGAAATTGTCCTAAGCATGAAGTTCCTTAAGGGCGGCAATGCCTAATCGGTTGTGTTCGGTAGTTGTGCAACGCTTTGGCGTGAGCCTCTTTCGGAGTCCTACCAAGAGCGCATACGTTAAGATGCAAGTCAACGGAAAGCTTGCTTTAGCCAAATTAGCGGGGTCGGTTATATGAGTTGTTCGCATTCTTTTGCCGTGTGCGCTTACGGCAAGAGCCCATATCTGAAAGAGTGTCTTGATTCTCTGGTTCAGCAGGAGTTTGCCGATAGCAAAATCTATATTGCCACTTCAACGCCAAGCGCATGGCTCGACGAGGTGGCAAAGGAATATAACCTTGAAGTATTTGTAAATGATGGGGAGTCCGGCATTGGGCAGGACTGGAACTTTGCCTATTCAATTGCTAATACAAAGTATGTCACTATAGCCCATCAGGATGATGTCTATTGCCCAACCTATGCCGCTTCTGCTGTGAGCGCTCTTGAGTCGCGGAATGATTCGCTGATTTATTTTTCAAATTATGGTGAACTCAGGGGAGCAGACAAAGTGGATGACAATAAGCTACTCAATGTGAAGAGAAGACTTCTGCGTCCTTTAGTTAATCAAAGAAATGCTTCTAAAAAATGGGCCAAGCGGGCTGCTTTGAAATTTGGCTCGGCGATTTGCTGTCCTTCAGTCACGTTTAACTCTTACAATTGTCCGAACCCGCCATTTGTTGTTGGAATGAAATCCAATTTGGATTGGGCTACGTGGGAAAGACTGTCCTGCCTTGAAGGTGCATTTATTTACGATGCTAATAATATAAAGATGTATCATAGAATTCATCAAAACTCAACTACATCAAAGCTGATTGCGACTCATGAGAGGGATTCGGAAGATCTGGCAATGCTAAGTCGTTTTTGGCCAAAGTCCATCGCTCGTTTGTTGGAAATTGCGTATTCGTGTGGAACGGCGAGTAACGAGCTATAGGGGTTCTGGTGGGCAAGAGTGGCTATATCTTCAGCCGGGCTCTTGTCTAAGTGTAAATCAGGGAGAGCTAAAATATGAAAGGCATCATCCTCGCGGGCGGCTCCGGCACCCGCCTGTATCCGCTGACGCGCGTGACCAGCAAGCAGCTGCTGCCGGTCTACGACAAGCCGATGGTCTACTACC
>OGOY01002260.1_pt1 | contig 17660 bp, 15 predicted proteins | sample 1552811 | NCBI WGS metagenome assembly OGOY01 (sample SAMEA2580132, study PRJEB22360) | human gut metagenome | biome: human gut; feature: human-associated habitat; material: faeces | place: Denmark | collected 2008/2010 | reverse complement strand
GTCCGACGCCAAGCAGGACAAGCCGAGCGGCACCGACGCCAGCAGCTCGGGCAGCACCTCGGGCGGCACCGCGCCGAGCCCCGACACAACCACCACCGGAACCAAGTAAACTCTGGTGTGACGTAACAACGGAAACGAGAAAAAGGAACTGTCCCCTTTTCTCGCCTGGGAAGGAAGGGAAGCCAATGGAGCGTCCGAACGCCTGGAAGGACTACACGGCCGAGCAGCTCGACGAGCTGCACTACCTCTGCGAGGGCTACAAGGCCTACATCTCCGACAACAAGACCGAGCGCGAGTGCTGCGCCGCGGCCGTGAGCCTGGCCGAGGAGGCCGGCTACGTGGACCTGGCCGCCAAGATCGCCGCCGGCGAGGCCCTCAAGCCCGGCGACAAGGTCTACGCCGTTAACCGCGGCAAGGCCCTCATGCTGGTCAACCTGGGCACCGACCCGCTGGAGCAGGGCGTCAACATCCTGGGCGCCCACATCGACTCGCCGCGCCTGGACGTCAAGCAGAACCCCATGGAGGAGAAGAGCGACCTTCTCACCCTGGACACGCACTACTACGGCGGCATCAAGAAGTACCAGTGGGTCACCGTCCCGCTGGCCATCCACGGCGTGGTTGCCAAGAAGGACGGCACCGTCGTCCCCGTGGCCGTGGGCGAGGACCCGCAGGACCCGGTGTTCTGCATCTCCGACCTGCTGCCCCACCTCGCCCGCGAGCAGCTCACCAAGGAGGCCTCCAAGGTCATCGAGGGCGAGATGCTCGACGTCCTGGTGGGCGGCCGTCCCGTCTGCGTCAAGGACGGCGAGAAGCCCGAGGAGAAGGACCTGGTCAAGCGCGGCGTCCTTTCCATCCTCGAGGAGCAGCTGGGCATCGACGAGGAGGACCTTCTCTCCGCGGAGCTTGAGGTCGTTCCCGCCGGCGCGGCCCGCGACCTGGGCTTTGACCGCTCCATGGTCCTTGGCTACGGCCAGGACGACCGCTCCTGCGCCTACGCCAGCCTGCTGGCCCAGCTGGACGTCAAGGAGGTCAAGCGCACCTCCGTCTGCCTGCTGGTTGACAAGGAGGAGATTGGCTCCGTGGGCGCCACGGGCATGAGGAGCCGCTTCTTCGAGGACACCCTGGCCGAGGTGCTGGAGCTTGCCGGCGTCCACGGCGAGCTTGCCCTGCGTCGCTGCCTGCGCGAGTCCAACATGCTCTCCAGCGACGTCTCGGCCGGCTATGACCCCAACTTTGCCTCCGCGTTTGAGGAGAAGAACGCCAGTTACCTGGGCCGCGGCCTCACGTTCAACAAGTTCACCGGCGGCAGCGGCAAGTCCGGCTCCAACGACGCCGACGCCGAGTACGTGGCCAAGATCCGCCGCGTGATGGACGAGGGCGGCGTTCACTTCCAGACCGCCGAGCTCGGCCGCGTCGACGTGGGTGGCGGCGGCACCATCGCCTACATCCTGGCCCTCTACGGCATGAGCGTCATCGACTGCGGCGTGCCCGTGCTGTCCATGCACGCCCCCTGGGAGATCACCAGCAAGGCCGATATCTACGAGGCCTACCGCGGGTACTGCTCGTTCCTGCGCCTGGCTTAGGTAACGTCCGAAGGCCGCTCGCCCCCGAGAGCATCACTTCCCACGCAAGTTACGCTTCGCAAAGAACTTGCTTAGGGAAGAGAAGCTCTCGGGGGCGAGCTGCGTTAACGGTGCTTGGCCAGGCGCTGGGGCGAGAAGCGACTGCGGTAGAGGGTCGCTCTTCCGCCCCTTATTTAGCCTAGGAGCGCCAGCACTTCTCGCTTGGCCGTGAGGAACTCGGGAGAGAGGTCGAAGGGGCCTTCTACCTGGTGGTTTATGGAGACTTCGCCGGCTATGGTCGAGGGGGTTCCGCCTCTGGGGTCGCCTTCCAGGACGTAGACGCGGCTGGCCATGATGACGGCCTCGTCCACGTCGTGGGTGATGACCACGGAGGCCAGGCCCAGCTCGGAGGCGGTGCTCACGTACCAGCTGCGGATGTCCGCGCGCGTGAGGGCGTCAAGCGCCGAGAAGGGCTCGTCCAGCAGCGCCACGTCGTTGCCCATGAGGTAGGTGCGCAGGAAGGCCGCGCGCTGGCGCATGCCGCCGGACAGCTGGCTGGGCCACTTGTCCTCCACGCCCGCAAGGCCAAAGCGCTCAAGAAGCGGTCTGGCCTTCTCGCGGGCCTCGGCGGGCCTCATGCCGCCGATGGCCAGCGGAAGGCAGGCGTTGTCCAGGATGGTGCGGCTCTGCAGCAGCAGGTCCTTCTGGAGCATGTAGCTCACCTGGCCTGGCTTGCCGGTGATGTCCCGCCCGTGGAGAAGGACCTGCCCCTCGCGCGGACGGGTGAGGCCGGAGAGCGCGTGCAGGATGGTGGTCTTGCCGCAGCCGGACTTGCCCACGATGCAGACGGTCTCGCCGGGGTCAACGCGCAGGCTCACGTGGCGCACGACGTCGGAGTCCTCGTCCCACGCCAGGGTGAGGTCACGCGCCTCGAGGGCGGGCATGACGGTCTTCTCGGCCATTGGGGCTAGGCCAGGTAGGAGGTGTCAAAGCCGGCGTTGACGTCCAGCTTGTTCTCGACCAGGTCGTTGTCGTTGAGCCACTGGAAGTACGCGGCCCAGCGCTTGCCGTCGATGACGCCCCAGCTGGAGGCGTCGGCGGTGTACTGGTCGGCCAGGTACTTGGCGCTGGCCTCGACGAGCGCGGAGTCAAGCTCGGGCACCTCGTCGCACAGGATCTGGGCGGCGTCCTCGGGGTGCTCGACGGCAAACTCGTAGCCCTTCTTGGCGGCGCGCAGGAAGGCCTTGACGGCGTCCGGGTTGCTCTTCATGAAGTCGTTGTTGGCAGCCAGGACCGGCGTGTAGAAGTCAAAGACGTCGTCCATGTCCTTGAAGCTGAAGTAGTTCACCGGGTAGTCCTGGACGGCGGCGTTCTGGACGGCCCAGCCCTCGTAGACCCAGACGCAGTCGAACATGTTGGCCTTCAGGCCCTGGACCTCGTCGTCCACGGTGAAGGGGACCATCTTGAGCTTGCTGAAGTCGCCGCCGTCGGTGGTCATGACCTGCTTGATGGTTGCCTGCTCCACGGCCATGTCCCAGGTGGTGTAGACGTGGTCCTCCATGAGGGCGGCGTGGGTGATGCCATCCTCGGCGCGGCTCATGATGCCGGAGGTGTTGTGCTGGATGACGGCGGCCACGGCGGTGAGGCCGGTGTTGCCGGCGTCGTAGGCGGCGGCCACGTAGTCCTGGTAGCTCACGCCCAGCTGGGCCTGGCCGGTGCCGATGGCGCCCTCGGCGGTGCCGTCGGCAGGCTGGACGATCTCCACCTCGAGGCCCTCGTCGGCAAAGAAGCCCTTGTTCTGGGCCACGTAGATGCCGGTGTGGTTGGTGTTGGGGGTGTAGTCCAGGCAGAACGTGATCTTGGTCTTCTCGCCAGACGCGGCCTTGGAGTCAGAGGCGGCGCCCTCCGCGGGGGCGGCGGCCGCGGTGCGGCCCGTACGACCGCAGCCGGCAAGCACCAGGGTGGCGGCGGAGGCCAGGGAGGCGCCCACAAAGGCGCGGCGAGAAAGACCGGCGGTCAGGACGCGGGAGGTGTTGGTCGTTTTCATTGTTGATCGTTCCTTTCTGCCCTCTTCCAGGGCATGCAGAGGTGTTCGAGCACGTCGACGCCACGCATGAGCGCGAGCGAGAGCGCGGAGATGATGATGATCACCGCAAACATGCGGTCGTACGAGAAGGACTTGCGGACGCGGGTCATGTAGACGCCCAGGCCCCAGAAGCCGCCGAGCCACTCTGAGATGACAGCGCCCACGATGGCGTAGGTGGCGCTGATGCGCAGGCCGCTGAAGAACTGGTCCATGGCGGCGGGCAGCTTGGCGTAGCGGAAGATCTGCCACTCGGTGGCGCGCATGGTGCGCATGAGGTCGATCTGGTCCTGGTCCACGGAGCGAAAGCCATTTGCCAGGGCCACGGTCACCGGGAAGAACGTGGTGATGACGACAAGGAGCACCTTGGGCAGGAGGCCATAGCCAAACCACAGCACAAAGAGCGGCGCGATGGCCACCGTCGGCACGGTCTGAGAGACCGTGAGCAGTGGGTCAAAGGCCAGGTAGAAGGTCTCAAAGCGGTCCATGAGGACGGCAAAGGCAAAGCCCACGGCCACGCCGATGGCAAGGCCCAGCGCGGCCTCGGCAAGCGTCCACAGCAGGTGCTGGCAGAGCAGCGGCAGGTCTCCCACCAGGGCGGCCACCACCTGCACGGGGCTGGGCAGCATGAAGTTGGGCACCAGGCCGGCCGAGCAGGCCCCCTGCCAGACGGTGAGGATACCCAGGATGGCGCAGACGGGCGCGACGACCCTCTTTGTGGGCCTGGAGATGCGCATGCGCTTCTCTCCTACGCGGCGGAGCCGGCGGACTTGGGGGCAAACTCCGGGTCGCCCTCGTGGTACTTGGCCACCTTGCGCTCGGTGGTCATGACGTCGCCCTCGGGCTTGAAGTTGATCTTGGCGTAGGTCATGACGTGCTTGCAGCCCGCCTTGGCACCCACGAGCTGGCAGTTCTTGAGGATCTCCATGCACTGGTCATAGTCGCCCTCGATGGCGGTCTCAAACGGGCCGACGAAGTAGTCTATGCCCGTGGAGTCGATGTAGGCGATGACCGCGTCCACGGCGGCACAGGTTGCCTCGTCGGTCTGCGCGTCCATGGGCAGGTACTGGATGGCAATTGAACAGTTCAAAGCGGCTCCTCCCCGCGCGGCGGCAAAACCGCGCCTCTGGGCACAAAAAATGCGCCCCGTCTCCGTAGGCGCCCAAGCAAGCCAAGCTCTGGTCCCTACGCCGGCATTACCCGGATCAGGTCTAAGGTCAGGGCCGCGTGGGTGGGCCCAATCTCAGCCGGCGTGCGCCAGCTCCCTTTTGTTACGAGGGGTAGTGTAGCACGGGCGGCGCGGGGCTGCGGTGGCGAGGGGTTCTGGCGCGGGGTTTACCCTGGTATGTACGTTATTGCAGGTTTGATGCTGTGGCGAGAAGGACGCTGACCTGCGGTTTTCTCGCCAGTGCGAGGGTCTTGGACGTGCATCAATGTTGCAAGTGCGTACATACCAGGGTAAAGGCCTCGGACGACGGCCCATGGGTTTCTCGCCCGCCGAAAAATCGGTAGGTAATTTCTTCAATCACTCACGTTTTCCCAGTTGGCCGGCGAGAAGACCGCAGAACCCCGGGCGTTGCCTACCGAATAATTGGTAGGCAACGCCCGGGGTTTCACCCTACGGTCACCCCGATGTCATAGCACGCTCCAGCCGCGCCGCCCACCGCTGCCCGATTACCCAAGACGACGGATTCGTTGGAGAACGGCCCTGCCTATCATGTACATATCCCGACATCTCATTGCGCCAGGAGCGAGCACATGGCTGAGACAATCATTAAAATTGAAAGCAATCCCTATCAAGAGAGGGTCCGCTACTACAAGTGGTCAGATGGATGGCAGGAGATTACCCTGGCCACAAGCCCCAACAGCGCCCTTCATAGCGAAAAGCTGGTCAAAGGCTTCTTTCCCTTCAAGGCCGAGGAAATCGTGGATACCATTGTTGCCGAGTTTGGCGAGGACGCGCCAATCCAAATCGTCTTTGAGGGCTCGGACGACGAATGGCAGGAGCTTGCGGCCATCTGTTCAGACAGTCCCCGCGCAAACCAGCTAAACGCCCGGCGAGGAGACCGCAGCCTGGCCAATGCACGTGACATCCTGCCAGAGATTATCGAGGTATTCAAAGACATCCAACCCCTGGTGGATGATTCGATATCAGAGCGCAAAAAGGTATCGGAACAGATAAGAAAGTTTACCGACGTCTCTAGCGACGTCATTCCCCTTTGCGTGCTAGGCAACTACAGCGCGGGAAAATCCACCTTCATAAATGCCCTCATTGGCATGGAGATCCTTCCCAACGGAGACGAGCCCGTCACGGCCCGGGTCTTCCAAATCAAACGTTCAAAGGACCGCGACCGCGCCATGGTCAAGCTCTTCTACGGCGGAAGCCCCCTTCTGCTCCGCTTTGACCAAAACGGCCTCATGGAGAGCAAGGAGCTTAGCGGAGAGCCCCTCTACACCGCCATTGTCGCCAGAACGGCTGCGTCAAAGCCCGGAATGGCTTCTCATATGAACGCGGCGCTCAAGGTGCTGAACTCCTATAAGTCCGACGAAGAGAAGACGTCGCTGGACGACCTCATTGGAATCGAAGTCCCATTCAGCGACTACGATCCCTGGCCGCACGACAGGGACTTCGTCATCTTTGACACCCCCGGGTCCAACTCCGCAACCCACGAGGACCACGCGCGGGTCCTGCGGAAGGCCATGGACGGCCTCTCCAACGGCCTTCCCATCTTTGTCGCCGAGTACAGCTCCCTCGACTCGACCGACAACGAGAAGCTCTACCGAGAAATCGAGCAGATTCCGGCAATCGATACCCGTTTCGCAATGATCGTCGTCAACAAGGCAGACTCCGCAGACCTGCCTCGCGGCGAGTTCACAAAGGACGACGTGGCTCGCATCATGCGTCAGTCCATCCCCTCCAGCCTTTACGGTCAGGGCATTTTCTTCGTCTCGGCCATCCTTGGGCTTGGATCGAAGACCTCTGGCGAATTCGAGAGCGACAACTACGCAGAGAAGTTCGAGGACCAGGAGCGGAAGTACGTCGACCCCTCGAGCCGCTTCTACAAGACGCTCTACCGCTATGACATTCTTCCTGGTCAGATATCCCGAAGGACCAACAGGGAATCCGAGGCCTGCAAAGATCTTCTCCTCGCAAACAGTGGCCTCTTCTGCATAGAAAACGAAGTCCGTCTCTTTGCAGAGAGATATTCCGCCTACAACAAGTGCAGCCGGTCGGAGACGCTGCTCCAGGAGATCATCGGAATCACCGAAGAGGAAATAGCCGCTGCAAAGGCATCGCTCGAAGCCGAGAAGGCAAATAGGGAGGCCGAGCTCGACAGAGACAAGACGGAGCTTATCAACCACCTCGAGCAGAGTGAGTTGCAGGCCCGGGACACATCGGCACACGGCTACGACCCGGTGATGGACAAGGAAGCCTCTCCCGAAGAGTGGATGACCAGCATCGAGGACCTTTCCGCACGCCAGTACGACATCACTGAAGACAAGAGGAACGAGCTTGGCTACCGGGAGCAATCAATCGATGCCGCCAACGCCTTCGGATCGATCCTGCCCAACCTCAAAAGCCGACTGGGCAACTCAGTCAAGAGCGAGAATAGCAGCGAACCCACGGACCGTGCCGGACGCTTGATCGACGGCATAGCCGACGCCGCCCTTGGCTTGCGCGAGGACGCATACAACGCCCTCCAGAAGCAGTCTGATGTCGCGGAGACCGGAAAGGCCGCCGATAGGGATGCGGCCAACCAGCTTTTCGACGAGGTCGTCGCAAGATACGAGGGCTCTGTCACAGAGATGGCCGAGAAGGTCGACGCCCTTTCGCAGGCCTACTGGAAGGAGCAGGCCGAGAAGAGCAGGGGTGAGCTGTACCGCATTGCAACAGGGAGCGACAGTCCGCTCTCCAAGGAGAAGCGCCAAGAAGTCGGCGAAATCATCATCAACTACCAGGCCCTGAGCCTCGCAGGGGCGCACCGAGAGTTCTTCAACAAGGCCGACTTCACCGAGCTCAGATGGAGGGACCATGTCATCTTCAAATCGAACAAGCTGTTCCTCGGAAAGGTCGAGCGCGAGTTCAACCAGAAGATCGAAGAGAGCTTCTCGGAGATTCGCTCGGAGATACGCGGGAGCCACGTCTTCGCATTCAACTCCTGGCTCGCGGAGCTTCTCCATCAAATCACGGACAACATCACGGACTACAACCCGCTGCTGCATGGCTACGTCGAGCAGATCAATGAGCAGGTCATACGAATCAACGGGCTTGAGGCGCAGCTCTCGACCCTCAGGCAACGCAAGGAGCACATCGCCCGCGTGATCGGTTGGAAGGAGTAGGGAGCCACCATGGGCATCAAGAACGCCATCCTGCGCGTCGCCGACAAGGCCGGCAACGCGGTCGCCGGCGTCTCGGCACTCAGCAGCGCCCAGCTGGCCGATATAGACAAACGGCGCGAGTCCTATCTCTCGCAAAGGCCCGACCCGTCTGACCAGACGGCGAGCGAACTACCCAACCGCCTCCTTGCGGCCCCCGCCGTGGAGATACAAGGAGCCTACCTAGCCCAACTGAGGGACCTCTACCAACCCATTGACCCATCCATCGAGTATCAGGGCGGCTTTGACGACAGTCACAACATCCGCTTTATGAACATTACGAAGTGGGTGGTCGATCCCGACGAGGACAGCCTGGAAAAGCTCGTCAATGTCTACGACGTCCTTGCCGATGAGGACTGCAGCATTGCGCTCGTCTTTGCTCGGACCTCGTCCGAGACAAGCGCGTACCTCGCCGTTGCGAACGCATCAAACGCTGGCGACAACGTCGACGCGGACAACTTCGCCCGCCGCTTGGTCGACGCCGTCAGAGGCAACTTCCCCGGCTCCGAGCTTGACGGGCCAGAGCATGGCGTGCCATCTTGTCTTCGCAAAAGAAAGCCGCTCTCGGTCGCAACCGTCTCCAACATCCCGGCCGAGAAGAGCGAGAGGTTTGCCGCTCAAACCATCGAGAAACTCCTCGATGGCGTCGTCCCCGAAAAGCCGAGCGAGGACTACGCAATCGTGCTGCTCGCAAGCCCCGTCCATGACATCGAGGAGCGCAAGCTCAGGCTTGCCGAGCTGCAGTCGGCGCTGACCCCCTACGCCTCCTGGACGACCAACTACACATACCACCGCAGCGACTCCATCGGGTCCTCCGCGACCATTGGCGTCAACGCGGGCGTGAGCGCGGGCAGCCAAGCGGGCAACACCACGTCGCAGGCTTCCAACATCAGCGAGACAGACTCGAGCAACGAGGCCACCGCAGAATCGAAGACCTCCGGCCTCACGGATACCTCAAGCAGCGCCGAAAGCATTACCGATACGGATACACAAGGGACCAACACTTCCGGTCAGATAGGCATATCCGCGGGCGGCGGCCACGTTAAAGTAAGCGGCAGCCTTACCAAAGGATCCTCCCACTCCTCCGCAAACGCAGTTGGCAAAACCTCTTCCACCAGCCAGGCCATCTCGAACTCCCTCGGCAAGACGGTCACCAGCGGCATCGGCAAGGCAATATCGACGGGCTCCTCCGTCACCTCCGGCGTCTCGAAGGCGGTCAACCTGGGCGCCAACATCGGCGGATCGTTCGCGCGGTCGAGCACGGTCACGGCAACGCTCGGCGCCGACGAGGGCATCACGCAGACCTTCAAGAACCGCTCCATCGAGCATGCCATCGAGATCCTCGAGGCCCAGATGAAGCGGTTCGACCTCGCCTCGGCCCTTGGCATGTGGGACTTTGCCACCTACGTTCTCTCCGAAGACCACAACGTGGCAAGCAATGTCGCACACACATACCTTGCCCTGACCCAGGGCAAGGATTCCTTTGCGTCCCAGGCCGCAATCAACCTCTGGCGAGGCGACCTTGGGGAGAACAGCTCGGACGCGCAGGCCATTCTCGACTACCTCAGAAACCTTCGGCACCCGACCTTTGCCCTCTCGCCGGTCCTTCTCGACAGACATCCAAGCTTTGCCGTCTACCCCGCAACGGTCACCGCGACAACCGCCCTTTCCGGAAAAGAGCTCGCGTACTCCCTCAACTTCCCCAGAAAGTCCGTCCCCGGATTACCTGTCATCGAATGCGCCGCATTCGGACGGAACGTCTCGACCTTCGAGGGATGCCAACCCACCGAGGGACTCAAGCTCGGCAAGGTCTTCCACATGCATCACGAAGAGCCAGTTCCCGTGCTTTTGGCCAAGGATTCGCTCTCCTCGCACGTCTTTGTCACGGGCAGTACGGGAGCCGGCAAGACCAATACCGTCTGCCGCATCCTAGACAAGGCCATCGAGCAAGACGTCGGGTTCCTCGTGGTCGAGCCCGCAAAGGGGGAGTACAAGGACATCTTCGGCGGCCGCAAAGACGTAAGGGTGTTTGGCACCAATCCGGCCATCACCCCGCTGCTGCGAATCAATCCGTTTAGTTTCCCCAAGGACATCCACGTACTGGAGCATCTCGATCGGTTGGTGGAGATATTCAACGTCTGCTGGCCCATGTACGCGGCGATGCCCGCCGTTCTCAAGGACGCCATCCGGCTTTCCTACGAGGATTGCGGTTGGGACCTGACGACATCCCGGAACTGCTTTGGAGACGACCTTTACCCCTGCTTTGCCGATGTCGCTCGTAACGTACGGGAGGTTCTCGACTCAAGCGAGTACGACGCCGAAAACAAGGGCGCATACAAAGGCTCCCTTCTCACCCGCCTGAGCTCGCTCACCAATGGCCTCAACGGCATGATCTTATCTGATAATGAAATCTGCAACGAAGAGCTCTTTGATGGGAACACGGTCATCGACCTTTCCCGCGTTGGCTCAATTGAGACAAAGTCGCTCCTCATGGGCCTCATCGTTCTCAAGCTGCAAGAGCATCGAATGACTGCGGCAGATGGCATGAACCAGCCTCTCCGCCACCTTACCGTGTTGGAAGAGGCGCACAACCTGCTCAAGCGCTCTTCTTCCGAACAGGACGAAGGGGGTGGCAACCTGCTTGGCAAGAGCGTAGAGATGATCTCCAACGCCATTGCCGAGATGCGCGCCTACGGCGAGGGCTTTGTCATCGCGGACCAGGCTCCAGGCCTGCTCGATATGGCGGTCATCCGCAACACCAATACCAAGATAATCCACAGGCTTCCCGATCTCTCCGATCGAGAGCTTGCCGGCTTTGCCGCAAACCTCACCGAGCGACAGATCATTGAAATCGCACGCCTGCCACGAGGGGTTGCAGCCGTCTATCAGAACGATTGGATCGAGCCCATACTCTGCAAGGTCTCTGAAGCCGAGAAGGGCACGCCTTTCCACTATGAGCCGACCGCCGACTCACCCGAGCCCGATGCGGCAGACCCCCTCGGGATTGCAGGGCTGCTGGCAATGGACAACGATGTGCCCGAGCCTGGGAGATTACAAGATCTGAAAGGGCTTCTCGACAAGACGGCAGTCGGCTCTTACATAAAGGCCCAGGCAATTCGCTACGTGATGAGCAGGCCGGCTGAGCCGCGCATGACCGAACTGGCACCAATAATGACCGCCCTATTCCCCAAGGTCGATAAGGCAGTTGGCATTGAGATCAAGAGGACGAGTGACGTCTCGCAATGGACGGCTGCCGCCGAGACAGCGCTGAGAGAGTCTGTAAGCGAAAGAATCGATGACACGGTCAGACGCGTCGTTGTCCAGGGCGTGCTGACCGACAACCTGTATCTCAGGATGCACGACGAGAAGGCCTTCTCTGACTGGTACAGAAACGGAGGGCTCAGCTAATGGAACTCGGGAGACCCAAGGAAGAGACAGCAAAGTCGCCCAGCAAGGAGATCCCGGGCCTTAGCCCGGACCGTCTGGTGACCTCAGAGGCCAAGGAGAGGGCTAAGGCCGAAGTAGCCTCAAATGCAGAGAAGATCGACCCCAACAAGCTCATCGAGCCCAAGACAAGAGCCGAGACCGAGTATAGGGACGATAACGGGGGCCCTCTATCGCATTGGCAAGGAGCTTCTTCCCAACGTCGAGTATCACCTGGATGGCTACGACTACTGCACCGATTCAAAAGGTAGGATCGTGCATGCCGGAGGCGTAGTAGAGCTTAGCGATAGAGACCGGCAGCCCATGAGAGCAAAGATCCGAGATGTCGGCAAGAGCGACGAGAGAACAAACGACCAGATCGGACATCTCATGGGCGACCATCTTAGCGGAAGAGCCGACATTGAGAACACCGTCGCCATGGATGCCAAGGTCAACCAGGGCTCCTACAAAAGGATCGAAAATCAATGCGCACGGGCAATCAAAGAAGGGCACGTGGTGACTCTGACTACGGAGCCAAGGTACAGGGGCAGCTCCCACAGGCCATCGGAGTTCAGGGTCACCTACACGATTGACGGAGAAAAAACTGTCGTCACCATCAAGAATGGGGAGAGTGACAAGAAGTGAACAGTCGCAACTACTACCAGGAGATATTCGACCTTGTCCTTCCCTTCTTGCCGGAAGGTTGGCAGAAGGTCGTGCTGTATGCGGAGTACGTCGGGGACTCGAGGTGTATCGAGTTTTACGTCAAGGACGCCGAAGGGCACTACACAAAGTGTTTTGACATTCTCGGTGCAGCCGACGACGAGCTTCTCGACGCCTTCGATGAGATGGACGAAGTGTTTGAGGCCCAGCGTCAAGAGCTGCCGGACGACAGCGTTTGGACAAGCTCAACGTTGACGGTGACTTCAGCCGGAAGACTCGATGCGGACTTTGACTACTCGGACCTTTCCGAATCTTCGTTCGAGCACAAGAAGGAGTGGAAGGCTAGGTATCTGGCGTAGGACCCGCTCTTCTGACGTCACTCCCATCTTTGCCCTACCAAAAAAACGGTAGGTAACTTCTTCAATCACTCACGTTTTCCCAGTTGACCGCTAAGAAGACCGCGGAACCCCGGACGTTGTCTACCGAATAATTGGTAGGCAACGCCTGGGCTCTCGCCCCGCACTTCTCACCATCCGCGCCGTTGTCAACGTGGTATCGATATCCCTACCCCTTCCGTAGCCGGAGCTACCACCTGCCGAGAAATGCGCGCGTTTTGGCAGCTCAGAGGCTATAACGGGCGCAGGCTCAGGTTTGCCCGCATCCAAGGAGAGGGGAATTCCAATGAAGGTCGAAGACATTAAGAACGTAACCGTTGCCGGCGGCGGCACCCAGGGAAGCCAGATTGCCTCCCAGATTGCCTACAAGGGCTTTGCCGTGACGGTGTGGGTCCGCAGCGAGGCCTCCGTCGAACGCGCCCGCGTCCGCTTTGCCACCATCAAGGAGCAGTACCTCTCCACACTGGAGGCCATGAAGACCGACGCCTCCGCCTACTGCCGCGGCCTGGCGGACACGCCCGATCTTTCCGCCGAGGAGATCGACGCCCTTATCGCCCAGGCCGAGGAGCGCCTCTCGACCATCAAGTTTGAGACCGACTGGGACGCTGCCTTTGGCAACGCTGACCTGGTAGTTGAGTGCATCAACGAGAACCCGCAGGAGAAGACCGAGTTCTACACCAAGCTCTCCGGCCACCTGCCCGAGCGCACCGTCATCCTGACCGACTCCTCCACCATGCTGCCCAGCATGTTCGCCGAGGCCACGGGCAGGCCGGACAAGTACATGTCGCTGCACTTTGGCAACCAGATCTGGCGCAACAACATGACCGAGCTCATGCGCCACGACGGCACCGACCCCGAGGTCTTCGAGCTGGCGGCGCAGTTTGCCGAGGCCATTGGCATGGTGCCGCTCAAGCTCAACCGCGAGCAGCCCGGCTACATCCTGAACAGCCTGCTCATCCCCTGGTTCAAGGCCGCGACCTCACTGGTTGCCACCGGCGTCTGCGACGCCGAGACCGTCGACAAGTGCTGGGAGCTCGCCACCGGCGCTGACCCCGGCCAGACGCCCTTCCGCAAGCTGGACAAGATCGGCCTGGTCCTGGCCCGCAACATCCTCTCCATGGACCCCGCGGCAAAGAACCCCGAGAGCGGCCTTGCCAAGAGCGTGACCATGCTCAACGACTATATCAACGAGGGCAAGACGGGCATCGCCGCCGGCGAGGGCTTCTACAAGTACGAGAGCTACGACAAGTAATGCCTCACAGCTGACCGAGAAGCACGCGCTTTACCCCGGTATGTACGAACTTGCAAAATTGATGCCCTGGCGAGAAACGCACTGACCTGCGCTTTTCTCGCCAGGGCGCTTGTTTTGGAAGCATATCAATCCTGAAATTGCGTACATACCGGGGTAAACACCAGCAAAGCCAACAAAAAAGGGCCGGAGAGCGGCTTGGCTCTCCGGCCCCGTAGCAATCAGACAGTCCTACTACAGGTGCCCCACCTGCGGGCGGTTGAGGCGCCGCGACAGCACCAGCACCACGACGCCCAGCACCACCAGCGGCAGGCTCAGGCACTGGCCCATGGTGATGGGGCCAAAGAGGTAGCCCAGCTGCGCGTCGGGCACGCGGACGAACTCCACCAAGAAGCGGAAGACGCCGTAGAGCACCAGGAACACGCCCATGAAGGTGCCCTGCGGGCGCGCCGGCCTGCGGCGGCTCAGGGCAAACAGCACGCAGAAGATGACCAGGCCCTCCAGCACGGCCTCGTAGAGCTGCGAGGGGTGGCGATACACGTTGCCGCCCGTGGGAAACATTACGCCCCACGGAAGCGACGTCTCCTTGCCCCAGAGCTCGCCGTTCACAAAGTTGGCGCAGCGGCCAAAGAACAGTCCCCACGGAGCGCCGATGACGCCCAGGTCACACACGGTGGGGATGGAGATGTGGTACGTCCGGCACACGATGGAGCCGCCCACCACGGCGCCCACCAGGCCACCGTGGAAGCTCATGCCTCCCTGGTTGAGCGCAAATATCTCAAGCGGGTGCTCCAGGTAGTAGCCCGCGCCGTAGAACACCACGTAGAAGAGGCGCGCGCCGATGATGACGCCAAACGCCACGCCAATGACGATGCTCATGACGTCGTCGGCCGTGAGGTCAAGCTCCCAGCGGCGGGAGACGTGCCAGATCACCCAGGCGGCCAGCGCAAATCCCGCCAGGTAGGCAATGCCGTACCAGCGCACGGAGAGCGGCCCCAGCGAGAAGGCCACCGGGTTCAGCGAGTGGTAGAGCTCGTTAAGGAACACGCCGGCCGCCTAGAGCATGGCGGGCTGGACGCGGGTCACGCCGGGGACGTGCTCCATGAGGATGCGCTCGATGCCCTCGGACATGTCCATGGAGGACAGCGGGCAGCCGGCGCAGGCGCCCTGCATCTCGAGGGTGACCACGCCCTCGTCGTTGACGTCGATGAGCTCGACGTCGCCGCCGTCGGCCTGGAGGCTCTGGCGGATGATGCCGAGGGTCTCCTCAAGAAGCTCGCGGTTGACAGCCATGGTGGCTCCTTTCGTCGCGCGACCGCCCGGCCGCGCGCTGATCTTGCGCAGGCGAGAAGCCCACGCGGTCCATACATCACGCGCCGCGCGCGGCTTGCGTGCGCGGCCCAAAGTCACATGTTACCCAATGCCCGCAAAGAGGTGACCGGAGGTGGCCCCGGCAAGGCGCGCCGCAGGACGGCGCCCGGCCTTGGCCGCCGCGATGGCGCGGCAGACGCGCTCCACCGCAAACGTGGTCTCCTTGGGGCCAAGCAGGGTGCAGTCGGCAAGGAGCCAGCGGACGCCGGCCTCCACCAGCTGGTCTGCCTGGGGCGTGGCGTCAAGCGGGTGCGCCGCCCAGATGCGGGAGCGGCCGTTGACGTCCGTGCGGACGGGCAGCAGGTTGCCGTCGATGTCCTTAAGGGAGAGGCGGCGTGCGCGCTGCGGGCACTTCTCGCAGTTGTGGACGCAGCGGCCCAGGGCCTGCAGGACGCAGTGCTCGCTCGTCATGGCGCGCTCGCGGCCCAGGACCGAGAGGCCCACCGGGACGCTGGCCGCGCGGGCAAGCTCGCAGGCCTCCTCCAGAGTGAGCTCGCAGGAGAGCCAGACCGCCTTGGCGCCGGCAGCCTCCATTGCCAGAAGCGCGCTCTTGTTGTGGACGGGAATGCACGGGCGCACCTCGGCCGCGGCGCCCCGCTCGGCGGCAAGGGCCAGCTCAGAGATGTTGCCCACGGCCACGGGCTCGCCCTGGCGGACCCACGGGTCAAGGCGGGCGTGGTCGGCCTCGCGGCAGACCTCGTCCAGCCAGGGGATGACGCCCTCGGGCCAGTCTCCGCGGGCCAGGTCGTCCACGGTGGCGTAGACGCGGGCGGCGCCGGCCTCAAGCGCGGCGCGGGCGCACTCGGGGTCCGCGACCAGGGCGCAGGCACAGGGCTCGACGGGCGCCACGTCGGTAGCGGCGGGAACGCCCGCCTCCACGCGCACGGCCTCGCGGCGCTCCTCGCGCAGCTGCTCGGACGGCACGGGTGCCGTTGCGACCTGGCGCTCCTCGTACGGGGCCAGAAGGGCCTCCGCCAGGGACTTCACCGCCTGCGCGCGCACCTTGTGAACTGCCGAGAAGCTCATGCCGCAGCCCTCGTCCATCTCCACGTCAAAGCTCACGGGCTCGAAGGGACCGCCACCCATGCGGCCCACGTGCTCCACGAGGTCCTCCTCGCTCACGGGGCGGGTGCGGGCGGCCTCCACCACAAAGCCCTCCGCCGCGGCACGGGCCGCCGCATCGATGGCGTTCTGGGAACGGATGACGCTCACGATGGAGCCGGCGGGCACCGGGCGCGACGCTAGGCAGGTGATGGTGGCGCCGGCGGGAGCGTCGGCCTCCGCGTGGACGGTCAGGAACTGGCTCGGGTCGTCAACGGGACGCAGCTCAAGCAGGTCGCCCTTCTCCACGGGCTCGGTCAGGGAGATGACGGCCTCGGCCTGGGTGTAGCGGCGCGTGCGCGTGCGGCCGCCGTTGCCGCCGCCTCTGCGGGCCACGCGGTCCTCCAGGGCGCGGGAGGACGCCACAGTGCCCACGACCTCGCCTCGGTTGTTGGAGCGGTCGTAGCTCATCATCTCGTCGCCAGAGGTGCCCATGAGGTAGGCGTCGGTGAAGTCGCGGTTGAAGGCGCGCTTGAGGCGGCGGTGAACGGCCAGGTCCTCCGCGGCGTCCATCTGGCGTCCGGCCAGCGTGGCGTCGATGGCCTCGCGGTAGGCGTCCACCACGTTGTAGACGTAGTCCGGGGCCTTCATGCGGCCCTCCACCTTGAGGGAGCCCACGCCCGCGTCGATCATCTCCTGGAGGTGGTCGACGGTGCAGTAGTCCTTGGGGCAGAGCGGGCGGGTGTTGCCCGGGGCCTCCACCACGTTGCCCTCCTCGTCCACCAGGTCGTGCGGCAGGCGGCAGGGCTGGGCGCACAGGCCGCGGTTGGCCGAGCGCCCGGTGGCAAGCGAGCTCATCATGCAGACACCGGAGTAGCAGAAGCACAGGGCGCCGTGGCCAAAGCACTCCAGCTCGACGCCCTCCTCGGCAATGCGCGAGATCTCCTTGAGGGAGAGCTCGCGCGAGAGGGTCACACGGTCGGCGCCCATCTGGCGGCACTAGGCCGTGCGGCGGGCGTCGTGGATGTTGGCCTGGGTGGAGACGTGCGTCTCAATCTGCGGCCAGGCGCGGCGGATTTCGCCGAACAGGCCCCAGTCCTGGATGATGAAGGCGTCTGCGCCCAGAAGCCAGGCACGGCGGACCAGGTCCAGCACGCGGGAGATCTCGCGCGTGGCAATGGCCACGTTGACGGTCACGTACACGCGGGCGCCGGCCAGGTGCGCGCGGCGGCAGGCCTCGGCAAAGGTCTGCGGCGGGCGTTGAAATCGTTGCCCAGGCCACAGTAGATGGCGTCTGCGCCCGCGGCTAGGGCGGCATTGAAGGGTTCGGGGCCGCCGGCGGGCGCCAGCAGCTCGATGACGTTCTTGTGGGCCAAGATCTGCTCCCATCAGCCCAGTCGTTGCATAACCTGCCTACGATACCGCAGCCAGGCGCCGCGCCGCCCCCGCACCAGCCGCCTGCGAGAAGAACGCACTTCTCGCCAGCCGCTCAGATT
>OGOY01002257.1_pt1 | contig 17671 bp, 15 predicted proteins | sample 1552811 | NCBI WGS metagenome assembly OGOY01 (sample SAMEA2580132, study PRJEB22360) | human gut metagenome | biome: human gut; feature: human-associated habitat; material: faeces | place: Denmark | collected 2008/2010 | reverse complement strand
AGATGTGGATATCATGATTCTGCTTGATTTATCTGATTTGGAGCAGTTTGTATCTGATAATCTTTCAAAGACACATATAGGTTTTGGTGAGCTTGTTAAGAATTTGATTAATGCAGACAGGCCAATCTCATTTTCAAAGCTTTTATCAGATATCGCGTCAGTTTTAATTGGAGAAGTGCAGGAAAATCGCGCACAGGCAGTTTCTATTTTGCTGCTTGTGGTTTGCTCTGCAGTTCTTAGCAGCATAGCATCTGTTTTTGACAGTGACCAGATTGCCGTACAGGCGTGGTTTGTTGTGTTTTTGATGATTACAGCCTCTGCACTTGCAGGATTTATTCAGAGTTGTCGTCTTGTGACAAATTGTCTTAATCTTATGATTACATTTATGAAAATGCTTTTGCCTGCCTTTTGCTTGTCCATGGTTTGTATAACAGGCGCGGCATCATCAAGTTTGTATTATCAGGCAACCTTTGGCATGATTGGACTGATAGATGCAGTTCTTGTTTATGCAATGATACCTATTATTAAGTTGTATTTTGGCGTATCAATTTTAAACGGGCTTACAGGAGAAGATCGTTTTGCCGGGATGGAGGAATTAATAAAGATGCTCTATGAGTGGTCCATGAAAACACTTTGTGCTGTAATTGTTGGGCTGCAGGTGATTCAGGGATTGATTGTACCGCTTGCCTCTAGTGCAGGTCCCGCCTTTGCTCAGAAGCTGATCGGCTCCATACCTGGAATTGGAAGTGGTATAAAGAGTACGGCTGAAATAATAATAGGAACAGGTACGCTGATTAAAAATGGAATTGGTATGGCAGGGGGTATTGTTTTGATACTTGTAAGCATATATCCAATTTTGCAGATGGCAGCTATTGTTCTGATTTATTATGGGATTGCGGCAGTTGCCAGTCCTATCTCAGACAAGCGTATGATCACAGCACTTCAGGCAGTCTCATTTACGAATCGTATGTTGTTAAAAACGCTTTGTATGGCGAGTTTTCTGTTTTTGATTACGATTGCAGTAATATGCGCATTTACGAATCGTGTGCTGTAAGAACAGCTTATCAGAGGAGGATTATCATGAGCGCAATTCGTGATTATCTGCGTCAGATCGCGGGTTATCTTATTTTATCAGTGTTAGTGGAAAATCTTGTCGCAAAAAAAGAATATGGTCCATATATTCGCTTGTTTTTAAATCTTCTTTTAGTATTGCTGTTTGTATCTCCAATTTTGTCCATTTCAGCTGAGAGGGTTGGTCAGACTTGGTTAGAGGCTGGAGCTTTTTTCTCGGAGGGAACTTATTTAGAAGCAGATTTGCAAAAATTAAATGATAAGCAGACTACACTTGAAGTGTCTGCCCAGAAAAAGATTCTTGAGCAGCAGATAAAAGACCTTCTAAAAAAGCGCGGGTGCTTTTTAGAGGAGCTGTCGCTAGAGACTGATTCAAGTGGAACGATCATACAGATTGAGGTGACAGTAAGCGAAATAAAAGTGAATGAAAAAGGCCATATACAGATAGGACAAGATGAATTGAAAAAATATCTGGAAGAGCAGCTTTCATCCTCATGCAAGATCACAGTTATTTTTAAAGACAGATAAAATTAAGGAGCAAGGTTATGAAATCCAAATGGCTTTCTGAATTAAAAAAGATTGGTTTTTTGCGGCTTGGTCTTTTAGCAGTTGCAGCAATTATTCTTATCATCTGTTCCCTTCCACAAAATCAATTATCAAGCTTAAATCAGGCAGGTACTTATTCTAATCAGACGCAAAGCATAGGCAGCAGTTTAGATACAGATGGTGATACATCTTTATTTTCTTATGAGCATGAGCTTGAAAAACGTCTTGAACAAATCCTTGGAGGAATGGAAGGCATCACATCTGTTGATGTTATGATCACTCTTTCTGCAACGTCAGAAAAGGTGCTTGAAAAATCAATTCAGCTTGAGGAAAATAAGCAGGAGATAGAAAAAGGAAGTGGAGAGTCGTTAGAAAAAAGTGTAACAAGCAGTCTTAGCAAAAAAAATGAGGCCTTGCTGACAGGAAACACCTCAGGCAGTATGCCATATATCATAAAGGAAATGAGCCCATCAATTCAGGGTGTGGTGGTAGCTGCGCAGGGAAATATCACGCAGACAAAAATTCGTGAGATCAGTGAGGCAGTGCAGGCATTATTTGGTATAGAGGCGCATAAAATTAAGGTAATTGAAAAGAAATCTCAGGCGGAGGAAGCAAAGTGAAGCGGATCATGAGAAAAAATCAGGTGATTATCACCGTACTTGCAGTGATGATTGCGATTGCTGGGTATCTTACATATGCCGGAAGAGTGGAAGTTGCTGACAATAAGGATATCAGCATGGAAAACACAAGTGATGCTAAAGAGGCAATTGCAGAGTATGATACGATCGACACTGCTAAGGAAGATGCCACAGATGCTGCACTCACTGATATCGAAAGCTTAGATCAGGATATTGATGATCCAGGGAAAATGGTGCTTGCAAACGGGCTGACAGTATCTGATTATATGGCGCAGACAAAGCTTGCAAGAGAGCAGACAAGAGGAAAAAATAAGGAAGATCTCTTGGCAATTATTGATAGTGACGCACAGACAGAGCTGGATAAACAAGCCGCAATTGATGCAGTTGTTCGTCTGACAGACTATAGTGATAAGGAAAATGCTGTAGAGACACTTCTCAGCGCGAAAGGGTTTGATAATTCAATTGTCAGTATCACACAGGATGCAGTTGATGTAGTAATCTGCAAGGATAATCTAACAGATGCAGAGCTTGCTCAGATCGAAGATATTGTAAAACGCAAGACTTCCGTAAGCGCATCTCAAATCTGCGTTACACTGATGGGAACAGCAAAGACAGAATAACTTCTTTACAAAAGTCTTTTGATTTGATATAATACAAAAAGGTAAAACGATAGATAGAAGTAGAGGAGGTACCGTTGTGGGATTGGAATCAGAATCTGGAGAAGTTACTATTCCTGTTGAAGAAAGCACCGGAGAAATCAAGATTGCAAACGATGTTGTGGCAACTATTGCCGCACTTGCAGCAACTGAGACAAAAGGTGTTGCATATCTGTCTGGCTCACTGACACATGATGTCATTGCAAAGCATTCAAGCAAGAATCTTTCCAAGGGTGTTGTGGTCACAGTCGAAGAAAAAAATGTGTCTGTACAGATTTCACTTATTATCGAGTATGGATGCAGCGTACCGGTTGTAACAGCAAAGGTACAGGAGCGCGTTAAGTCCGCAATTGAAAATATGACTGGACTTGAAGTTACAGAAGTAAAAATTACTGTTGCCGGAGTAAATATGTAAGATCAGGGTGTCGTACCGGCACCCTTTTTGCGCTTATAGTTAAAACAAATAAAAAGAACAGGCAGGAAACGAGGTAGAATTTGAACCGCAGACAGTTACGTGAATACACGTTTAAGTTATTATTTCATGCAAATTTTTATGATAAGGAAGAGCTGAATGAGCAGGCTGACAATTATTTAGAGGAATGTATGTATCCAGAAGAAGGTCAGCTGCTTTTAATCGAGAAGGAAAAGGAGCAGCTTGAGAAGCGCTTTTCCATGATCGTAGAAAAGCTTCCTGAAATTGACGAAGAAATCACACAGGCGGCAGAGGGCTGGAAGCTTAGCCGTATGAATAAGGTTGATTTGTCCATCATTCGTCTTGCAGCGTATGAGCTGATATTTGACGAGGATGTTCCAGGAAAAGTAGCCATCAATGAGGCTGTCGAGCTGGCAAAAAGCTATGGAGGAGACGAGTCACCGCAGTTTGTAAATGGCGTGCTGGCAAAGCTTGTTCATAAGCATCCGGAGCTGGCTTAATGGCATCTGTCTATACAGTAGCACAGGTCACATCGTATATAAGTCATCTGTTTGAAGAAGATTTCGCCCTGAAGAGGATTTCCATTCAGGGCGAGATTTCTAATTGCAGAAAACATTCTGGCGGTCATCTGTATTTTACCTTAAAGGATGAAACAAGTACACTGTCATGTGTGATGTTTGCGTCTAATCGGGCAAAGCTTACATTTATTCCATCAGAAGGTATGCGTGTGATTGCAAGAGGCAGTATTCGTATTTATGAGCGTGATGGAGTCTATCAGCTGTATGTGACACAGCTAGAGCCAGCAGGTGTAGGAGAATGGTTTCGTCTTTTTGAAGAACGAAAAGCTCAATTTGAGGAAATGGGCATGTTTTCCGAGGAATATAAAAAGCCGATTCCTCGTTTTGCTAAAAAAGTAGGTGTTGTCACTGCAAAGACAGGAGCTGCCATTCAGGATATTATAAATATCACACACAGAAGAAATCCATATGTTCAGCTGATTTTATATCCGACGCTTGTTCAGGGTGAATCGGCAGCAGTCAATATAGCAGCAGGAATTGATTATCTTGACACGCTGGGACTTGATGTGATTATTGTTGGACGCGGAGGCGGTTCGATTGAAGATTTGTGGGCATTTAATGAGGAATGTGTAGCAATGGCCATTTTTCGCTGTGAGACACCTGTGATTTCAGCAGTCGGCCACGAGACAGATTTTACCATTGCCGATTTTGTTGCAGATTTGCGCGCACCAACACCATCTGCGGCAGCTGAACTTGCTGTATTTGAGTATGATACATTTGAAAATACACTAAATCTTTTTGCAGCACAGCTATCGCAGAGTATGCAGGCACTTATAGAGAGCAGAAAAAAGGAGCTTGAACATGCAAAGCTTTCACTAAAAGTTTCTCATCCAAGCGTTCGTTTAAAAGCGCAAAGTGAAACGCTTAAGCAGTACGAAGCACAGATAAAAAGGCAGATGATGCATCTGATCGATCAAAAAAAAGCACAGCTTTCTATTGCAGCAGCAAAGCTAGAAGCGCAGTCGCCGCTTAAAAAGGTAGGAGGCGGCTATGCATTTTTGACAGATGAGAATAAAAAACCAGTTTGCAGTGTGAATCAGATGACACCGCAAACAACCTTTTTTGCTTATCTAAGTGATGGTATCGTGCAGGCAGATGTGACAAAGTGCATGCCAAAAGACAAGATGGAATGATAAAAGAGGCAGCTTTTGATGGATAAGAAAAAACAGACAAAAAACATGACAAAAAACATGTCAATTGATATGACAATTGAAGAGCAGCTTCTAAAGATTCAGGAGATTGCAGCTGAACTTGAAAACGGCAGTCTTGGACTCGAAGAGGCGCTTGCAAAATATGAAGAGGGTGTACGTCTTGTTCGCGGGTGTGCAGGTCAAATCGACCGTGTGCAAAAACGCATTACAGTCATAGAGACAGAAACAGAGGATGAGTTATGATGGAATGGAAAGAAGAGTTACAGCAGCATACAAAAGAGGCAGAGAAGATTGTACAAGGTTATCTTCCTGAGGAGACTGGTCATCAAAAACTTCTTATCGAAGCATCTAATTATAGTGTTTTAGTTGGTGGAAAGCGTCTTCGCCCGATGATTATGCTGGAAAGCTTTAAAGCTTTTGGCGGAACAGGAAATGTTGTGGAGCCGTTTATGGCGGCACTTGAGATGATTCATTCAGGATCACTTGTGCATGATGATCTTCCATGCATGGATAATGATGAGTATAGAAGAGGAAATCTTACCACATGGAAAAAATATGGCTATGATATGGCCGTGCTTGCAGGAGACAAGCTTTTTATCTATGCATTTGAGACAGCAGCAAAGGCATTTGCGCTGACAGATCGTGCTGATCTTGTTGGAAGAGCTATTTCGATTTTGGCCAATAAAGCTGGAATTTATGGAATGATCGGAGGACAGAGTGTAGATGTCGAGTACACAGACCGTCCTGTAACAAAGAGCCAGCTTGAATTTATATATGAACTAAAGACAGCAGCGCTTTTAGAAGCAGCAATGATGATTGGCGCTGTGCTTGCAGGAGCAGATGATAATCAGGTAAAAGCAGCAGAGCAGATCGCCCATCATGTAGGCATGGCATTTCAGATTCGTGATGATATTCTCGATGTAATTTCTACGACTGAGGAGCTTGGAAAGCCGGTAAAGAGCGATGAGAAGAATAATAAGACTACCTATGTGACAATTTATGGACTAGATGGTGCTTCTAAGCTGGTAGAGGAATATTCTCATACAGCAATGACACTTCTTGATCAGTTATGTCCGAATGCATCATTTTTAAAGCGACTCTTCGAGTATCTAATTGTAAGAAAAAAATAGGCATTATTTTCAAATCAAATGATGCTAAAGGGGGCCGTTTATGGTACTTGATAAAATACAGGGGCCGAATGACGTCAAAGAATTAAAAGAGCAAGAACTTCCTGTTCTGGCAGATGAGATTCGGCAGTTTATAATTGATAAAGTCAGCGACAATGGTGGTCATCTTGCCTCGAACCTCGGAGTGGTGGAGCTGACAATTGCACTTCATCGGTGCTTGAATTTCCCACAGGATAAATTGATTTGGGATGTAGGACATCAATCATACACACATAAAATCTTGACAGGACGAAAGAATGGCTTTGACTCACTTCGCAAATATCACGGCATGAGTGGTTTCCCAAAGCGTGATGAAAGTAATTGTGATGCATTTGATACGGGGCATAGCTCTACGTCCTTATCAGCAGGACTTGGTATGGTTTGTGCACGAGAACTCAAGAAAGAAAAATATAAAGTTGTTTCTGTGATTGGTGATGGTTCTCTTACAGGCGGCCTTGCTTTTGAAGCACTTAATAACGCAGCATCGCTTAAGAGTAATTATATCATGATCTTAAACGACAACCATATGTCTATCTCTGAAAATGTTGGAGGGCTTTCGCATTATCTGGCAGGTGTGCGTACTGCAAAGGGCTACACTAATTTCAAGAAAAATGTGAAAGCATCATTAAGCAAGATGAATGCAATTGGAGAGGAGCTTGAGCGCAACATTCGCCGTGCGAAGAGTATGCTGAAGCAAGTTTTTATTCCGGGAATGTTTTTCGAAGATATGGGCATCACATATCTTGGACCTATTGATGGTCATAATATTGAGGCACTTACAGAGGTCATTGAGGATGCCAAACAGGTAGAAGGTGCGGTGCTCATTCATGTGATCACAGAAAAGGGAAAGGGATATGAGCCGGCACAGCTTCATCCGGAATCCTACCATGGAGTTGGACCATTTATAAAGAAAAATGGAATGGCGAAAAAGCCAAAGGAAGAGGCAACGTATACTGATATCTTTGCAAAAACAATTTGTGAACTTGCACAGACGCACGAAAAACTTATAACTATTACAGCAGCTATGATGGACGGCTGTGGCTTAAAAGGCTTTGCAAAGCGTTTTCCAGACCGCTTTTTTGACGTTGGCATTGCTGAAGAGCATGCAGTGACATTTGCATGCGGTTTAGCAGCAGGTGGTTTTCATCCGTTTTTTGCAGTATATTCCTCTTTTTTACAGCGAGGCTACGATCAGATACTGCATGATATGTGTATGCAGAATCTTCCTGTTACGCTAATGCTTGATCGTGCAGGACTTGTCGGAAATGATGGAGAGACGCATCAGGGTGTGTTTGATTTATCGTATTTGACAATGATTCCAAATATGACAGTATTTGCACCGAAAAACCGCTATGAGTTTCAGGATGCTATTGCATTTGCTGCTGATTTTGAAGCACCGATGGCAATTCGCTATCCGAAAACAGATGCAGTGCGTGTATTAAAGGAATACCGTGAACCAATAAAGCTTGGAAAGAGCGAGTGGATTAGAAGAGGCAGCCGTGTAGCGCTTCTTGCAATTGGCACTATGGTAGAGACAGCCATGGAGGTTGAGGAATTGTTGGCAAAGGATGGAATCGATGCAACAGTTGTAAATCTTCGTTTTGCAAAGCCGCTTGATTACGAGATGCTTGATGAAGTATTAGATTATCACAGCTTGATTGTTACAATGGAGGAAAATGTGCTTTCAGGCGGTGTAGGTGAGCATATTTGTCGTTATGTCGAGCTGCATTCTACTGGTGTGCGTGTTATTGCATGTGGCATTCCAGATAAGTTTATTCATCAGGGTTCTATTAAGGAACTTTTAGAGGAGACTGGGCTGGATGCACAAAGTATTTATCAGAAAATAAGTACCATGCTGTAATTAAAAAAGTGAGTTAAAGGACAAAATAAAGTGAAAGAACGTTTAGATGTACTATTAGTAAATTTGGGATACGCGCCTTCAAGAGAGAAGGCAAAGGCTGTTATTATGTCTGGCTGTGTCTATGTGAATGGACAAAAGGAGGACAAGGCTGGCACGATGTTTGATACGTATGCAGCGATTGAGGTGCGCGGCAATTCGTTAAAATATGTCAGCAGAGGCGGATTGAAGCTGGAAAAGGCAATGGAAGAATTTGCCATCGCACTTGACCAGAAGACATGCATGGATGTAGGAGCCTCCACTGGCGGTTTTACCGACTGTATGCTTCAAAATGGTGCTGTTAAGGTCTTTGCGGTGGATGTCGGTCATGGTCAGCTTGCATGGAGTCTTCGAAATGATCCGCGTGTCATTTGTATGGAGAAGACGAATATCCGCTATGTTGTGCCAGAGGATATTGGATGCGCCGTTGATTTTGTGTCAATTGACGTTTCATTTATCTCGCTTACAAAGGTACTTGTTCCGGTAAAGGAATTGATGGCAGAGCGTGGACAGATAGTATGCCTTATTAAGCCGCAGTTTGAGGCTGGAAGAGAAAAGGTTGGCAAAAAGGGTGTTGTACGCGAGAAGGAAACTCATATGGAGGTTGTGCGCATGGTGATGGACTTTGCACTATCCATTGGTTTTGGCGTGCTTGGCCTTGCCTTCTCACCAATTAAGGGACCAGAAGGAAACATTGAATATCTTCTTTATCTTCAGAAAACACCGACAGAGGAAGAGCTAAATCGGCCGCTGCCAGATGTAAATGCACTTGTTGAGCAGTCACATGAACTGCTGTAAGCTGACTGGGAGGAAGCTATGAGGCATTTTTATGTAATTGCAAATTATGCAAAGCCGCACACACTTTTTTGTGTGCAGGAAATAAAAGAATACCTGACAGCGAAAGGCGCAGAGTGTGTCATTGCCGGACCGGCAGCTTCGGATAATGGCCGGTATCACTATACAGATACTGGCCGGATTCCCGGCGACACACAATGCGTTATTGTTTTAGGCGGTGATGGAACATTGATTCAGGCAGCACACGACTTAAAAGGTACAAGCTATCCGCTGATTGGCATTAATCTGGGAAATCTTGGCTATCTGTCAGAAGTAGATCAGGAAAATCTGTTTCCAAGTCTCGACAGACTTTTGATGGATGATTTTTTTATCGAGGAACGTATGACGCTGCTTGGCGAGATTGTGCGTGATGGACAGATTGTCTGCAGTGATACGGCATTAAACGACATTGTTCTGACGAGACTTGAAAGCATGAAGATGCTTCGCTTTTCTCTCTATGTGAATGATCAGTTTATCACAAGATATAATGCAGATGGCATTATTGTTGCAACACCGACAGGCTCTACGGCATATAGTCTTTCTGCAGGAGGGCCAATCGTACTTCCGACCTCAAATTTATTTGTGCTTACGCCAATCTGTGCTCAGACACTGACAACGGCAAGAAGCATTGTTCTTCCGGATAATGCGTATATTCGACTGATTGTTGAGGCAAAGGATGGCATTCGCATGCTTCATCAGGCAGTAAGCTTTGACTCAGACAATGTGGTATCAGTGCATCCAGGAGATGAGATTGTGATAAAAAGTGCATCAGATAAGGTTAGATTAATCCGTTTGGATCAAAGAAGCTTTTTAGATACGCTTGGAAAAAAACTGAGCCGATAAATAAAAAGCCGCGAAAAAAGTTTTGAAAAGGAGATGGCTATGAAAACGGTACGACAGCAGCGCATATTAGAGCTGATTCAGATGCATGATATAGAAAAACAAGAAGAACTGGTGCAGATGCTTTGTGAGGATGGTTTTGATGTGACGCAGGCAACTGTTTCAAGAGACATAAGCCAGCTTCGGTTAAAAAAAGTTTCTGGAAAAAATGGAAAACTTGTCTATAAGGCAGCAGAATCAAAGCACCAACAGGCCGAACCAAAATATCTTCGTATTTTAAAGGAATCTTACGTCAGTATGGATATGGCAATGAATATACTTGTCATAAAAACAGTTTCTGGTATGGCAATGGCAGCGGCAGCAGCACTTGATGCGTGTCATTTTAGTGAGATTGTCGGATGTATTGCAGGTGATGATACGATTATGTGCGCGGTTCGTACCGTGCCCGACACCATTCATCTGATGAAAAAAATTGAGAGTATTCTCAATGATTGAATATAGAAAGGCAGGAGAAAAATGCTGGACAGTCTGTACGTCAAAAACCTCGCTCTGATCGATGAAGAAGAGGTGACTTTTACAGAAGGATTAAATGTCCTAAGCGGAGAGACGGGAGCAGGAAAATCCATTTTGATTGGTTCCGTTTTGATTGCACTTGGGGCAAAGGTACACAAAGAGATGATTCGCGCAAATGAAAAGGAGGCTTATATTGAGCTGATTTTTTCACCGACACATCCGGCAGTTCTCGAAAAGCTTCGAGAATATGATATTGAACCAGAAGATGGCCAGCTGATTATTTCGAAAAAGATCACTGCTTCAAAGAGCGTGAGCAAAATCAATAAAGAGGCATATCCAGCCTCGAAAGTACGCGAGGTTGCGTCACTTCTTCTTGATGTGCATGGTCAGCATGATCATCAGGCACTTATTCATCAGCATAAGCAGCTTGAGATCGTAGACAGAAGCGGCGGAAAAAAATTAAAAGAAGCAAAAGAACAGACAGCACAGTATTACCGCGTATGGAAGCAGTATAAGGATGAGCTTGACAGCTATAGCGTAGATGAGGACGAGCGGCTTAGACGCATGGATATTTTATGCTATGAGCTTGATGAGCTTAAAGAGGCATCAATTACACCTGGTGAAGAGGCACGTCTTTCAAAAGAATGGAAACGCTTATCGGAGCGTGAACATATCATAACAGCGTATCAGGAACTGACATCACTTTTAGGTTATGAGTCAAATGGTGCCTGTGATCTTTGTGGAAGAGCAGAGCATGCATTAAAAGGTATTTCAGATGCAGACGAAGAAGCGCAGTCTTTATATGATCAGCTTACGGATGCCGAGTCAATTATTCATGATATCTGTCGTGAAGCTTCAGAACGTCTTGATGCAATGCAGGATGAGGAGCTTGATACAGCAAAGATTGAAGAACGTCTTGATCAAATTCGTCATCTTATGCAGAAATATCGCTGTGATGAGGAAGGACTGCTGAAGCTGACAGAGAAAAAAGAGCAGGAGCTTGAAAAATACCGTCATTTCGAGGAAGAGAAGGCGCGGGCACAAAAATTATGTCAAAATGCATTTGTTAAGTTAGAACAGGCCGCAAACGATCTTAGCAGCAAAAGAAGAAAATGCGCAGATTTACTTTGCAGCCAATTGATTAAGGCACTTGTAGATTTGAATTTTTTAGATGTGCGTTTTGAGATTCATATGGATCAGACAGAGCAGATTGGTCCAGGAGGAAAGGATGTCGTTACATTTTACATAGCGACAAACCCAGGAGAAGCACTAAAGCCGCTTGCTGCTGTCGCATCAGGTGGTGAATTATCAAGAATTATGTTAGCGGTGAAGTCTGTTATGGCGCAGAAGGAAGAAATAGAAACACTTATTTTCGACGAAATAGACACGGGAATCAGTGGCCGAACAGCACAAAAAGTCGCAAAACGTCTGTCAGAAACGGCAAAAGGAAGTCAGGTTATTTGTATCAGTCATCTGGCTCAGATCGTTTCAATGGCAGATACGCATTTTTTAATTGAGAAAAATGCAGAAAATGAAAGAACGACAACACATATCACAAAACTATCAGAAGAGGAAAGCATCCGTGAAGTTGCAAGACTTCTTGGCGGAGCAGAAATTACAAAGAACGTTCTTGATACAGCAAAAGAGATGAAAGATATGGCAAATAGAACAAAAGAATCCCAGATTACAAAATGATAAACAAACGCATACTAACAGCAGAAAAATGAAAGGAAGGCTGTTGGTATGCAAATGAAAATAAAGTACTTTAAAATACGAAAGGCTGTGGCAATTATATTTGCCATAGCCATAGCAGTTTGCTGTGCACATCACAGTTCATTTCAAAGTGTTGCAGCGACTGCGATGAAAAATACGGCTGTTCAAAACACCGTCCAAATGCCGCAAGTATATCCATGTGGATTTCCAGTTGGAATTTATATGGAAACAGAAGGTGTTATGGTGGTGACAACGGCGCAGATTCCAACAAATATGGAAACACTTTCTTCTCCATGTGAGGGCAGCCTGCAGCAGGGAGATTATATTACGTCGATCAATGGAAATCCAGTCAACTCGAAAGAAGAACTGGTTTCTAGTGTAGAAGCATGCGCGGGACAGCCGCTCACTCTTCATATTGTACGCGAACAGGAATCGTTTGATATTTCTGTACTTCCTATTCAGGATACAAGCGGAACGTATCGCCTAGGCGTATGGGTCAAAGATGATGTACAGGGAATTGGTACGCTGACTTATATAAGCGAGGATGGTCATTTCGGTGCGCTTGGTCATCCAATTAACGACAGCGATACAGGAAAACGAGTTAGTGTGCGAAAAGGTGGTCTATATGAATCACAGATTCAGATGATAATCCGTGGCAAAAACGGTACACCAGGATCGTTCTGCGGTATAATCTGTTATGATACATCTACTTTTTTAGGAAATATCTATGAAAATACAGCCTGTGGAATTTATGGAAATGTATCTGCTTTGATGAAAGAAAAATTAGAAGGATCAACATTAATGCAGATGGCACACAAAGAAGAAGTTGTCTGCGGAAAAGCTTTTCTTCGCTGTGCAGTAAATGGCGAGCCGCAGGATTATGAAGTAGAAATTATAAAAACACAGCCAGGCAGTACTGGAGGATTTCAGATTTGCGTCACAGATAAGGTACTTCTTGAAAAAACAGGCGGCATAATTCAGGGTATGAGTGGTTCGCCGCTCATTCAAAATGGCAAAATGATTGGTGCAGTAACACATGTGTTTGTCAATGATCCAACGAAGGGCTATGCAATATATGCAGAAGATATGTTGAATCATTAATATGAAGTGTCGAATTGCCTGAATATTACAAAAGCATAAATCTACATGAAAAGACAGTTCTTTGTCTTATATAGCGCGAAATGCGCGCTTGACTACTCTTGTAGAAAATAGAAAAGACTGCTATAGTGAGTATGTCGATTGAAAAGACAAACGTAAAAATGAATGAACAATTAGCAGAAAGCAAGAGAAAGGATGAGGAAAATGGCAAAATTAAATGTAGCAATTGCAGATGATAATGAAAGAATACTCACAATGTTGGATGAGGTATTAACAGCAGATGATGATATTACAGTAGTGGGGACAGCTAGAAATGGAGAGCAGGCATACGAGATGATTCTGGATAAGAAGCCAGATGTGGTTTTGCTTGATTTAGTCATGCCGGGAATTGATGGTCTTGGCGTAATGGATAAGGTTCATGCTGAGAAAAATGCGGAGTCGATGCCATCCTTTATCATAATTTCCGGTATTCAGAATGAATCAGTGGCAGAAAATGCCATGTCTGCCGGAGCTACGTATTATATTATGAAGCCGTTTGACAATTTTACATTGTTAAACCGTGTGAAGCAGTTAGGAAGACGAGGCTATGATATGCGCCCACAGCTGTTAACACAGAGTACAGCACTAAAAGAACCTGCGTTTATATATGGAGGACAGGGAAAGAGTTTGGAACAGTATGTCACGAGTGTGATTCATGAGATTGGTGTTCCAGCTCATATTAAGGGATATCAGTATTTGCGTGATGCAATTATTATGTGTGTCAACGATATGGATCTATTAAATTCGATCACAAAGGCATTGTATCCGTCAATCGCTAAGAAATATGTAACAACACCAAGCCGTGTAGAGCGTGCCCTGCGTCATGCTATTGAGGTTGCTTGGAGCCGCGGCAAGATGGATACGATATATTCGTTATTCGGCTATACGATAAATTCTGGAAAAGGAAAGCCCACTAATTCAGAATTTGTGGCGCTCATTGCTGATAAGATCCGACTGGAGCTGAATCTTTTTAAAAGTTAAAGCCAATTGACACAATCAACGAAAATTTGTATTGCATTTTGTATAAAAAGAGCTTCCATTATTCGGCATTTTCATGTATAATTAAGAAAAAACGATGGATGAAATAGCTGACAAAGGTTGTTTGTCCTGGTACCAAATAGTGGAGGTTTAAGGTTTATGAAGAAAATTCTTTTCGCTGCGTCTGAGTGCGTACCTTTTATCAAGACGGGAGGTCTTGCTGATGTTGTCGGTTCCCTTCCAAAGTATTTTAATAAAGAAGAGTATGATGTCAGAGTAATTATGCCGAAGTACTTATGCATCAAGGAATCTTTGCGCTCCCAGATGAAGTATGTAACGCATTTCTACACCGATTTTTATTGGCGTACACAGTATGTCGGCGTTCTGGAAATGGAGTATGAAGGTGTTCATTTCTATTTTGTAGACAGTGAGTTTTATTTTGGCGGACCATGGCCATATGGAAATATGTACGAGGATATTGAGAAATTCTGCTTCTTCTCAAAGGCAGTTCTTTCCATCCTTCCATTAATTGGGTTTAAGCCGGATATCATCCATTGTCATGATTGGCAGACAGGTTTGATTCCAGTATATTTGCATGACAGCTTCCAGTCTGATCCGTTCTTCTGGGGCATCAAGACAATCTTTACTATTCATAACCTGAAGTTCCAGGGTACATGGAGCGTGGATACTATTAAGGGCTTCTCTGGTCTGTCTGATTATTACTTTACGAGTGACAAGCTTGAGGCATATGGAAACGGAAACATGTTAAAGGGCGGACTTGTCTATGCAGACCGCATCACTACAGTAAGTCGCAGCTACGCAAGCGAGATTAGAATGCCGTTCTATGGAGAAGGCTTAGATGGACTGCTGCGTGCACGTTCTAAGCAGCTTAGCGGTATTGTAAATGGTATTGATTATAATGTTTACAATCCGAAGACAGATAAGGACATTGCAGTTAATTATTCAGTAGAAGACGTAATTAAGGCAAAGGCTGCAAATAAGACAGCACTGCAAAAGGAACTTGGTCTTGAGGAAAATCCAGATGCATTCATGCTTGGAATTGTTTCACGTCTGACTGATCAGAAGGGACTTGACCTTGTTGAGTGTGTTCTTGATCAGATTTGTGCAGAAGATGTGCAGCTTGTCGTTCTTGGAACAGGAGAGGGCAAATATCAGGATATGTTTACCTATTACTCCAGAAAATATCCAGAGCGTGTATCTGCAAATATTTTCTACTCTGAGGCGCTGTCACATCGTATATACGCAAGCTGTGATGCATTCTTAATGCCATCTCTGTTCGAGCCATGTGGTCTTAGCCAGCTGATGAGTCTTCGCTATGGTACTCTTCCGATTGTACGTGAGACAGGCGGACTTCGCGATACCGTTACACCATATAATGAAGTGGATGGAACAGGAACAGGATTTTCATTTACTAATTATAATGCGCATGAGATGCTTGCTATCATTCGTTATGCAAAGAAAACTTATTTCAATGATCGCAGGGCATGGAATGAAATGGTTCTTCGTGCAATGAAGCAGGATTTCTCATGGGATGCATCTGCAAGAGAGTATGAAAAGCTTTATGATGGACTTATCGAAGAAGAAGCACGTAGAAAAGAAGCAATTCGTTTACAGCAGGCGAGAGAGGCTGCTGAGGCTGCATTAAAAGAAGCTGAGAAAGCCTTAGAGCTTGCAAAGCGTGCTGAAGAAAAAGCAATTCGTAAGTTTAGTGGTATTGAAGACGAGACAGAAGATGAAAGAACAGAGACTGCCGAAGTAGAAGCAGATAAAACTCCAGAAGCAGCATCAGAGCCAGAGGAAGTTACAGAGGTTTTGGAAACTCCAGAGGAAGCTAAAGAAGTAGTGACAAAAGCAAAATCAGAAGAAAAAGAATAATCCAATGAAAATGGCAATCATTCTAAAAATAGGATGATTGCCATTCTTTTTTGATATATACTTTTTACTCGCCTCCGGAGATTAGCTTAAGGCTGCTGATATCAGGACTTGCTACAAGTGAATAATTAGTATGGTAAATTACAAAACCTGGCTTTGCTCCAGCTGGCTTTTTTACAAACTTGCGTTCAATGTAGTCAACTTCAGCCTTTGGTGCAGTCTTTGCCTTGGAATAGTAAACAGCAAGACTTCCAGCCTCTTCATAGGTGCGGTCTGGCACTTCTCTGCCATTTGTCTGAATAATGACGTGAGATCCTGGTGTTTTTTTGGCATGCATCCAGATATCATTTCCTTGTGCGAACTTAAAGGTCAGTTCTTCATTCTGGTAGTTGTTTTTTCCAACATAGATATCAAAGCCATCAGAAGAAAGATAGTGATAAGGAACACATTTTCTTCGATTGTCCTTTCTCCCTTTTGGACCATGCGATTTAATATAACCGCTTTCTCCAAGCTCTCTGCGAATTTCATCAAGATCTACATCACTTGCAGCGATATCAATTGATGTCATGATAGATTCGAGATGAGCAAGCTCATTTTCTGTCTCAACAGTCAGAGTAGACAGCGCTTCAAAAGTTCGTTTTAATTTATTATAGCGCTCAAAATATTTCTGTGCATTTTCTTTTGCTGTCATTGTCGGATCAAGTGGGATCGTCATCATTTGATCAGTATAATAATTAAATACCTCATACGATTTTGCATCGGGCGGACAATCATAGCCATATGCATTTAAAAGCTCGCCATAGATGCGGTATTTTTCACGCTTATCGGTGTCAGAAAGCTGTCGTCTTTGAAGATCAGCCTTTTTTGCAGTGCGTTCAATCAAATTTTGAACAAGATGGCGAAGATCTGCCGATTTTTGGCGCATGCGTGCAATGGCACTGCGGGAATTATAGTAAGTATATAAAACCTCGCTGATTGAGTCAAAAGTCTGAAGACGATACTCAGTTAGTCCTGTTAGCAAAAATGCAGAAAATTCCTTTGGCTCATTGCCATCATAAGCGATACATGGAGAAAATTGCTGTGTGCGGATCAAATCCATGACACCAGAAAAAGTGTTCCATAGGCGAGTCTGTTCTTCTAATGTGCAGGCCTCTGCGGCAAGAGAGCTGTCTAGGCCGCTGCGATAGACAATTTCCTCTGCACTGACATTGCTGATTCCGGTAAAATTTCCTGAAAGTATGGCAGCAATATTTTTTCCAGAAGAAAACAGAGAAGAAAAAAATGTCTTGTCGGCAGCAAGCGGATTTGTTTTGCCTGTTGTGTTTGGAATAAAATATTCGCGGCCAGGAAGAACCTCGCGCACAGAACTAACAGCGGCACTTACGTGCTTGATACTGTCAACGATCTTTGTGCCATCACAGAAAATTATATTGCTGTGTTTGCCCATTATCTCAATTACAAGAGATTTCTGACGAAGATCACCCAGTTCGTCAAGATGCTCTAGTTCTAAGCGCACAATTCGCTCTAGTCCTGGCTGTGTGACATCTGTGATGCGGGCATTTCCTATATGCTTTCTAAGAAGCATACAGAAATTAGGTGCAGTCATCGGGCTAAGCCCTGCCTCCTG
>OGOY01002251.1_pt1 | contig 17721 bp, 15 predicted proteins | sample 1552811 | NCBI WGS metagenome assembly OGOY01 (sample SAMEA2580132, study PRJEB22360) | human gut metagenome | biome: human gut; feature: human-associated habitat; material: faeces | place: Denmark | collected 2008/2010 | reverse complement strand
CACAGCATACTGCCGCAGTCAGTCCCGCCAGCCATTTTTGCTTGTTCATATAAAACATCCTCCTTCTGTTGTTTGAGATTATCGTTTCTATCAAACTATCTCTATTGTAGCAGAATCTAAGATATTTGTATAACATATTTGTCATGCGATTTGCATATTTGTAAAAGCATTTTTGCAAATACACCATGAAAAAACGAAAGGTTGTTTCATAGAAAAAAGAAAAGGTTGAATTTTATTCACAGTGTATTAGTATTTATGTGGTACAATATACTAGCCACTTCAAAAAAATGAAACGGGGGAATCATTCTTATGTGGAAAAAAAGAAGTATTTTGTTATTGCTTGCGCTGACCATGGCGTGCAGCAGCACACTGTACGGCTGTGATGTCATGAAAACTCCGACAGAATCCGGCGCAAACGCCAGTGAGGAAAACTCAGGCGAAACATCCGGAGAGGACAAGGATTCAGGCGGTGCAGACAAGACGGACTCCAACGGGAAAGAAAAATCAGAGGATGCCAAAGGCGGTCTGTCCGCCGAGGAGTGCAATGCACTTTGGAAAGAATATCTCGGACAGCAGACGCTCTGCCAGATCAACAAAAAATTCGAAATATCGGATTCTTTGGAGGTGCAAAACGCACCCAGCGGATTGGCAGCAGCCGTTCAGAACGACTTCGACGGCGATGCTCAGAACGAGCTGGTCACATTCACTTTCGATAAGAACAGTACCGACGGCGACGACATCCGGATAGATTTGCTAGAAATCGAGGGCGGCGCAGTCAAGGTTTCCGACAGCAAGTATCTGACAGAGATTCTGGACATCAGCGACAAGCAGCAGGCGGTAACCAACTCCATCTATTTTTCAAGAGCCAACAGTATAGAAATTGCAACCTCATCGTATCAGGGCAATCTGTATTTCGGCAGCCTTCTGACGAGAGAGTGCTATTTCTATGCGGGAGAAACGTATCCATATGTGAAAAGTTTCAATGTATTCACCATAGAGAACCATGAGATCACACCCTGCACCATCGCTTCTACAGACATGGAATGGGCTACTGTCGCATATCCTTTGGACGAAACGGTGATCTATTCCAAACTGCTTCCGCCCAGCATTCGGGAGACGCAGGAACTGGGCAGCTGTTCCGTTGACGAAGAACAATCCCCTTACCCGGAGAGTGCGCAAAGAGTCAAGGATGAGGTGGATGCCATGACCATCCGGCAGGGAAAATCCAACTTGTACACCAATCTTTTTTCTGCCTTTGAAGCAGGCTTTCATGTGGTTGGCGGGACATGCTCCTCTGCTGAGGCAACTTATTCTCTGCTGCTGAATGAATTCGGCTTGGATATCGCATACGACAGTCAGGAAGAGTTGCAGGAAAGATCTTCAGAGGAGTGCAGCGCTCAGTTTGTTGCCAAAGGAGATGCGCAGGTAACGCCAATCGTGAAAATCAGCTTACTGAAAAAATATCACTACCAATCTATGGAATACGAGGAATACTTGAACAAACTCACGCTTACCTCTGACCTCAACGAGATTCTCGGCGATGAGAACTTGTTCACCGAAACCTTTGAGAATGAGGATGCGCTGTTTGAGGACATCCTCCGCTATCCGGAATATCACCATGATATCTGGGATACATTCGATTCCATGAATCTCATGCAGTGCATCATGGATCTGGATCAGGACGGAAAAAAGGAACTGCTGATTGAAGGCACCAATGACAGCGATTATAAAAGTGTCGGCGTTGTGAAAGCAGACGGCAGTTTTTACTTCCTGAGCGATGCCGGAATGAACACAGAATATTTCTCCAACGGCTTTATCCGTGGAAACAGCATGAATTCCGTATTTGGCTACACGTATCTAAACACAACGAATGGCGAAACATGGAGCGCACAGCTGGAAAGTGGGCAGAGTTCGGTGCGTATTTTGGAGAACGGTGATGGCAGCCAGGTATTAAAGGGCACACAGGCAGATGAAAAAGAAAAAACCATGTACTCTGCCGATACGGTTACTCCGAACTTCCAAAACTATTATGTATGGCAGCCGGAACAAAACCTCCAAAATTTCACTTCTGTTTCGAAAACAGACAGCGCTGCTGCCAACTGGAAAAGCGCTTACTTCAGCATTCTGGACGAATTCCAAAACAGTCTGGACTATAAGATGGACGGTGTCACATGGAAATATGCGCTGCTCTACATCGATGACGATGACGTGCCGGAGCTGTATGTCACTTGTGAGAGCATGGATTTCGGCAGTGCCATGTACAGCTACAGCGATCAGAAAGTCACTCGAATCCTCACCTCTCCCGCAGTCCGCGACAACGGATTTATGGGATACATCGAACACACAGGGCAGTTTGTCACATTGACACACGGCGGTTCTATGCACTATGAATACGATGTATACCAGCTGAAAAAAGGGCAGGCGGAAATCGTGCACAAATTGCGCTGCGACGAAAATGCCGAACACCTCTATGACATTGACGGCGAGGAGTTTAGCAAGGAAGCATTTGATGCACGGTATCAGACTTATCAATCACAGTATACGGAAGTCACGTACATGACACGTGACGAGATCGAACACACGCTAAATCAATAAAAAAATGCATGCGGAACGGGAACAGTCTCCGTGATACTGCTGCAGCTTCCGCACCCGATCGGCGTAGTCCAGAATCATGTGATACTGCAGATTTTTGATACGGTCAATATCGACAAATGACTCGTCTTATTATGCCGTGATGTTTCAGAAAAAATGCGATAAAACAAAAACATTATGGAAAACTGAAACATTCCTTTTATGCTACTGCATCATTGCATAAAAAATCCGTCCTGCGTCACAGCAGAACGGATTTTTCGTTTTGAAACTGCGGAACTTCTTAGCCAATGGGAACGATGGGCAGTTCGTTTTCATCGGGGTTCACACCACTTGTGGTGATAACATCCTCGCAGTCGAACTCTACGACCTCCAGCTCCGGTGCTACGTATGTCTCCTTCATGAATTTCACCTCGCTTTTCCACACGAAATGTGCTTGTAGATTTATTATAACATATCGATAAAAAATTGTCAAGATGTATTTCGCAGAAGAAAAAATTTACGCAGGACGCAAAGCGCCCTCCCGCAGCGCCGGACGGCAGGAACGGGAGGGCGTTTCCAAGCGCCGGAATCACCGGCACCGCATCACGATTTCTTCATTTTCCCCAATTAGTATACTCAAAGCGTTTCCACGTTGTGCATCAGGAACTGCATCAGGAGCTGTGTATCATCGGTGGTAACACTGCTGTCCTTGGTGCAGTCTGCGTTCTGTTTCTGCTGATCGTTCATCTCAACGCTTCCGCTGATGATCTTGCCCAGCATAACAGCATCGGTCAGGTCGATATTGCCATCCAGATTGACATCGCCGACGAGGGTGGAAACCTCGTCTTCCTTGGTATCTTTGTCGTTGGCAATCACTTCATCAATGGTGGGCAGTGTTGCGCCGGAATCTTGCACATTGAGAATTTCGCCATCCACATAGACAGCGACTCCCGTCTTGTAGTCCGGCGCAACATATTCGCCAATTGCGATGTTTTCGCTCTTTTCCAATGCTGCCTTGATAACTTCGGTCTGTTCCTTGGACGTGCCATTGTTCAAAACCCATGTGGAGTTAGCCACAGAGTAATCGGCGAATTCCAGTACCGTCAGCAAATCGCCGTTATAGTACATCGGAATCTTCACACGATTGTCATGGTCCAGCTTGAGCCAGCGAGAGCCATCATACAGATTATAATTGTAGACGTAGACATTGCCATACGTTACACCATCTGCAAAAATGCTGTCCGGCAGTGCAACGTCATCTCCGCCATAGAGATCGTTGAGCTTCTGAATGACCTCATCGTTCAGGTAGTCAAAATCGACCTCAACAGGAGTTCCGTCCGCAGTAACGCTGAAATGTTCATCCGTTTCCTGTTGGATTCTCTGCATGAAAGCTTCCCCAGTGTAGTCGGTCAGGTAAGTCGGCACAGTGTTTCCGTGAATCGTCACGTTATTGACGGAAACTTCCGCTGCATTTGCGGAAAAAACGCCAAACGAGGATCCCATTACGCTTGCTGCCAGTGCAGCTGCGATTATTTTGCTTTTTTTCATACGATCACGTCCTTTCTAAACTCAAAGCGTTTCGACATTGTGCATCAGGAACTGCATCAGGAGCTGTGTATCATCCGTGGTAACACTGCTGTCCTTGGTGCAGTCAGCGTTCTGTTTCTGCTGATCGTTCATCTCAACGCTTCCGCTGATGATCTTGCCCAGCATAACAGCATCGGTCAGGTCAACTGTTCCGTCCAGATTCACATCGCCACGAATGGTAGTATCAATTTCGGCATCCTGCAAAACATAGGAACAATGATAATGTTCCAGCATAGAGGCATCAAACGTATCACCGGAACTTCCATCCAAACGGAATGTATCACGATAAAGATATGCCGTTTTTTCCGATGTTCCGTCCTCCTGATTCACCATCAGGCGAATCAGCAGCGACGACGGAATACGGATGTTCTGATTGGCAATCTTGATCTTATCATATCCGTCTTTCAGCATCGCAATTTGATTACAAGCGTCCAGATTGACAGAAGCCGTACCGCTACCCTCAATCCAAAGTGTACGTTCCGCATCGTCATACCGCCAGGAAACCGTATCACTCAGCTGTCCGGAACGAGTATAGAACGGTGTCATATCGGTTCCATTGGTAACAAGCTCCGTCGTATCACTCCAGCGCACACACCAATCGGCAAAACTATCCGCCTGTGCATATACGGTGTCCGCACGGTTCAGCAGTTCCCGATATCGCTCCACATCCTGTCCCTCTACATTGGAGAGAGAGTACTCGTCCACATAAATCGCCTTGAGATGATCCAGACCATTGTAGACATATGCCCCCATATCCGTATTCATGCAGGAGATATTGAAATCCTTGAATCGAATCGTGTCGATCTGATCACAGAACTGGTACCACGGAATATACGAATCCGACCAGGCATCCAGACAGCCGGTTTCATTCCAGCCGTAGAAATACTGTCCGGAAAGTGTCAGAACATTTCCGTCTACCTCCCAGCGGTTCGGCGTATCTCCGGCGAAGTGTCCGCCAATTACACCGGAATATACCCCATTCTTCTCTGTCATCTGATCGAACACAAGCGGAGTTGCATGTACAGAAACCGGCACAATTGCCGCTGCCAGCATTGCGCAGGAAGCAAGCATGCTGGTAAGTTTCAAAAAGTTCTTACGCATATGAACCCTCCTCTCTAGATGTACGAATTACAATGTGCTAATCGCTCCATTAATAAACTTATTCAACAGAACTACATCCGAAACATCTACAATATCATCTTGAGTTGTATCACAAGCCATGGGATTGGTGATATACGAATAGTGATTGCTTCCGTCAGCATAAGTGATATTCAAATCCTCTGAACCCATAGCATACTTCAACAGCAGTGTAGAATCTGCTTCATTCACAATGCCATCATGATTTACATCACCCAACGCATAAATTTCATGCGAAATAGCTACATTCGCCGTCGGGCAATAGCTGTCAACACTGATAACATTGTTCAAAGCTGCCTCACTAGTGCAGTTATTTCTATCCGGAGTAATCTTAAATCTAGTGATTCCTCTTGCATTGGATACACTCAAAGCAGACACATTAGAAAGATACTGAGTATATGTCCATTTTGTTGTATTAACGCCTTCAAAATTTGCTTCATTAGTGAGGTATCCTTCGCTAACATAGCCGATCTTTTCCTTATACGGACGGCAAACTGCATAGCCATTATTTTTGTCATAAGTAACCATGTTAGAATAAGACGATGTGCTAATGCGAAGCATCGGAAAACTCTCTTGCGGAGTAGCAACGATCAACATTACAAAATGTGTTGTAGGTGCCAGACGACTTACATTATAGTAATTCGGAGCACTTGTTGTTGAAAACGTTGCAATTTCAGATTCAGAGAGCATTTCCTCGCCTCTCTGATAAATTTCAACTGCCTCCTTAGTTTCGTCCAAGGACAAACCATTGTCCAAACAGTACTTTACAACTTTCTGTGTTTCAAAATCTGCAAAATAGTCAACATATTTCCTGTACTTCTACCGCTTCATATTCCGATGCAAATGCGGGAACTGCTGTTGCAGACATCGTTACAGCCATTGCCAATGCAGAAATACCAGCAACGGTTTTTTTGATTGTCTTGTTCATAAAAACTTCCTTTCTTCAATTACACGTTCTGATTATAAATTTTTTAATATTTTCCAAGCATTCCCCCTTTCTATGAAAATGCATAATACAAATCAGAGCCATAACATTTTATGGAAAATAATTCGCATAATCCTTTCTTTTTCACCTTCAGTATAGCATGCTATGATGCCTTTGTCAATAGCCCAGCACCAAATGGTCGATTTTCGCCTCTATTTGGTCAAGTGCATGAAAGCCTGCACGTGATTTTTTTCAATATTTAGCATAAAATTATGACAAAAGAATATTTTTGGCAATTCTAAAATAACCGTCCTGCGCCGAATCCGGAGCGTCGTTCGCCCGGCAGAGGTTTTTTGATCCCCATTTTCCGCCTGCTGCATTTTACCAGATTCTAGTCGATTCGCTCGTGTATATTCGACGGAATTGACCAAATGAAGACGAAAATCGACCATTTGGTGCTGGGCTATTGACAGAGGGGACGGTTTGTGCTACGCTACCAGTAGAGCGGAACACCTGCGTGCCAAAAAACGGAAATCTCCATCTATGAGGAAATCGTGAGCACGGCAAAAAGCACATTTGAAAAAAGCTTTCTGTTTTTTTCGGTTTGCTTTGAAAAGTACGATGTTTGTACACAGGACACTTAAAAAAATAAGAATTTGTGAAAATATGTTGACAAATAGGTGTTTGCTGAGTATAATAAAATTACAAAAAAGAGAAAGCGATAATACTCAACAACTTTTTCCATTTTCTGTAATTTCAAAAAGGAGGAATGCTTGGAAATTGTCGAGGAACATCCGCAACTAAGACACAAATTGAAGAAAGGAAGTTTTCAATGCATAAGACAATCAAAAAAGCCATTGCCGGCGTCTCTGCATTGGCAATGACAGCGGCAATGTCCGCAACCACAATCCCTGCGTTCGCATCGGAATATGAAGCAATCGATGCGCAGGAATACGTAAACTCTTTCGAAAATCCGGAGACACGGGAAGTGGCACAATTCTACTTGGACAATGGAATCTCTGGAGACGAATTGAAAGATATGATGTCCACCTATGAAGAAGGACTTGCCCTTTTGAATAGTGAACAAATCGATGAATCCGGTATCGCACTTACAAGCGCAAGTGATAGTACAACGGTTGTTCTTGGAAAAGGCAAAAACTACTATAACGGAACCCGTATGGCGAATTCCAATCATTACGCAGTAATCACAAACGATCGTCCGCAAGCCCAGGTTGTTGGAAATTTCATCGTATCAACATCTAATGCTGTGTCTTATGATATAGCAACTCATCCTCATACGCTTCAGAGTGGCTACGAAAACCTGAGCTTTAGTACATCTAAAAATCAGCAGCAGCTGATAATCGCAGGAACACTTGAGTCTGATTCTGAAAGTGTTGAAGCGATAGTAACATTTCCGTTTACAGCAGGAATCGCTACGAGTGAAGCCAAACTTCGTAGTGGATTCACACTCAGCAGCAACTTCAATTCTATGAACGATGTGGACGGATCGTATTCGATGAATACGTATGCTTTGGGCGATCTTGACCACAATGGCATTGTTGACTCGGCAGACTACACGTTGGCATCTCGCTTTTTGGTGAGCCTCATCAATAAGGTTACCTTTAATTACAAAGATGTCGGTCCGGGTGTTGCTTCGGCTATTTTCATCCTCGCTTTTGATGTAAACATGGATGGTCAGATTGACTTGTCAGATGCTGTTGGCATTAACAAAATTATAAACGCCTAAGTAAAGCCGATTTGTTATTTTAGGACAAAAAGGGGGTCTTGAAATGAGAAAATCCAAATTTTTAATTCTGGTGACAACAGCTGTCTTGAGTTTTTCATTTTCTGTGGAATCTGTAGCAGCCGTAGATTTTGAATCTGTTTCCCCCGCACCGATTACATCACAGGAAACAGCTTATTCCGGTATCTGCGGTGCAGAGGGCGATAACATTCAGTGGAATTATGACGCTGCATCGGAAACCATCACATTTTCCGGAACTGGCGCAATGAAAACCTACTACAAAAAAGCAGAAAATAATGGCGAGCAGGACTTTTATGAAAACCCCGAGTGGGTACTGCTTCCGGTTTGCAATATTGTTTTTGAAGATGGCATCACTGACATTGGCTGCTTGCTGAAAGACTTTTTCAACACGCCTTCCGACGGTGGCAAACAGACCGTTTTTCTGCCGGAAAGTGTGACAAAGTGGGATTTCATATACAAGTGGTTTACAATCAAAGCACCCTATGGCTCTGCGGCATATTATAGATTTGCGGGTAATCCGAATTATTCTTTTTTCGGCTATGGTATTGCAAAAAATCCTGTGCACGAAACAACCGGCACTTCCGAATATGGCGCAACGTGGAGTTTCGATTACTTCACCCAGACGATCACCATTTCCGGTCCGGGATTTGCACTGCCGGATGAATTCGATGTATATCCGTACAAGTCTATCATTATTGAGGACAGCGTGACCGTTCCGGAAGACGGAACATATCCCGGAAAGGATTTCAGTAAGTATGTTTATTCGTGGGTAACAAAGTATATGGGTCATGTCGATGAGCTTCCCATAATTTACGCATCCAGTACAAGCGAATTTGCAAAAGAATTTGCAAAAATTCCGGATAATATGCGTTCCTATGTGTCCAACATTGTTTACAGCGATGAAACTGCATATGTTGGCGATGTTAACTTGGACGGCGAAGTTGATCTGAAAGATGCGGTTCTGCTGAACAAGTGCGTCAACGGCAGCGTTACCTATAATGAAATTCAAAAGGCGAACATGGACTGCAACGGTGACGGCGTGATCTCCGCAGATGATACCCTCACCCTGTTGAAGTTCCTGATCCAGCTCATCAATCAGCTCTAAACTTTTGCCTTTTCACAAGACGGAGCACAGCCCCATTTCCGGCGGGACTGTGCTCTTTTTTTCGCCTTTCTTGACAACCCGCTGCCGGTGTGCTACAATAATTCTACAGAATCTTACTTCACTGGAGGTATCCCCCTATGACTGCAACCGAAATCGCCTGCCTTTGCATCGGCGCTGCCGGCATCCTGACGGCGCTGCTCTCCCTGCCGTTCTTTTGCCGTGGGCGTGCGCTCTCCAAAAAATGCTCCGCCCGAACCACCGGCACTGTCCAGCGCTACCGCATCGGCGGCGGAAACCGCAAAGCCATCTCGCCGGTGGTCGCATATCTGGTGGACGGGAAACCCTACACTGCCTACCGGCACTACAAGGGCGTTGTCACCTCCCGCAAATCCGGCGCTTCCGGTGCGGGGAACCGCCTTTTCGTGTCAGAGCGGGATGTTCTCCACATCCACACCGCCGGCATGTTCTGCAACTGCGGGGAACTCGCCGCAGCGCTCTGGCCCATTGGCAGTACCATGCCCGTGGTCTACAATCCCCGCAATCCCAAGCAGGGCTTCGTGGAAAAGCCGGTCAGCCTTGGCGGTACGGTAGGCGTGACATTGCTCTGCACCGGCGTGGGACTGGCGGTTTTCGCCGGCGCAATGTTTTTGCTCTTTCAATAACAGAAAGGAAGCTGCACGATGATCTTACTATCCGCACAAAATATTTCCAAAACATACATGGAGCGCAAAGTCCTCGACAATGTGTCGTTCTTCCTCAATGAGGGCGACAAAGTCGGGATCATTGGCATCAACGGCACGGGAAAATCCACGCTCCTGCGCATTTTGGCTGGCGCAGAGGAGTCCGACAGCGGGAATGTGATCCGCACCAGCGGTGTGCGCATCTCCTACCTGCCGCAGATTCCGGAATTCGCCCCCCATGGCAGCGTTCTGGAACAGGTGATGCTCCACCTCCCCGCCGACCTGAAAGAGGCAAAGGAATTCGAGGCAAAGTCCATCCTGGGAAAGCTGGGTATCACCGACGTTTCACGGGACATCGGAACGCTCTCCGGCGGAGAACGCCGTCGTGCCGGTATCGCTGCGGCACTCATCCAGCCCAGCGATGTGCTGCTGCTGGACGAGCCGACCAACCACATCGACAACGAAACCGTACAGCTGCTGGAAGAGCAGCTGCAAAAGTATCGTGGCGCAATTGTCATGGTCACCCACGACCGGTATTTCCTGAACCGCATCACCCGGAAAATCGTGGAGGTTGACCGTGGCAGTCTCTTCTCCTACGACGGAAACTACAGCACCTATCTGGAACAAAAGGCACAGCGTGAGGCAGATGCCGAGGCGCAGGAACGGAAAAACCGCTCGCTCTATCGGCAGGAACTGGAGTGGATCCGGCGTGGTGTTCGGGCGAGAGGCACCAAGTCCAAGGACAGAATCGAGCGCTTCCATGTGCTGGAAAATCGGGAGATTCCGGCGGAACAGGAAAAGATGCAGCTGCAATCGGTTTCCTCCCGACTGGGAAAGAAAACCGTGGAATTGGAGGGCGTTTCGACGTCCATTGACGGAAAACTGCTGCTCCACGATTTTTCCTACAAACTGCCAAGAGATGCACGCATCGGCATTGTGGGACACAACGGTGCCGGAAAGTCCACGCTCATCAAGCTGATCTGCGGTGCACTGCAGCCGGACAGCGGAAGCATTACGCTGGGCGATACGGTGCGCATCGGGTATTTTTCGCAGGAATGCGAGAGCATGGATCCCACGCAGCGTGTCATCGAGTACATTCGGGAAACCGCCGACCGCATCCAGACTCCTGAGGGAACTGTCACTGCGGCAACCATGCTGGAACGATTCCTTTTTACGCCGGAATTGCAGTGGAACCGCATCGAAAAGCTCTCCGGCGGAGAGAGGAAACGCCTGTATCTTCTCAAAGTGCTGATGTCTGCACCAAATGTTCTGCTGTTGGACGAGCCGACCAACGATCTGGACATCACTACGCTGACCATTTTGGAGGACTACCTCCGGAACTTTGCCGGTGCAGTTATTGCCATCTCCCACGACCGTTATTTTCTAGACAAGATGGCGTCGGAGATCTGGGAACTGTCTGGTAATGGCGATGTGCACCGCTACAACGGCAACTACAGCGACTATGCTGCGCAGTGCATACCGGCAGAATCCGCAGAAAAGGCTGTCAAATCTACGGAAAAGAAAGAGCGCACTTTTGTGGGGAAAAAGAAGCTGAAATTCTCGTATCGGGAACAACGGGAGTTCGAGAGCATTGACGATGACATCGCTGCGCTGGAACAGCAGATCCAGGAAACGGAAGCACAGCTTGGCGCATGCACCTCCGACTATGTGAAGCTGCAAGAACTATCCGAGAAAAAGAGCGCTTTGGAAACGCAGCTGGAGGAAAAGATGGAACGCTGGGTTTACCTCAACGACCTTGCGGAGCGCATTGCAAACGGTGAGATGGTTTAATTCCCTATTACAATAGTATATACTATTGTAATAGGGAACTCATAAGAAACTACCAAAAGAGGAGATCTCCCAATGAGATCTCCTCTTTTTTCATCTCTGAAAGTTCCGGACTTGTTCCAGCATCTCCTCGTGCAAAACTTGCAGCCTTCTTTGAATGTGTTCTTCCGGCATGAGCTTGGGAAGCCACACATGACAAGAAATTCCAAATGTCAGCAGCAATGCCAATTCCAAAATAGAACTAATCAAGGCAAGTGTCACAAGATTTCGAAAAATAGAGAAAAACAAGATGAAAATATAAATTCCCACAAGTGCGAGTAAACACGCTATCACGCACCAGAACTTTTTCGTTTGGTATTGCTTTTTCTCCTGTATCACATGAGCGGTGTATGCCTGATATATTGCCGTCAATTCCGGATGCTGCAAAAAAATCGTGTCCATGCTGCTACAATGACATTGCACATACTCTATCGGATCTTCCCCGAAAATTCCTTGAATCATCAAAACATAGTTTTCCCCATATGGAAAAAGCCGATGGATTTCCACAATGTCCTGCACACGATACTGTGCGGTATCTCTAGACAAAATTCGAAGCCCTATGCTCATTTTCTCCCTCCATTATCCGCACTGCACTGACGGCCGGCTGCGAAACGCCTTTCGCCATACTATAAAAAACGTGATGAGAATCATTGTTGAGGTAATCACCCAAGTGGACGGGAAAGAGAAGTACAAACTCTTCAGCGTGCCAAAGCGGGCGAATACGGTAAACAGCCAGAGAATCCGCACCGCACAGATTCCCAGCATAGTTTCTGCTGCCGGAAGTGTGGAATAGCCAAGACCGCGCATCGACCACGCCGGAATCTCATAGCAGGAACAGATGACCTGAAGCCCCAGAATAATTCGGATTCGTTCGCAGGCGTAGGTGATTTCTTCTGAAGAAGTAGTAAACAAACCGGAAGCCTGCCGTGAAAACAAAACCACCGGAACAATGATTACCGCAGAAAACAGGGTTGCTGCAAGGAAACAAATCCCCACAGTTTTCTTGCACCGCTGTCTGTTTCCAGCAGCGTAATTCTGGCTGATAAATGTGGTCGCTGCCTGTCCGAATGCTGTGTCCATGTAGTAGGCGATGTATTCAAAGTTCATGGAAACTGCCACACCGGCAGCTGCAGCGCTGCCGAATGTGTTGATGGCGGACTGTACAAAAATATTGGCAATGCAAAAGACGGCGCTCTGAATTGCCGCCGGAATTCCGATGCGCAAAATTGCCTGCAAGTGCTGCCTGTTGAGCTTCAGCTTTCGCAGAGACAAGCGGAACTCCTCGTGCTCCCGCAGCATCCAGAATACCACCATAGCTGCACTGACTGCCGCAGAAAGATCGGTCGCCAGCGCCACACCAACTACGCTCAGCTTACAAACCACCACAAAAAACAAGTTGAGAAACACGTTGATGGCACCGGAAAAAATCAGTGCGCCGAGAGGACGCTTACTGTCTCCTTTCGCACGGAGAATGGATGCGCCGAAATTGTAGATCATCAGGAACGGCACACCGGCAAAATAGATTCGCAGATAGTTGTCAGCAGAAGTCAGGATATCCGCCGGCGTATGAATCAGCATCAGCAGCGGTTTGGAGATCAGCTGTCCCAGTGCGCCGAACAGTACACCGTACAGCACAGAAAACAGCATTCCGGTATGTACCACATCCGGAATTTTCTTCTGCTCTCCCGCTCCGATAAAGTGGGCAATGCGCACATTGGCACCGACCGCAAGTCCTGCCGAAAGTCCGACGATCAGCGCCACGATCTCCCCGTTGGTTCCCACGGCTGCCAGTGCGTCCGGACTGCCAAACCGACCGGCAACCGCTGTATCTGCTGCATTAAACAGCTGTTGGAGAATGCTGCTCAGCGCAATGGGGAGCGCAAATAAAATAATATTTTTCAGCAGCGGACCTTGAAGCATGTCCATCTGATGACTTTTCTTCATGAAATATTTTCCTTCCGTTAATCCATTGCTTTAATGTTATACTTCGGAGGTTTCCAACCGGAACTGGTTTTTCTGATACCAGAGAATGCCGTCTTTCTGCATCTTGGAAAGCTCGCTGCACATGGTGCTCCGGTCTACGCCCAAATAGTCCGCCAGCTGCTGCCGGTTATAGGGAATAGAAAACGTCCGGCTTCCAGCACGTTTGCTGCAATCCGAAAAATAGGACAGCAGCCTGCCACGAATCGTCTTGGCACCGGTATGGAGGATTCTGCGGGAGAGCTGGAGGTTCTTTTTGGCGCTGATGGTGAGCAGATTGCGGAGCAGCTGGATGTGAAACGGACACGCATCGGAACAGGGATTCCAGATGCGCTGCATATCCAGAAACAAAACCGTCGTTTCCTCCGCTGCGATTACTCGAATCAAAAGCGGTTCCTCCGGCGCACAGGCATATGCCTCCCCAAATACTGCACCGGATGCAGCGTGTCCCAGCACACTGTTATTGCCCCAGACATCGCTGTGCTCCATGAGCACTTTTCCATGCCGAACAACCCCTAACTTGGTAATGGGAACGCCCTCCGGCAAAATCACTTCTCCTCTGGAATAACGCCGCTCCTGCCCGCCAAGGCATCGCAAAATGGCGGGAAGCTCCTCTTCTTTGATCCCCAGAAAAAGGGGCGTCTGGCATAAATTTGTTTGCATTTTTTCTCCGTTCTGTTGTTACAACAACATCTTTTCTCTGAATATTGTACTATACTATATTCAGAAAGTCAAGACAAGCAAATGCAGATCATAAAAAATCACAATAGGAGGATTCCGCATGATTCGAAAAATTATCGTCATCGACGAGGAAAAGTGCAATGGCTGCGGTGCATGTGCAGCTGCCTGTCACGAGGGTGCCATCGGCATGGTGAACGGCAAGGCAAAACTGCTGCGGGACGACTACTGCGACGGGCTTGGCGACTGCCTGCCGGCATGTCCCGCCAATGCCATCTCATTCACCCATCGGGAGGCCGCTGCCTACGACGAAAAGGCGGTGCAGGCGAACAAGCTTGCAGCCCAGCAGGCAGCACATCCCCGCCACGCCGGCGGATGTCCCGGCACACGCATGCGGCAAATGCGCCAGAGAAATCACACCGAGGATGCACCGCCGATTTTCGGCGCATCCCAGCTGGCACAGTGGCCGTGCCAGATTCGGCTGGTTCCGGAGCATGCGCCCTACTTTCAGGGTACATCTCTGCTCATCGCAGCGGACTGCACTGCCTACGCCTACGCTGCCATGCATCAAACATTTCTGCGTGGGAAAACTACGTTAATCGGATGCCCCAAGCTGGACGATGTCAACTATGCCGAAAAGCTGACACGGATTCTCCGCAACAATGACATTCAGGATGTCACTGTGGTACGTATGGAGGTCCCCTGCTGCGGCGGACTGGAACACGCTGCACGAGAGGCGGTTCAAAACAGCGGAAAAGCGCTGCCGTTCCACGTTGCCACCATCTCCATCGACGGCATCATTTTAAACCAGACCTGAAAAAATCGGAGGAATTGAATATGCGTCAGAATATGTTTTGTTATCAGTGTGAGCAGACTGCCGGATGTTCCGGATGTACCGGAAAAGCTGGCGTCTGCGGAAAAAACGCCCAAGTCGCTGCGCTGCAGGACGAGCTGACCGGTGCGCTCATCGGTCTGGCACGTGCCACCGATGGCGACACGCTGCCGGACGAAACCACCGGAAAACTGGTGATCGAAGCACTGTTTACCACCATGACCAACGTCAGCTTTGACGAGGATTCCATTCGCCGCTGCATCCAGCGAGTGCGGCAGGAAAAGGCACGCCTTGTTCCGGAATGCAGCAGCTGCAGTTCGCCCTGTGGCAGAAATGACGAGTACAATATGGCAAATCTCTGGCAGGCACAGGAGGACATCCGCAGCCTGAAATCTCTCATTCTCTTCGGCATCCGCGGCATTGCCGCCTACGCATATCACGCCATGGTGCTGAGCTACGTTGACGAGGAAATCTATCGTTTTCTCTACCGTGCACTGTTCGCAGTTGGCGAGGACCGGGGGATGGAAGAACTGCTGCCCCTGGTCATGGAGGTCGGCAAGGTCAATCTGGACTGCATGGCACTGCTGCACCGTGCCAACACGGAGACATTCGGCACACCAGTGCCCACCGAAGTGCCGCTTTGCATTGAAAGAGGGCCGTTCATCGTCATCTCCGGTCACGACCTGCGAGATCTGAAGCTGCTGCTGGAGCAGACTGCCGGCACCGGCGTTTCCGTCTATACCCACGGAGAGATGCTGCCGGCACACGGCTATCCGGAGCTGAAAAAGTATCCTCATCTCAAGGGCAACTTTGGCACAGCATGGCAGAATCAGCAGCGGGAATTTGCAGACATTCCGGCACCCATTCTCTTTACCACCAACTGTCTGATGCCGCCAAAGGCAAGCTACGCTGACCGTGTCTTTACCACCGAAGTGGTTGCCTACCCGGAGATGCAGCACATCGGTGCGGACAAGGACTTCTCGCCGGTGATTTCCAAAGCGCTGGAACTGGGCGGCTATCCGGAGGCGCACCAGATGACCGGCATCAATGGCGGTTCTACTGTGACCACCGGATTCGGACAGAACGCCGTGCTCCAGCACGCACCGGAGATCATCCAAGCCGTCAAGGACGGAAAAATCCGCCACTTCTTCCTTGTGGGCGGCTGCGACGGCGCACGCACCGGCAGAAACTACTACACGGAATTTGTCCGCCAGACACCGCCGGATTCTGTTGTGCTCACGCTGGCGTGCGGAAAATACCGCTTCAACGATCTGGACTTGGGAACTGTTGCCGGACTCCCCCGCCTGCTGGATATCGGGCAGTGCAACGACGCTTACAGCGCCATCCAGATCGCACTGGCACTGGCAGAGGCATTTGACTGCGGTGTCAACGAACTGCCGCTTTCCATGGTACTTTCCTGGTATGAACAGAAAGCGGTCTGCATCCTGCTGACGCTGCTGCATCTGGGCATCCAGAATATCCGCCTTGGCCCGACGCTGCCGGCATTCCTCTCCCCCAACGTGCTGCAATATCTGGTGGAACACTTCCGCATCGCTCTCATCACCACACCGGAGGCAGATCTTGCGGCAATCCTGAACGCATAATCACACGGTTAAATCAACACACAAAAGACGAATCGCTGCGCAAAAACGATTCGTCTTTTTTCTTTGGAAAATACGCTTACTTTTTCGGATTCCAGCCGATCAGATCTTTCACCACTTCTCCGGCAATAATCAGACCTGCCACCGAGGGAACGAAAGCATTGCTCCCCGGAATCGCCCGTCGCTGGGTGCACTTTCTCGCAGTGTCCGGCGGACAGATGCAGTGGGAACGGCAGCTTGCTGCCATATCCTCTTTCGACTCCACCGGTTTTTCTTTGGAGTACACCACTTTCAGCTTGGGGATACCACGCTTGCGCAGCTCGTAACGCATGACACGTGCCAGCGGACAAACAGAGGTGTTGTAAATGTCATCCACTTCAAACGCCGTGGGATCCATCTTGTTTCCGGCACCCATAGCGCTCATGATAGGCACCTGATACCGATTGGCTTGAACAATGAGGTCGATTTTCGCCGTCACCGTATCAATGGCATCCACGATATAATCATAGGCGGAGAAGTCGAACTGATCGGCGATTTCCGGCATATAGAACGTCTGATGGGTACGCACCTGACAATCCGGATTGATCTGGTGAATCCGTTCTTCCGCCACCTCGATCTTATAGCGTCCCACGGTCTTGCGGGTGGCGTAGATCTGCCGGTTGATATTGGTCAGGCAGACCTTGTCATCATCGATCAAATCCAGTGCGCCGACACCGCTTCTGGAAAGTGCCTCTGCGGTATATCCGCCCACACCGCCGATTCCGAAAATTGCGACACGTGCCTGAGAAAGACGCTCCATTGCCTCCTTTCCCAACATCAATTCTGTTCTGGAAAATGCATTCAACATAGTGGTATCTGATCCTTCCTTCGAATTCCGACTGAAATCATATGCTATTCCATTATAGCACATCTTCCCCGAATTGGCAAGCAAAAAATCGAAAACGGACGGAGAATTTCTCTCCGTCCGTTTGGGATGCGTTTTAGAGCTTGTGTTCGTAGGAAATATATGCGGATTTTCGAGCAAATTTTTTTG
>OGOY01002235.1_pt1 | contig 17824 bp, 15 predicted proteins | sample 1552811 | NCBI WGS metagenome assembly OGOY01 (sample SAMEA2580132, study PRJEB22360) | human gut metagenome | biome: human gut; feature: human-associated habitat; material: faeces | place: Denmark | collected 2008/2010 | reverse complement strand
CCTGCCGTTCTGGCTGTCACCGAGTGAAATAAAGAACAGAGTATCTGTTCTTTCACAGGCATCCCTGCCAGTACATTATTTTTTTCCAGTATCAGGAATAAAACTGCTCCTCCTATAATCAGAAAACCTGTTGTTGATAATACAATCTTTGTATGCAGATGATATTTTTTCCATTGAAATTTTTTCACAGACAGATCATCCCACACCAAAAAACCGATTCCACCGATTATAATCAGCAGCATGATCACTGTATTTACCAGCCAGTCATCCGAATATCTGATCAGTGACTGATAGGCACCATTTTCTCCCATAAGGTCAAACCCGGCGTTGCAAAAGGCTGATATAGAATGAAAAATCCCGTACCAGATTCCTCTTCCTATTCCGAATTCCGGAATAAACCGGATCATCAGCAATACAGCTCCAATGCTTTCAAAAAAAAGTGTTCCTTTTATAATCTTCTTCGTAAGCTTTACAATTCCACCAATTTGAATACTATTGATACTCTCCTGCAAAATTCCACGGACTTTAAGCCCTATCTTTCTTCTTAACAGAATCGCCACACAGACACCAATTGTCATAAATCCCATACCGCCGATCTGGATCAGGATCAAAATGATAAGCTGTCCAAAAAAAGACCAGTGCAGATATGTATCCTGTACAACCAGCCCAGTCACACAGGATGCGGATGTCGAGGTAAATAATGCATCTGCAAAAGATGTCATATTTCCATCCCTTGATGAAACCGGAAGCATTAAGAGAATACTTCCCAAAAGGATCAACAACAAATACCCGACAACAATCATCTGTGTCTGTGTCATCTTTTTATATATTACTGTCATTTGTTTCGTTTCCTTTCTCCTCTATATCTTTCTTCCTCTCTCTCTTTTTTATCCTTCTTCAGAAAAATGTCGAGTTCACGCATCAGATGCAATCCGGCGATCAGCAGAAAGCTCAGGATCCCTGTAAATAAAATAATACTCTCAATCTCGAACATAACCTTTCCTTCCTCTCACTGTTTTTCCTCTCCTGTTTTGTAAATCAATGATAGTATTTTTAGTATAAAGATTGTATAAAGATTCCTGATTTTATGTAAATATTCCGTTATAATTTCCTGCTGAAAAATGGGATTAGGAATTTCATTAAATAGAAAGAATGTGCATCTCCGGCACGCAGTGCCTTTTGTTTCATAGGAAGTTCCTTCGGGATTTTCTATGAAGCAAAAAACGGGCACTTTGCAGTTCTTTCTGCAAAGCGTCCGCCTTTTTTACAAAATCTTTTTATTCAACTGCTGCTTCTTCCTCATCTGTTTCCGGAACATCATTATGAACGGCAGCCACACCTGCTACATCTGCTTCCGGATCTGTGATCAGTTTGACATCTTTATCCTTTGCGATGTCAAGGTCTTTGACTTTAATGGTTTCTCCAACCTTCAAATCTCCAACGTCAACAATTACTTTTTCAACAAGTGCAGATGGAAGTGCTTTGTATTCAATTTCATCAAGCAGTTCCTCTACAACACCTGTGACAACCTTTGACTGATTGTGGATCACAACTTCTGCTACGGAATGTACCATTTCTCCACTTACCAGTGCCTGAAAATCTATTTCAAGTACTTTTGAACCCATAGAATCATAATCGACTTCTTTTACCAGCACATCCATCTGCTCTCCGTCCAAATCCAACATGATCTGGCTTCCTTTGCCATTAGCTTTCAGGAACTTTTCCGCTTCTTTCTGTGTCATCTGTACCGGAATGGAGCCTTCAATCTCACGTCCGAATACATTGCCGGTTACATAACCTTCTCTTCTGAGTTTTTTGGCTTTTGTCTGCATGTTTCTTTTTTCAGCTTTTAAAGTATTCATTTATCTTTTCCTCCAATCACTGACTTCTGGTAAAGTACCTATTTCCTTGTTACAGCTGTATTATAGCACTCATGGATTATCAAGATTAACCAAAATCACATCTTTTTTGATCAATATTTTTGCTGTTTTTCAAACTTTTTTCTTTGTTTTGTGCAATTTTTTTATTTTTCATCTCTTATAGATTTCCATAATTTTTCATATTTTCAGCTTTTTATTGTTCCAGATATTCTTTGATCCTGTCGATATTATACAAAGGAATATTTGTCATCCATTCCTGTTCCCGGTAATCTGACATTGACGTTCTTACGGCATATTTAGGCTTATATTTTTCACAGAACGCTTTCAGGCTTTTTGCCCTCAAATTTTCCTCCGCTTTCACTTCCAACGGAATAATCGAAGTTCTTCCCTGCTCTTTGCACCTTATGAATCAGTCCACAGTCTAAAAGCCATTGTATTGCCAGCTCAAAATCTTTTGCCCTTGATCCTTTTCTCACCTGTCCATAGATATATTTTTTATTTTTCTTCGCCAGCTGCATCGGAATCGAATTCCACACAAGATTCAGTCTTGGAACCAATGAAGTCTCGGCGTGTTTTGAAAAATCCTGTTGATAATAATTCAACAGGTTCTTCTGTATCTCTCTGACCTGATTAAAATCCTTCGTTTCTACATACGTCTGTACTACTTCCGGCATGCCACCTACATAATAATATTCGCGTAATCGGTCTATATATTTAGATTTGAATGTTGTCACCATATCGGTATCCGTTCCCTGAAGAATATTTACGAAGCGTTCCTCTCCTAATGCGCACAAAAATTCCTGAAATGTCAATGGATAAAGATCCATAAAATCTACCTTTCCAACCGGAAAAGAAGTTCCTTTATGCAATGCCACAGCAAAAAAAGAACCTGCTGCCACAATTGCATATTCACCTGCAAAATGCTATACTCGGATAAGAAATGTTAATGAAAAGAGGTTTGATTATGAGAGCATATGAACGACTTTTAAATTATGTAGTAGTCCGTACTCCAAGTGATGAACACAGTACGACTTCTCCTTCTTCCCAGTGTCAGTTCGACCTGGCACGTATTCTGGCAGATGAGATGACTGCCCTCGGGATTTCTGACGTAAGTCTGGATGAATTCTGCTATGTATATGGAAAGATTCCTGCCACACCAGGATATGAGAATAAACCATCTATCGGATTTATCGCACACATGGATACCGTTTCCGATTACTGTGACCATGACATCATCCCGGTCGTACACAAGAACTACGATGGCGGTGATCTGCCGCTTGGCACAAGTGGACGTACCCTTACCGTAAAAGATTTCCCGCATCTTCCATCTCTTGCCGGACGCACCCTGATCACAACAGACGGTACAACTGTTCTTGGTGCCGATGATAAAGCCGGAGTTGCCGAGATCATGACCATGGCTGAAGCACTGATCAAAGAAAATATTCCTCATGGACCGATCTCAATCGCTTTTACACCAGATGAAGAAGTCGGTGGTGGAACTGATCATTTTAACGTAGAAAAATTTGCTGCACAGTTTGCCTACACTCTGGATGGCGATACCGAAGGAGAAATTCAGTATGAAAACTTCAATGCATGCAAGGCAGATTTTGAAATTACCGGCTTTGCTGTGCATCCGGGTTCCAGCAAGGATACGATGATCAATGCGTGCCTGGTTGCCGCTGAAATCAATAACATGCTTCCAGGACTTGAAATCCCGCGTCATACCGAACATTATGAAGGATTCTACCATCTGACCGGTATGAGTGGAGATGTGGCACAAGCAAAGCTTCATTACATTGTAAGGGATCACGACAAGAATCTGTTTGAAGCCAGAAAAGAAACTCTTCGCCATATCGAAAAAAATCTCAATGAAAAATGGGGAGAAGGCACTGTGAAGCTTATGATTACTGACCAGTACCAGAATATGGCTGAGATTATTGCCGGATGCATGCATCTGATTGAGAATGCAAAGAAAGCCTGTGAAAATGCGGGTGTTGCACCGCTTGTGCTTCCGATCCGTGGCGGCACAGACGGATGCCAGCTCAGCTTTATGGGGCTTCCTTGCCCAAACCTTGGAACAGGGGGACATGCATTCCATGGACCATATGAACACATCACGGCAGAAGGAATGGACAAGGCTGTGGATATCGCAGTTGAGCTTGTGAAATTATACGCGGAGATGTAAAGGGTTGTCTTTCGTCTTTAATCCGATTTAACAAGTAAACAAATATTTTAAGCAAAACCGGAGTTGCCGCATATCACTAAAATCCATGCGACAACTCCGGTTTCTTAAATTTGAAAATATTCTTTTATCTGTCCCAGTATTATCCCCATCAACTTTGTCCTTGCTTCTACACTCGCCCATGCTACATGTGGTGTAATCAGCAGTTTTTTGCTGTCTTTTATTTTTCGCAGCGGATTCGTCTCACTCATCGGCTCCTGACAAAGTACATCAAGTCCGGCTGCAGCTATCTCGTCATTTTCCAGTGCCTCATACAGATCCTGCTCGACTACGATCGGACCACGTCCGAGATTCAGGAAAATACAGGTTTTTTTCATTTTTGCAAATGCTGCTTTATCCATTAAGCCCTCTGTATGTTCATTTAACGGTGCATGAATGGATATAATGTCAGATTTTGCAAGCACTGTATCCAGATCTACCTGTTCGTAACCTTCCTGCGCCGAACGCCCTGATGCAGAGTAATAAATAATCTGTGCTCCAAATGCTTTTGCGATATCCGCAACTCTCCGTCCAATTGTTCCCAGACCTATGATCCCCCACGTTTTGCCACTGATCTCCGTAAAATGCTCTGCAAAATGCGTAAATATTGTATCATTGATGTAACGCTCTTCTTTTACATAATCATCGTAATAACGTATCTTTTCCAGCAGATAGAGAAGCATTGCAAAAGTGTGCTGTGCCACCGTTTCTGTCGAATAGCCAGCTACATTTCTCCATGCAACTCCTCTTTTTTCCAGATATTCTTTATCCAGATTGTTGGTCCCCGTTGCCGTCACACATACCAGCTTTAAATTCTCTGCTTTTCCAATCGTCTGCTCATTGACCTGTACTTTATTTAAAATAATCACATCTGCATCCTGAACTCTTTCCGGTACTTCTTCTGATGTAGAAAAATCGTATTTTACGACTTCACCTAACCTGTCAAATCCAGAAAGATCAATATCTTCTCCAATTGTTTTTACATCCAAAAAAACTATTTTCATAATCTGTTCCTCACTTTATCACTGTAATTTGCAACTTTTTCTGTTCATTATCATAACAAATTTATTTTACGAATACAACCTAAACAACCGTTGACATCCTTATCCTATGGCGCGTATACTAAAGAAATGAAGAGCATTTGCGATTATATCCAGATATAATTAGCAGGTGTTTTTTTTGGTCTTTCTGGCAAGCCTTTGCTTTTTATAAATCACATTCCATCAACATCAAGGAGGTTATTATCATGAATCAGAACAAAGCTTTGGAACTTACAAAAGATATCGCAACTGACATTATCGGAGGAATCCTGATCGCTGTCGGTGTCTATAATTTTGCTGCCGCCGCAAAATTTCCGATGGTAGGGGTAAACGGAATCGCCCTGATCTTTTACCAGTTGTTTGGACTGCCGATCGGTACTGTTGCCTTGATCCTTAACATCCCGATCGCCATCTGTTGTTTTCGGCTTCTGGGACGCAGATTTTTCCTGAATTCAGTCCGGACGATCATTATTACTTCCATAATCATGGACGTGATCGCACCGCTGTTCCCGGTTTATCAGGGTGACAGACTTCTTTCTGCCATCTGCTGCGGTGTCCTTTCCGGACTTGGTTATGCAATGATCTATATGCGTGATTCTTCAACCGGCGGCTCTGACTTTATCATGATGTCGATCAAAGCACTGAACCCTCACCTTTCCCTTGGAAATATTGCATTTGCACTGGATGCAGTAATTGTGATCCTCGGAACCGTAATTGTATCCCGTGACGTGGACAGTCTGATCTACGGTCTGATCGTCAGCTATCTGCTCTCTCTTGTTATGGATAAAGTTATGTACGGAATTGATGAAGGAAAGCTTGCCCTGATCGTAACCGATCCCGAGCACAGCACTGAAATCTGCTTCAAAATCGATGAGGTTCTCGGACGCGGCTCTACAATTTTAAATGGTATGGGAAGTTATTCCAAAGATGATAAGCACATCATAATGTGCGCCTGCAACAATAAGCAGATGTACGGAATCCGCAAGCTGATCAAAACGATTGATCCAAAATCCTTCCTTGTAATCATGGAATCGAATGATGTAGTGGGTGAAGGATTTAAAGATGAGTAAATTGCGGTCAGCTTTTTCAGACAGCTAAGCAAATCATCCGTATCACTTGTTGGACACTTTGCATCAAAAATAGAATTTCTGATAATAAAAACCGGAGGCTCATGTGTCTTTTTACACAAGCCTCCGGTTTTTCTATAATCTGCCAAGCCAATACTTCGCTTTTATACACACTCTGATTCCCTGTCCTTTTTAAGTCCGGCTCTTCCTATGAATTCAGATCTTCTGTGATTGATTTAAGGTTCATGAAGTTTGTCAGATAATCTGCTGTACCAGTCTTCGCATCTGTTCCGGACATGTTAAATCCACCAAATGGATGCTGAAGTACAACTGCTGCTGTAGATTTTCTGTTAAAGTATAAGTTACCTACCTGGAATTCTACTTTTGCTCTCTGGATATTTTCACGTGTCTCACTGTATACAGATCCTGTCAGACCATATTCTGTCTGGTTTGCTACATCAAGTGCTTCATCAAAAGAATCTACTTTGATAACAGCAAGGACTGGTCCAAAGATTTCTTCATTGGCAATTCTTGCATCTCTCTTGATATCGCGGATTACAGTAGGATCAATATAATATCCTTCTGCGTCACTGTATGTACCACCGAATACAACATTTCCTTCTTTACGTCCGATCTCGATGTAATTGGTAATGCTGTTATAAGCGCCCTGGTTGATAACCGGTCCCATCGCTGCATTGCTTTCGCCCGATCCCTGGTTCGCCTTCAGTTCTGCTGCGCATTTTACAACTTCATCTACAAACTCATCATATACATCTGCCAGAACAATTGCTCTTGAGCATGCAGAGCATTTCTGTCCCTGGAATGTAAATGCAGAGCTTGCAACTCCATTTGCTGCTTTCTTGATGTCTGCTGTTGAATCTACGATAATTGCATTCTTTCCACCCATCTCAGCCACAACACGTTTGATCCATCTCTGTCCGTCAGCGATCTTGGCTGCATGTTCATTGATTCTGCATCCAACTGCTTTTGATCCTGTGAAGTTTACAAATCTTGTAAGCGGATGTTCTACGATGAAGTCACCAATCTCTGATCCTGATCCAGGAATGTAACTTACTACGTCAGCCGGAATACCGGCTTTCTGGCAGAGTTCTACGAATTTGTATGCAACGATCGGAGCGTCTGAAGATGGTTTGCAGCAGATCGTGTTACCGGTAACAACTGCAGATACGATCATTCCACCAAACAGTGAGAGTGGGAAGTTCCATGGAGAAACAGCCACACCTACACCGAGCGGGATGTAAACGCATTTTGTAAGTTCATCTGTAGGAACCAGCTCTTTTCCTTTTTCCAGATTCTGGATATGCATTACATAAGAATTGATAAAGTCAAGCTGTTCGCAAAGTTCTCCGTCAGCTTCTCCCCAGTTCTTTCCACTTTCAAGGACATTCCATGCATCCATGATGAAACGGTTCTCGATCAGAAGTGCTGCAAGTCTTCTTAATACACGTACTCTTTCTTCTACAGATGTCAGGCTCCATTTTTTGAATGCTTCGTAAGATGCCTTGATTGCCTCATCAGCCTGTTCTTTGCTGCATGAGCATGCATATCCGAGTACTTCCTTCGTAGCCGGTGATACAGAAGCGATCTTCTTTTCCGTCTCAACTTTTTTTCCACCGATGATCAACGGATAAACAGCACCTGCTTCTGCATGAGCCTGTTTGAATGCTTCTTCTATTTTCTTTTTATTTTCTTCCAATGTGAAATCAACTTCTACTGCGTTTTTAAATCCTGTAAGCATGTACTTATGTCCTCCTTGAACTATGGTCTATAAATTGTTTATTATTGTAACAGCAAATTTTCTCCACGTCAATATGTTAAAGTAAAAAAATGTATTTTCGTATACAATTATACCGTTTATATTTTAACAAATAACTTGCATATTTTCGTTCTATTGACATTTTATCTCAATTGATATAAGATATTGTTTAAATGGTTCTTTTTAGAACAATTTTTCAAGTGACTGCGCTCGGCACGAGAATGTGTCAAGGCACATTCTTTTTTATTAAAAAACGGAGGTGTATGGATGAACATTACATATCTGCTTGTATTAATGCAGCGAATTGGTAAAATGCATGAACAGAAGTTGAAAGAATTATGCCGCCAGTATGATCTCTCGCTGATCGAGGCTAAGATCATTGCTTTCTTACATAATAACCCCACAAAAGATACCGCAGGTGATATCGTCGAGCTACGGATGCTCTCAAAAGGGAATGTATCCCAGGCAGTTGATCTTTTATGTCAGAAGGGGCTTCTTTCAAAAACAGCAGACCAGACGGATCGCAGGAAAACGCATCTTTCCCTGCTGCCATCATGCGAAAATGTTACCAGAGCAATCGACACGTTCCAGTCTGCTTTTTACCACAATCTGTTTGACGGATTTTCATTAGAAGAATTCCAGATGTTCGCCTCGCTGAATGAACGTCTGGCATCCAACGTAGCAACTATTTATCACAAAGGAGATTATTAGACATGAACAAAGACAAAGATTTTCTGGGTACTGAACCCGTCGGAAAGCTGATGTTCCGGCTGGCGCTTCCGACGATCACCGCACAGCTCATCAATATGCTGTACAACATTATTGACCGTATTTACATTGGACACATTCCTGGTAATGGGGCACTTGCCCTTACCGGAGTCGGTGTATGTATGCCACTGATTATGATCATTTCCGCTTTTGCCGCACTGGTTGGAGGCGGTGGTGCACCGCATGCTTCGATTGCAATGGGAAAAAATGATCTTAATACTGCAGAACATATTCTGGGTAACTGCTTTTTCCTGCAGATTCTGATTTCTATAATCCTGACAGTCATCCTGCTGTTTGGTAACCGTACTTTTCTTCTTGCCTTCGGTGCCAGTGAAAATACGATTGAATACGCTGTAAATTATATGAACATTTACGCTGTCGGCACTATTTTCGTCCAGCTTACCCTTGGCATGAATATGTTTATCACCACACAGGGCTTTGCCAAAACAGGTATGCTCTCTGTTCTGATCGGAGCAGTGATGAACATTGTTCTGGATCCGCTGTTTATCTTTGCATTCCATCTGGGTGTCAGAGGTGCTGCGCTTGCCACAATTCTGTCACAGGCAGTCTCCTGCATCTGGGTTCTTTCTTTCCTTTGCGGAAAAAAGACGATCCTGCACATCCGGAAAAAGAATCTCATCCTGAAACCGGAGATTATTCTTCCTTGTGTCGCTCTCGGGCTTGCCACATTTATCATGCAGGCTAGTGAGAGTATCATCTCTGTATGTTTCAACTCTTCTCTGCTGAAATACGGAGGAGATATCGCAGTTGGTGCCATGACGATCCTTCCCAGTGTCATGCAGTTCGCAATGCTGCCACTGCAGGGTCTTGGACAGGGTGCACAACCAGTCCTGAGCTATAATTACGGTGCAAAAAACAGAGATCGTGTAAAAAAAGCTTTCAGGCTTCTTTTAACAGCAAGCCTCTGTTATTCCACAATTCTGTGGGCATTTATTATGCTCTTCCCTCAGGTGTTTGCAGAAATGTTTACTTCCGATTCTGCACTGCTTGGTTTTACTAAATCAGCACTCCGGATTTACTGTGCCTGCCTGCTGCTTTTCGGAATCCAGATCGCATGCCAGATGGCATTTACATCATTCGGAAAAGCAAAGGCTTCGATTGCTGTCGCTGTTACACGTAAATTTATCCTGTTGCTGCCACTGATCTATCTGCTGCCGCATATTCTGACCGGGAACAAGACCAATGCAGTGTATATGGCTGAACCGATTGCAGACTTCCTGGCTGTATCCTTCACGACGGTTTTGTTTACGTTTCAGTTTAGGAAAGTGTTGAAAGAACTTGAGGGGTAGTCGCAAGAGGGCATAAAAAATAATCCCTGGTAGCTGCTAAGTTGCACGAACCATTCCAACGAGCCTTTCAAAGCATCAATTGTGTCAGCAATGGCTTCCACAATTGATTAAGTCTCGTTTCCATCGTGCAAAGACGCATCTACTAGGGATTATTTTTTATTTACGTTGTTGACTGAGTTTTACTTCTTTGACAGGATTTTGAACTGGAGCCGTAAATCATTGTTTTATAATTTACACTTTACCTCAATTAGGCTTCCTGACCATCGGCGATTTTAGATGTTTCTTTTTCCTGGAATAATAATGCAAAAATCTTTCTTACTAATGGGCCGGCGAAGCAGAGCTGCCAGAAAAATGCCATCGGGAAGTTGATTGCAGTGGTCTGGAACCAGACGGATACGAACTGGGTTCCGGCATTTTTGAAGAGCAGGGTTGCTGCGAAGCTCATAAGCGGACACATTCCTATGACGGATACTACGGAAATGGCGATCACCAGGTGAAAGGCATTGTCTCTTTCCAGATTAACAATGGAAAATGCTTTTTTCTTTGCAAATGGTCCAATCAGGAAGAAATCAAGAATGAATGCAATTGGTCCCATAATGACCAGCTCGTGGAATGCATTTAAAAATACCTGGTTGTTCATTCCTCCTACGTTGAGAGCAATGTTGTAACAGATCATGGTATAAACCATCACGAACACCATGATAATTGTGAAAATAACGTCTTGAAATTTGTTTTTTGGCATAAAAATATCCTCCTTCATAATAAGCGTAACAGAAAATGTGTTGTTCGTTCATCATTCCGGAGGAATGTATCGTTTCCAATATAACCGAGATTCTATTCTTTTTTCTATATGGCATATGCCAGACAACGCCATATCAGCAAGATTTATAATACCTCAACTCTTTAAAAACAGTCAAGTATTTTTTCAGATACATTGAATCATTTTTATCTCTTTTTTCCAAATAAAGAACTCCATACCGTCAGGACCGCTCCTGCAAAAAGAGCCAGATCCGAGAGATTAAAAGTGATATCCGAGAGTTTCCTGTTCTTTGTTTTCAGAGACAGATAATCGACCACATAACCTCTTTTGAAACGGTCATAAGTATTACCAACTGCTCCGCCCAGCATCAGCGATATTCCAAGCTTTGCCAGTTTGCGTCCTGGTTCTTTCCAAAGAAGGTGCTCCCAGAAAAACAGGATTCCAAGTGCTGCCGCCGACATGCCCTTTACCAGCTTTGGTCTGGAATCCAAATGATTCATCATCAGACCTTTGTTGTGGACTTTGCGGTAGATTCCTTTTCCCTTCCAAATCCGGTGTTCTTCCCCGTCTCTTACATTTTCTTCAGTATATTTTTTAATTCCAAGATCGCACCCGGCAACAAAAGCTCCGGTTAAAATGCTCAGGATTTCCATAATTATTCTCCTTTGATTCGCGCGATTTCCTGCTCGCATACCTCTGTCTGTTCTTCACGCTTTTCGATTGCTTCGCAGAGTGCGATAAAATCGGTATCTACCACTTCCCCCTGTTTGAAACGCTCATATACCAATCGTCCGATCTCTGTCATATCCCGCTCGCTGTCTCGCTTCAGACCATAGATCTCATTTTTCTTTTTCTGGATATCGATCGTATCTCCTGCCTTCTTTCCAAGATCATCCACGGTATCTGAAATCCGCTTTCCTATTGTATCAAAAAAATCACTCATTTACTTTTTCCCCTTTCGCATCTGCGTATTTTTCAGAACCGCCTGATCTGCTCAAAAGTACGGTAAAGGTTCAATGCTCCATATCCCCATTCCTGGTTCGGATAATTCATGTCTGTCTTCCGTGAAGCTCCCAATATCAGCAGATTCTTCATCTGTGATGCATCCAGATTCACTCCATGCCTATCCAGCCACTCCATAAAAAGTGCCAGTGCTCCGGAAGTGATCCCAACTGCTATACTGGAACCAGATCTTGCAACAAACTGCCCCCTTAAATTGATCCCTGTCACATTGATCCCCGGCGCAGCAAAATCCGGTTTGATTCTGTTATCTCTAGTATAACCTCTTCCCGAACTGACTGCAATGCTATTTTCCTTTCCATTATAGTACGCTGCACAGACCACCGCCCCGGTATCCCCTGGTTCCATCACCGTATATTCCGGATTTGCACGGATAAAATAGACATTTCCCGTCAGAAACTCTTCCATTGGAAGCCAGATATGAAAGATTCCATTCCCCAGCTCCAGTGTTTCCGGTATAATCTTCCAGATTCCGCTTCCCGGTCTTTCAAACTGAAAAAATGCCAGCTGCGCCCCGGTCGTCTCTACCAGAACCCGGTAATTAAATATTACCCTGGTCTGCTCGAATACAAACACATACTCTCCTATTCCCCGTTTGAGCGAGATCGGTCCTACTGTCTGTCCTGTTGGAGATGCAATAGAAAGAGCCAGAAGATTCGGAAGTTCTGTCCATAGTTCCATCACAAAACCTCTGGTATTATTCCCTACATTAATCTCGACCGGCAGATTATTTTCCTGTTCCAGAATTCCCAGATAATGATGCCTTTTATCTGCCTCGTTGCCACTTCCGGTCACAATCCCGATTCCTTCGCTCGCCGCTACATTTTGCAGATACTCTGACAGGATTGAATATCCTCCATGTCCTCCAAAGCTTGTTCCAACTGCCAGACAGATCACCAATGGTCTTTTCAGCTCTTCTTGTACCTTCTGCAGATAAAAAACCGCCGCTACCAGATCATTTTCCTGATAGCATCCGGCATCCCGGTCTACAAAATAGTACTCCCGTAAATATTCTTTTGCCTCTTTCAGCTTCACGATCACCATCTCTGCCTCCGGCGCTGCCCCGATAAACAGATTCTCCGGATTTGCCCCTCCGCATGCCACACTTGCAACAAAAGTGCCATGTCCGTCCGTATCAAATGACGGAACGGTTTCCTTGGGATTCTCACTTAGGATTGCCTGATTGATTTGTTCCTTCGTATATTCACTTCCATATCCGATTTCCCGTGGCGCTGTTCCACTTTGTTCTTCCTGATCCCAGATTCGCTGGATCCTGGTCGAACCATCCAGATTCCGGAAAATGGGATCCAGATAGTTGATCCCAGTATCAATGATCCCAACCAGAACTCCTTCACCACTCAGTTCCAGACCAGGTATATTCTGAACCGCAGCAATTCCCGCCTGCTGGATTGCTGCCATATCCAGTGTTGTATAACACTTCGGAACCATTGTATAAGGATAATCGGCAAGTGACTTTTTTCTGTCTTCACTCTGGTCAATATAAAAAAGCTCAAAACCGTATTTCAACGGTATCCGGCATCCGTTTTCCAAAGGAAAGTTTTTCCCAAGAGCACCGGTATCCCTCATCATAAAATCCCTGTATTCTTCTGACAGGATCTTTTCTTTACATTCTTCCTGTAGCATAAAAATCCCTCATATACTTTCTTTTGGAAAATATATGAGGGATTTTTCTTTCTTATTACTATGATACTGGACGGTTACGCATTTTGCACTCCATATCCATTCTTTATTCGGTACGTTTCTTTTCAATATCCTCGTAGAAGGAAGTCACTTCTTTTCCTTTTTCCAGGGTACTTACATTCGGACCACTCTTGAATACGATTTTCAGAAGAATTGGTGTGATGATCGTTGTGATCACTACCACGATGATAACCGGTCCGAGGAAATTACCGCCCATCATACCGAGTGCTTCTCCCTTGCTGGCAACGATCAGCGCAACCTCACCACGGGAGATCATTCCGACACCGATTCGTGCACACTGATAATTCTTATATCCACACATCTTCGCACCAAGGGCACAGCCAACGATCTTTGTCAGGATCGCAACAATGGTAAGAATCACTGCAAAGCCTACAATTGCAGCACTCATCTTCGGAAGTTCTACCTTCAGCCCGATACTTGCGAAAAATACCGGTGAAAGCAGCATATAAGACATGGTATCAAATTTCTTCAGCACGAAATCAGATTTACTTGTATTGGAAATGATCAGTCCGGCGATAAATGCACCGGTGATATCTGCAACACCGAAGAATTTCTCTGCCACATAAGCCATCAGCAGACAGAATACAAATGCCATAATCGCATGACGTCTGAGTCCCTTTTCCGCCTGATCTGTCCACTTTTTAAATATCTTGTAAAAGATCAGTCCGATCACACCTGCAAATGCGAAGAATGCAACGATCTTCAGTAATACAACTGAAATCTTTACCGATTCATCTGCCATACTTGTTACCAGTGTCAGTGCAATGATACCAAGCACGTCATCAATGATCGCAGCTCCAAGAATCGCATTTCCGGATTTGGTTTTTAATTTACCAAGTTCTTTTAATGTCTCTACCGTAATACTTACGGAAGTTGCTGTCAGGATAACACCGATAAAGATATTCTGCAAAAATACGCTGCAGGATGCATCGGATGCGATCACATCCGGACGGTTAAAGAACATTGCAGTCGCATAACCGCCGATCAGTGGAACGATAACACCTATCAGTGCAATAACGAAGGATGCTTTTCCACTTGCCTTCAATTCCTGTATATCAGTTTCCAGACCTGCACAAAACATCAGCACGATAACACCGATCTCTGCAACGTTATGTATAAAGCTTGTCTCTGTCAGGATCCCAAGCATCGCCGGTCCAAGAAGAACGCCTGCAAGAAGTGCCCCTACAACCTGTGGCATCTGTACCTTTCTGGTCGCAAGACCAAGTGCTTTAGTACAAAGTAAAATAATTGCAAGATCCAGTAAATACTTATAAGTCTCCATTCTCTCTCACTCCTGTTTATATCTTGTTTTTTTAGACACATTGTCTAATGTACACCTTTTAATACAATTTTTCAACAAAAAAATACCCGTAAATCTTTAATTTACGGATATTTCCCATTCTATTTTTGTATAACCGCCATGTTTTTTTGATATATGAAGATTATTGTTATACTCAGTGATGCTCAAGCCTTGGTACAGACTGGCTTCTCAGTTCGATCAGCGGTCCTCCGGTTCCTTCGATATATGCCTCCGTGATCGTCACTTCCCCGATGCTGTCATCCTTTGGAATCTCATACATAATATCCAGCATGAATTCTTCAATGATCGCACGCAGTGCACGGGCTCCGGTATCCTTCTTCATTGCCTTTCTTGCGATCGCATGAAGTGCACCATCATCGAATTTCAGATTGACCTCATCCAGTGCCAGAAGCTTCTGATACTGCTTGAGCATCGCATTTTTCGGCTCTTTTAATATCCAGTCCCTGAAGCGTAAATACGATCGGGAGACGTCCCAGAAATTCCGGAATCATTCCGAAGTTACGCAGATCTTCTGTCGTCACCTTCTCCAGTATTTTCTTATCATGATCATATTTGTCTTTCAGATCCGCTCCAAACCCGATAGAAGAATTCTTCATCAGTCTTTCCTTGATGATCTGCTCAAGATCCGGGAACGCACCGCCACAGATAAAAAGGATATTCTTTGTATTGACTGTAGTGAGCGGAACCATCGCATTCTTACTGTTGGCTCCTACCGGCACTTCCACTTCGCTGCCTTCTAACAGCTTTAACATTCCCTGCTGTACGGATTCTCCGCTGACATCTCTCTGGCTGGTATTCTTCTTCTTCGCAATCTTGTCGATCTCATCGATAAAGATAATTCCCTGTTCCGCCTTATCTACGTCGTTGTCCGCAGCTGCAAGGAGCTTTGATACTACACTTTCAATATCATCCCCTATGTAGCCGGCCTCGGTAAGAGAGGTCGCATCGGTAATTGCAAGCGGCACATCCAAAAGTTTTGCCAGTGTCTTTACCAGATACGTCTTTCCAGAGCCGGTAGGTCCGATCATCAGCATATTGGATTTCTCGATTTCAATCTCATCCATTGTATCCGTTGCCACTCTTTTATAATGATTGTATACAGCAACCGACATTACCTTCTTGGCGTATTCCTGTCCTACTACATATTCATCCAGTTTCGCTTTGATCTTATGCGGAGCAGGAATATCCTTGATATTCAGGATCGGTTCTTTTTCTTCTTCCGGCTTTTTCTTTTTCACACGCTGGCTCTTCGGGATCTGTGCATCCATGTCTCCAAATCCCATCATTGGTCCCATGTTCATAAACTGGCTGTAATCCATCCCGCCAAAATTCATATTGTTCATTGCATCAAAGCTTTTTTGCATACAGTCCGGACACACGCAGATATTGTTCGGAAGATCGATCATCTTTCCGGTCACACTCTCCGGTCTGTGACAGATGAAGCAGACCTTTTCATAGCGATCTTCGTTATTTTCTTTTTTGTCTGTATTTTCTACCTCACCGGTTACTTTCTCAACTGTCTTGTCCTTCTGGTCATTTTCTGCCATTGGCTGGTCCTCCTTTTTTCGGTCGTATTCAGACAGATTCCTCTGTTCTTCTTATTCGATTTCCACCCCTGCAAGTTCTATAAACTCTTCCTCTGAAATGATCGGCACTCCAAGTTCTTTCGCCTTCCTGTTCTTGGAAGAAGCAGACTCTACATCATTGTTGATCAGATAATTTGTCTTCTTCGTTACAGATCCGGTCACTTTTCCACCCATCTTCTCAACCAGTTCTTTTACCTCATTCCGGTTTGCAAAATGATTCACGCTGCCAGTGATAACGAAACTCATACCTGCAAATTTCTGTTCCTCTGCCATCTCTTCCGGCTGGATCTCCAGTTCTCCGAGAAGGAGCTTAAATTCTTTTTTTCTTTCCTCTGATATAAAATATTTTACAAATGCCGCCGCAAGCACCGGACCTACCCCCTGGATATCACTCAGTTCTTCTTCCGATGCTCCTGTCATTTTTTCCACATCATTTTTAAAATGGCGGCAGATCAGTTTTGCATTTGCGAGACCGATTCCTGCAATCCCAAGTCCATATACCACTTTAGCAAGTGTTGTGCTTCTCGCCTTATCCACGCTTGCGATCAGGTTCGCATAGGATTTTTCTCCAAAGCCTTCCATCGTCTGAATTTCTTCCTGATAGAAATCCAGATGGAAGATATCTCTGTATTTGTGAATGAATCCTCTCGCAATAAATTTCTCCAGTGTCGCCTCAGAAAGACCGTCAATATTGAGTGCATCCCTGCTGACAAACAATGCAAAGGATTTGATTCTTTTTGCCTGACACATCGGATTTGTGCAATACAACGACTTTGCATCATTCATCTGACGGATCTCCGTAGCTCCACCACAAACCGGACAGACTTTCGGAATCTCAATATTATCACTGCCGGTCAGATTCTTTGCAATCTGCGGAATGATCATATTCGCTTTATAGACTTCGATCGTATCCCCGATTCCCAGATGCAGCTCCTCCATAATACTTAAATTGTGTACACTTGCACGGCTTACCGTTGTTCCTTCCAGCTCTACCGGTTCAAAGATTGCTACCGGATTAATAAGCCCTGTTCTTGATGGACTCCATTCAATCTCCAGAAGGTGCGTCTCGCGGATCTCATCTGCCCATTTGAAAGCAAAAGAATCTCGTGGGAATTTTGCCGTTCTCCCAAGCGACTGCCCATACGCAATGTCATCATATACAAGAACCAGACCATCTGACGGAAAATCATTTTCTACGATCTTTTCTGCAAAAAATGCAACCTTCTCATCCAGTTCTTCCCTTGTCACCAGATAATGCTCCACCACATCAAATCCCTGATGTTCCAGCCAGTCAAGCTGTTCTTTTCTGGAATTGTGGAAATCCACATTTTCTGCACGTACCAGGGTAAATG
>OGOY01002233.1_pt1 | contig 17845 bp, 10 predicted proteins | sample 1552811 | NCBI WGS metagenome assembly OGOY01 (sample SAMEA2580132, study PRJEB22360) | human gut metagenome | biome: human gut; feature: human-associated habitat; material: faeces | place: Denmark | collected 2008/2010 | reverse complement strand
CGGCGCTCACGGTCACCGTCGCCTCCCGCATGTCGGTGGGTGAGGTGTTGTCCGAAGCCGCGAGGACGATCGTCCCGGCCTCCCTGTCGAGCGTGCAAGTGAGCCACTCCACGCCCTCTTCCAGCTTGGCCGTGACGGTCGAGGCGGGCATGTTGGTCTCGAAGGTCACAGTCACCTCGGCAGGCTCCATGGCCATCATTTCGATGTCCGATTCCGTCGAGAGGGTGAGCGTGGCATCGGGTTTGAGCCCGACCTGCATGATCGAAAAATCGACGCTTTCGCCCGTCTTGGAGAGCGTTACGCGCAGCGTTCCCGTGCGCTTGTAGTCCGTGTTCGCGGAGCAGGTGATCCGCAGCGCCTTTTCGACCGCGCCGTCGGGCGAGGCCGTATGGTAGTCGAGCGTGGCCCAGTCGGTGCCGACCAGTTCGGCATGCCAGTCGCTATACATTTTACCGTAGGGGTTCACCGTCACGATGTAGGTGCCGAACGCCAGTCCGTCCGTCGTCCGCCCGTCGGCATCGAACCCGATCGCGGCGGGCGAAATCGAGATGCGCGCCTCCCGGCTCGTGTTGTCCGCATCGGTGCCCGACTCGTAACAGCCTGTGAATGCCGCGGCGGCGATGGCGAGCAGGCCGGATATGAATTTTCTCATAGCTGAATAGTTTTCTGTTGGGTAAATGGATTAAGACCAGCCTTCGGTCTGCCTGAGGTTGCTGTTCTTGTTGATCGCCGAGGTCGAGATCGGGAAGAGGTAGATGTTGGGGTTCGTCGAACCGCCCACGCCGCCCTCGACACCCGTATTGGGCCAGTATTTGAGCGGGCAGTAGGTGTCGATGTAACCCAGGCGGATGTAGGTGAACCACAGGTTGCCCTCCTCGGCGAATTCCCAGCGGTTCTCCGCAGCCAGCGCTTCGAGCACGTCCTGCTGCGTGGCCGAGGTGTAGAAGTCGGCCTTCCCGTAGGCGCGCTGGGCGACCACGTTCAGCTCCCCGAGCGCCTCCTTGTACTGTTTCCTGTAATAGTACAGCTCGGCACGGAACATATAGTACTGCGCATACCGGTAGAGGATCAGGTCGTCGTCGTAGAGCAGCGTTCCCGAAGACCAGTCGCCCGTGAACTTGTTGGGCCATCCGACCTTTTCGTACATGTCGCTCACGCCCGTGCGCTCCATATAGGTCACGTCGCTGCGCTGGTCGTTGTTCTGCTCCTTGTTCCGCTTCAGCTCGCCGATGAATTCGTCCGCATAACAGAACCACTGGTTGCTCGATACCGGCACGCCGCCCTCGACGTTGCGGTACGAGGCCTTGACCTGCGTCGAGCCCCAGATGAAGCGCTGGATGTAGCTGGCCGAATGCACCTCGTTCGTCGCATCGACATGCAGCGCGAAGGCGATCTCCTTGTTGGCTTTGTTCTTCACGTCGAACACGTCGGCGAACTTGCCGAGCAGCGGCGTGCGCGTAACGGCGTCGAGCGCCTCCCCGGCCATCGTCAGGTAGGAATCGCCGCCTTTCTGTGCGGCGTACATCCACAGCGCGAAGTCGGCCTTCAGCATGTTGATGTTGTCCACCGTGGCGTAATAGCAGCCCTTGGCGTTGGAAGTGATGTGCGTGAGCGCGCTTTCGATGTCCTGCGCCACCTGGGCGTATACCTCGGCCCGGGGCGAACGCGAAGGGTAAATCTCCCGCCCGGTGCTCTCGGTGGGCGTCAGGATGACGGGCGCGTCGCCCCATACGCGGGCGATCCAGTAGTAGACGTATGCCCGGACGAAATAGGCGTTCCCGAGGCAGTAGCTGCGCGTCTCGTCAGACATTTCGACCGACGGCGCGTACTTTATCACCGAGTTGCACTGGTTGATACAGGTGTAGAGGTTCGTCCAGCTTACCGACGACGTGCCCCCGTTGAGCAGGCTGTGCAATACCTCCAGCATGTCCGAGTCCATCAGCGAACGGTTCGTACCGCGGTCCCACATGGCGGGCCCGACGCGCAGTTCGCCCCAGAAGAACTGGTTCGTGTAATTCTGCCGGAAGGCGTTGCGCAATTCGAAATAGATACCCGTCGTCGCGCCCGTGACGTCGCTTTCGTCCACCCACATGTTCGTCGTGTTGAGCTGGTCGGAGTTGACGATATCGAGCTCGCACCCCGCCATCGCCATCGAGGCGGCGCCTATCGCTGCAATATATAGCTTATGGAATTTCATATTCGTATATTCGATTTAGTTGTTGAGAATCATCCCGTTCAGAACGTGGCCTTCAGGCTGAACATCACCTTGCGCGTGGGCGGGTAAATGCTATAATCGGCCGAGCTGGTATTCACCACGCTGTACATGCCCGTGCTCGATCCCGAGGCGGCAACCGCCGACTCGGGCGACACGCCCTTGACCTTCGTCCAGTACACCAGCGTGTTGCCTGATACCGAGACCGTCAGGTTGCCCAGCCCGAGCTTGCCGATCCACCGCTTGGGGAAGCTGTACGACAGCGTCACGTCGCGCAGGCAGAGGTAATCGCCCTTTTGCACGCTGATGTCCGAGATGCGCGAATAGTTCTTGTTGCCACCGTCGGCGTCGTTGGCCGACAGGCGCGCCAACTTGGTGTTGTCGCCCGGCTTCTGCCAGCAGTCGTTCGCATCGTAGATGAGGTTCCAGTTGCAGTTGCCCATCGAGGTTTGCAGGCCGCGCGTATACATGTAGTTGTAGACCGAGTGCCCCAGCGCATAGTCGACGTAGACCGACAGCGAGAGATTCCTGTACTTGAAGGTATTGTTCATACCGCCGGTGGAGTGGGGCGTCACGTACCCCAGCAGGAACATGTCCTCGTCGTTGATCTGCTCGCTGCCGTCCGCCGTACGCGCCGACCCGGCGCGGTTGAGCCATTCGTAGTCGCCGATGTCCTTGCGGCCGGCGATCGAACGGCCGTCCGAACGGCGGATGCCGTGCGAATTGACGTCGTACAGCGCCGCGTCGGCCTGCGCCTCGGTTTCGATGATGTAGGCGGTCTTGTAGCCGTAGATGCGCCCCATGCGTTCGCCGACGGCCGTGCCGCCGAAACGGAATCCCGTCTCCGACATCGTGTACCCGCCGATACGCCATGCATCCTTGCCGTCGACGTCCTTGTACCTGTACTCGTCGGGGAGCGACAACACCTTGTTCATGTTGAACGAGTAGGTGAAGTCGGTCGTCCAGGTGAAGTTCTTGCTCTGGATGTTCACCGTCGAGAGTTCCACCTCGGCGCCGTAGAAGCGTACCGAACCGACGTTCTGCCGGGCCGAGCCGTAACCCGACGTATCGGGCAGCGTGACGCTGAAGAGCAGGTCGGTGGTCTTCTTGTTGTAATAGTCGGCCATCAGGCGGATGCGGTCGTTGAAGAATCCCATGTCGACGCCGATGTCCAGCTGGTGGGTGGTCTCCCATTTGAGCCTCATGTTGGGCAGCGCCGTGGGCAGGATGGCGCTCGCGCCGTTGTAGATCGACGTTGCGCCGAACCCTCCGTAGGCATCGTAAAGGCCGATGTAGTTGTTACCCGTCAGGCCGTACGAGGCGCGTATCTTGAAGCTGTTGAAATTGCGCACGTTCCAGAATTTCTCCTCCGAGACCACCCAGCCGGCCGACGCCGCAGGGAAATATCCCCAGCGGTTTCCTTCGGCGAATTTCGACGAGCCGTCGGCGCGGAACGTGAACATGAAGAGGTACTTCTTCCTGTAGTCGTAGTTCAGGCGCCCGAAATAGGAGGAGAGCGCCTCGTTGGTGTTGGTGTCCGCCCAGCCCGTGGCGTCCGTCCCTGCGGCCAGCGTCGGCACCTTGTCCGAATCGGCGCCCGTGACCGTCAGCGAAAGGCCGTTGACCGTGTTTTTCATGTAGTCGAACCCGACCGTGCCCTCGATCGCATGATCCTGCGCGAAGGTCTTGCGGTAGTTCAGGTAGCCCTGCGTGCTGAAGCGGTTGGTCTGCCCCCACTTCTCGTAGGTGCGGCGCTGGTTGGAGATAGCGTTGCCCGCCAGGCGCTGGTTGTCGATCCTGTAATAGTTGTGGTTGGCAACCTGCATCACGGCGCGCAGCCCGTCGACGATTTCCCATTCGAGGTTGAAATTGGCCGTCATGCGGCGTGCCGTGTAGTTGCTCGTATAATAACGGTCGAACCATGCGGCCGAGATGGTCGTGTTGTTGGTTCCCTGGGCGGGCGTGCCGTCATCCAGGTAGTCGCGGTGCGTGGCGGGCATGAACATGCCGCGGCCCACGGTCGTCCAGTAGGTGGCGATACCCGACGAGGGGAGCGTGTTGCCCTTCGTTTCCGAGTAGTCGAACACGGTCGTCGCCTTCAGGTTCCTGAGTATCTTGAACGAGGTGTTGCCGTGGAAGGTGAAACGCGAAAAATCGGTGTGGATGCCGATGCCGCCGTCCTTCGTGTAGCCGGCCGACGCGGCATACTGCACCTTGTCGTTGCCGCCGTTCACGCCGACGTAGTAGTTCATCCAGTACGAGTCGTCGAACCATTGCTTCTGCTGGTCGTTGTCCTGGTAGGCGATCAGTTTCGAGTGGTCGATGGGGTCGACCATCACCTTCCAGCCTGCGGGGACATCGGCCGGCGTATCCACGAATTTGGGCGTCCACACCGAATTGTCGCCGTTGCCGATACCGGCGGAGTTGGCGCCCGTCAGGATGCCCGAGCCGTAGGCGTAGGTCGAAGGGTATTCGTTCAGCATCGTGCGCATCGTGCGCAGGTAGTCGCCGCCGTCCATCAGGTCGAACCTCACGGCGGGCGAAGTCCATGCGGCCTGCGCCTCGAATGTCACCTGCGGGCCCCGTGCCATACTGCCCTTCTTGGTCGTGATGAGGATTACGCCGTTCGAGGCGCGGGCGCCGTAGATACCCGCCGAAGCGGCGTCCTTCAGCACCTCGATCGACTCGATGTCATTGGGGTTCAGGCCGGTCATTTCACGGTTCACGCCATCGATGATAATGATCGGAGCGTTCGACTGGTTGATCGACGAACCGCCGCGAATCAGGAACACGGGGTCGGAACCCGGCTGGTTGTCGGCCGACGATACGCGCACGCCGCCGACACGTCCCTTCAGGGCATCGCCGATGGAGTTGACCGGGGCGCCGGCGAGTTTCTCGCCGTCCACCTTCGAAACTGCGGCCGTGATCGTGCGGCGCGACTGCGTGCCGTAACCGATCACCACCACGTCGTCCACCATCAGCGCATCCTCTTCGAGCCTAACGTCGATCACCGAGCGGGTGCCTACGGGCACCTCCTGTTTCTTGTAGCCTATGAAGCTGAATTCGAGGGTCGCATCGGGGCCCGCTTGGATCGAATAGCGGCCGTCGGCCCCGGATGTCGCGCCGGTTGCGGTTCCCTTCACGATGACGGTGGCGCCGATCACCGGTTCGCCCTTCGCATCCCTGACCGCACCCGTTACGAGGTTGCCCTGCGCCTGCGCGTCCATCCCGCACAGCACCAGAGCAATTATACATACACTTTTCAAAAGTGTCGTAAGGACTCTTTTCATAATAGGTTTCTTTCAGTTAAGTAATTAATGATTTGCCGGGCTATTTCTCCCCGAAGGTGATGCCCGACGACGAGCCCCCGTCCTGGAAGCCGACCGCCAGTTCCGCATAGTTCGTCCCGGTGAGTGCTGTACCGTTCACCGAACCGCCTGCGGCGCTGTCCTCCACGCTGTGCTTGTTCCAGCCCACGAGTGCCCCCGCATGCAGCGCGCATGCCACCGCGCCGAAGTTCCTGCATCCGGACACGGCGCCCACGTCGTTGCGCCCGATGATGCCCCCGGCCGCCAGCAGCGCCGAAGTGCCCTCGACGGTGGCCTGTACCGCACCGTTGTTGACATTGCCCGTGACGGCCGACTTGTCCTTGGTATTGTAGTCGTAGCCGACGATGCCGCCCGCATAGGAGCTCTTGCCCGCCTGGGCATTGTGCATCCAGACCGCACCGTCGTTGGTGTTGTTGGTCGCATGGCCCGACTTGATGATGCCCGCGATGCCTCCGGCGCCGATATTGGCGTTGCTGGAATTTACCGTCGCCGAGCCCTTGCCGCTGTTCGTGCAGCCGTTGGTCACCGCCGTGCCGTCCGTGCCGTCGTAGAAACCCACGATGCCGCCTGCGGCCTCCCAGTTGTTGGCCGTCGCCGTATAGGCCAGGGTGATGTCGCCGCTGTTCGAGCAGTCGTCTATCGTACTGGCGTTGTGCGTACCGACGATACCGCCGATGCGGGTCACCTGCAGCTTGTCGGAGCTGACGGCCGCCCTGTTGGCACAGCCCGTGACCTTCGCCCCACTGTACGTCTGCCCCGCGATGCCGCCGATGCAGAGGTAACCCGCGCCTGCGGCATTGGCCTGCACGAATTTCACCTCGGCTTCGTTCGTGCAATCCCGGATCGCCGCCGCATAGTTCACGCCCGCGATCCCGCCGATGAAGCAGTTGCCGTTCATGTTCGAGACGACGGTGCCTTTGTTGGTGCAGTTGTCGATCACCAGCGTCGGGCAGCTGTCCACGATATAGGCGACGATGCCGCCGATGCGGTGGGCTGCCGACGCGCCCGCGTTGTCGAACCGGATCTCGCCCGCATTGGTGCAGTTGCTGATGGTCGTATTGACCGCGGTTTTCATCACCGAGGCCGTAATTCCCGCCACGGCGTTGCCCAGCCCGAGCGAAGTCATCACCGGGCCGTGGTTGTGGCATCCGTCCAGCGTGATCGCCCCGGCCGCATCGCCCGAGCCGTCGACGATGCCCGCGATACCGGCCACATAGCTCGCCACGCCCGCCGTCGCCACGTTGCTCACCGCGCCGTAGTTCCTGCAGCCGCTCATCTTCCCGTTATACAGGCTGCCGACGATGCCGCCCGTGCGCGACTTGCATCGGGAATCCGCCGTGACGGTCACGGGTACGAAGCTGGTCACGCCGGTGAGCGTATTGTTCGATTGTGCGACGATGCCCGCATAACACCACGTATCGGTGTCGGCGCTGTATTTGAGCTCGATGCGGCTCGTCCCGTCATAGGAGGTGCCGTCCTTCGACCCGAAAACCACATCCGAGATCGCCCCCTTGGCATAGGCGAAGAACCCGGCATAACGCCCGTCGGCCGATACGTTGATATTGTAGATACGGTGGCCGTTGCCGTTGAACGTCCCCGTGAAATTCTCGACCGGCGTCCACGGGACATTCCGCATGTCGATGTCGGCCTGGAGGTCGACGATGGCACCGCCGTTGTCGTCGGCGCACTCCTGCGCGAAGTTCACCATGTCTTCATAGGTGGCGATCCTCAGCCGGAAGAAAAGCTCGGTCGCAGCTCCGACGCAGTTCCCCGCAAAGGCCACTTCCTGCCCTTCGAACAGGTTTTTGACGAAGACGCTCCCGTCCGTACAGGAGATCGTCGCCTTCAACCCGCCGTCCACCTTCGTACCGCTGGCGATCAGGAAATTCACCGTCTGGGCCTGCACCAGCGACATTTCGCCGATCTCCATCGTAAGGATGTCCGACACCGCGGCATCCTCGCCGACGGTCACCGCACCCGTCCGGGGATCGACCACGGCCTCCGATACGGCCAGGTGCCCCTCCACACCGTCGGGGTCGACCGGTTCGAGCGTGATTTTCGAAATGGTCTTCGAAGCCTCCTCGCCGATCGTGAGCGACAGCACCGAAGCCAGCGGCTTGAAGTGCAGGCCGAGGCTGCCCTGGGCGGGTGCGGCATCGGCCGCATAGGCATACATCGGCAGGGTAGCGCCCGTTTGGTCGGCACCGACCGCAAATACGCCGTCGACGGCCTTGAAATAGGCCGTCACTTCGCCGCGTGCGTCCGCGGGCAGCGAGAGGGCCATCGGATGGAACTCGACACCGTTGCCGGCATCGTAGGTTTCGTACACATAAGAGATCCCCTTGTAGCCGACGACGATCTGGTCGCCTTCCTGCCATAGGGGAGCATACGCCTCGCCGTCCCCGGTAGCGGACGGGATCGCATCGATCGTCGCGAGGATCGTCACGGCATCCGCCGAAGGTTCGTCCACGGGGGATACCTTCGGATGCGTGTTGTCCTCCGAACAGCCTGCGATCGCCAGCATTGCTGCTGTGAAAAGAAAAATTTTTCGCATGGTTTTGTTTTGTTGGTTAAGAAATATTTGGTTGGTGGAAATACGGGTTGCAGGGTTTGCCCGGCGCGGGCAAACCTTTCGTACGGCTGTCGCGCACCGGCTCTGACGGCGGAAAAACACACTTAAAGCCATCGTGCAGGTAAATCATACGATATACTTATATATCAAATTTATGGCACCTCTGCAAATGAGGGTGTGGTCGGCGGCTGAAGGCGCCTTCGGAAATGTCGCTTCCATCGGTCGAGTAGTTTAGGCGGTGTTCATAGATACATACAGCCGACCCGCTCAAACCACTTACCGGAAATTGAAAAAATCGGGAGCAGGATCAAACGAAAAAGCGCCGGGATACTATGTATCCCGACGCCTTGGGGTCTGTGCCGCTCCGGCCTATACGCCCCGCATGAAGAGCAGCGAAAGCAGCAGCAACAGTTGTTCCTTGGAGAGTTTCCGGCGCAGTTGCTTGAGCGCCGCATACATGTGGTTTTCCACCGTGCGCGGCGAAATGCCCAGCTGCTCTCCGATCTCGCGGTTCGAAAGGTCTTCGATGTAGCTCAGACGGAACACTTCGCGGCATTTGGGCGGCAGCGACTCGATGGCCGCATCGAGGCTGGCGCGCAGGTCGTCGTTGTAGAGTTTCTGCACGACGGGGCTGTTGTCGGGTGCATAGTACGAACTGCCCAGCGCGGCGATGCGCTCCCGGTAGTAGGCGCCGTATTCGCCGGCGCGCCTGTTCTTGTCCAGGTAGTTGAGCGAGCGGTTGTAGACCGAACGCAGCAGGTACTTGTACAGCGAGTTCGAATCGTCGAGCGTCTCCCGCCGCTGCCATACGTTGTAGAACACGTCCTGCACCACGTCCTCGGCCCAGTCGTCTCTGAGGAACAGACGGGCGTAGGAAACCAGCATGGCGTAATATTTCCGGCACAGTTCGTCGAACGCCTTGCGGTCGCCCGCGCGAACCCGTGATATTAGCGAGATTTTCTCCATCGGATAATCAGATTCGGTACAAAAATAAACATTCTCGCCGAACGAAACAATGTCCGGTCCCTTTTTTAATTTTTTTGTAATCCGGTTAGGTGGTTTCCCGCGATCGGTTGTATTTAATATGACACGACCAAACTACACGACCGATGAGAAAAAACCTTACCCTCGCATTTTTTGCCCTTTTCTGTGCCCTGACCGCCGCCGCACAACTGCATAACGACGATGTCCACGTCCATCAGGCCGTCAGCCGCCAGAACTACCGCCAATACCTCCGCATACCCGACATCGGCGGCTATATCACGCTCAAATGCGATTTCCACGTCCATTCCGACATCTCCGACGGACAGGTGTGGCCCGTCGGCCGGGTCAACGAAGCGTGGAACGACGGACTGGACGCGATCGCCATGACCGACCACATCGAGGTGCACAAGAACGCCGACATCATCCGTTGCGGCCTCAATAAACCCTACGAACTGGCCAAGGCACGCGGCGACATGATCGGGATGATCGTGATCCCCGGTGCGGAAATCACCCGCAAGAAGCCGTTGGGGCACATCTGCACGCTCTTTATCCGGGATGCCGACAAACTCGACGTCGAGGACGAGATGCAGGCCGTCGAGGAGGCCTGCCGCCAGGGCGCCTTCCTGCTGTGGAACCATCCCGGCTACCCCGACCGGAAAAGCGACATCTATCCCGTCCACGAACGCCTGATCGCCCAGGGCAAACTCCGCGGCGTCGAGGTGTTCAACAAGACCGAATCCTATCCCCGCGCATTCGACTACGCGGTTCAGTACGGCCTCGTGCCGTTCGCCAACAGCGACATACATTATATGAGCGGAAGCATCTATCCCGTGCGCGGCAGCCGTCCGATGACCCTGGTCTTCGCCACCGCCCGCACGGCCGGGGCGATCCGCGAAGCACTCCTCGCCGGGCGGGCCCTGGCCTGCTTCGACGGCAACCTGATGGGGCGCGGGGAGTACATCGGCCAGATGATAGACGCTGCGCTCGAAATCCGCGAGATCCGCCAGGTCAGCAAGACCAAACGCACGTTCGAGATCGTCAACAAGTCCGACCTGCGTTTCGCCGTCCGTCCGGCCTCCTACGACTATCCCATGCCCGTCTATGCGGGGCAGGTGCTGCGCATCGACATCAGGCAGGGCGAGCAGGTCGAATTCACGAACTGCATCCTCGGCAAGGGCAGGTATTACACCCGCATATTCTGGGAATAGGGCGCAGGGCATACGCCGCCGGGGCTCAGCGCTGCGACGGGCCGCGGCAACCGATACGGTATTTTGTTACAGAAGCTATATTTAAACCACGAATGCAATGAAGAAAGCTATTCAATTCGGAGCCGGGAACATCGGCCGCGGATTTATCGGCGCCGTGCTGGAACAGGCGGGCTACCATGTGGTATTCGCCGATGTGAACGAACAGGTCGTCGCGAGGATCAACTCGGACAGGGCCTATACGGTTCAGATCATGGACACGGTCTGCGAGCAGATGCGCATTACCGACATTTCGGCAATGGACTCCCGGAGCCCGGAACTTGCCGCCCAGATCGCCGGGGCGGAACTCGTCACCACGGCGGTGGGGCTGACCGTGCTGCCCCGCATCGCCGGAGCCATCGCGGCGGGTATCGCCGCACGCAGGGATGCAGGCGTCACCGAGCCGCTCAATGTCATCGCCTGCGAAAACGGCGTCCGCGCCACCACACAGCTCCGGGAGGCTGTCCTCAAGCACCTCGACGAGGCCCAGCGTGACTGGTGCGAGCAGTACGTCGGCTTCCCCGACTGCTCGGTCGACCGCATCGTGCCGCCGGTCAAGAGCGAGAACCCGATCGACGTGGTCGTCGAACGCTTCTTCGAATGGAACGTCGAGCGCGCGGCCTTCAAGGGCGCCGTGCCCGAAATCCCCGGCATGAATCCGGCCGACAACCTGATCGCCTATATCGAGCGCAAGCTCTTCACGCTCAATACCGGCCACGCCATCACGGCTTACCTGGGACGGATGAAAGGCTACATGACCATCTGCCAGAGCATCTCCGACGAACATATCCATACCATCGTGAAAGCCGCCATGCGCGAAAGCGGGCGGGGGCTGGTGGCGCTCTACGGCTTCGACCGCGACGCCCACTTCGCCTATATCGACAAGATCATCGGGCGCTTCCGCAACCCCTACCTCTGCGACGACGTGACCCGCGTGGGACGCGAGCCGCTGCGCAAGCTTTCGGCAGGCGACCGCCTCGTCAAGCCCATCCTCACGGCCCGCCGCTACGGCATCGCCACGCCCGACCTGCTGCTGGGCGTCGGCGCCGCGCTGCATTACGACAACCCCGAGGACGTGCAGAGCGTGGAAATGCGCCGTCTGGTCATAAAAGAAGGTGTCAAGGCCGCCCTGGCCCGCATCGCCTCCCTTCCCGACACCGACCCGCTGCTGCCGCTCGCCGCACAGGCCTACGAGGAAGTGGAACGTATCATCGCCAAAATCCCCGAAGCACAATGAAAAGACCGAGCCCCCTTCTCCTGCTCCTGACCGTATGCTGCGCCGCCGTGCTGCCCGCGTGCGCCCAGGCCCCGATACCGCACGCCGTGCGGATCGGGTCGATCGAAGAACTGCAAGCCTATTTCACCTATGACCCCGGCCGTGACATCATCGTCAGCGGACACCGCGGGGGCATGATGCCCGGCTATCCCGAAAACTGCATCGAATCGTGCGAAAAGACGCTATCGATGATGCCGACCTTCTTCGAGGTCGACTTCAGCTTCACCCGCGACAGCGTCATGGTACTGATGCACGACCTGACGATCGACCGCACGACCACCGGCAAGGGGCGCGTGGCCGACTATACCTACGCAGAGCTGCAACAATTCTGCCTCGTAGACCGTGACCGCAACGTCACCCCCTACAAGATCCCGCGCCTGAAAGACCTGCTGGAATGGGGCAAGGACAAGGTCGTCTTCAATTTCGACAACAAGTACATCAACACCCGAGGCGTGAGCGACGAGGTGCGCCGCGCCAGCCTCGACTACTATATCAAGCAGTTGCAGCCGGGCGGCGACTGGTCGATGTACCACAACATCATGCTGAGCGTCCGCTCCGTCGAAGAGGCGCTCTACTACTGGGAGCACGGCATCCGCAACGTCATGTTCTGCGTCGAGATCAGCTCGATGGAACATTTCAGGGCTTACGACGCATCGCCCATCCCCTGGAAATACATCATGGCCTATATCCGCCTGGCCGTAAACCCCGACCTGCAACCGGTTTACGACCTGCTGCACGCCGAGGGCGTCATGACGATGACCTCGATCACCGGCTCGTCCGACAAGGTGAAAAACCCCTACGACCGCCGTGTGGCCTACCTGCGCGAGCTGGTCGCCGAACCCGACATCATCGAGACCGACTACCCGTCGGAATTCATCGGCCTGCCGTGGTCGCGCGATGCGATCCACGCCCTGCAGGAAGCTGCGATGCGCAGCCACCGCACCAACCTGAAGTAAAACCCGAACCAACCTGAATAAATGTCTGCAAAACAACTCAATCCGGCCTATGACGGCATGACCGACCAACAGGTCAAGCGTTTTAAATACTGGGAATTCCGCACCATGGCGATGTGCATCTTCGGCTATGCGCTCTTCTATTTCGTGCGCAAGAACCTGAGCATCGCCATGCCTTATCTCAACGAGGAGATGGGCATCTCGAAATCCGACCTCGGTCTGTTCCTCACGCTCCACGGGCTGATCTACGGGCTCTCCAAATTCTTCAACGGCATCTGGGGCGACCGCAGCAACGCACGCTATTTCCTGGTGACGGGGCTCGTCTTCTGCGGCATCTGCAACCTGCTTTTCGGGTTCAGTTCGTCGGTGCTGGCGCTGGGTATCTTCTGGGTACTCAACGGCTGGTTCCAGGGCATGGGCGTCCCGCCTTGCACGCGGCTGATGACCCACTGGATCGTCCCCGAGCGGCTCGCCACCAAGATGTCGGTCTGGAACACCTCCCACTCGATCGGCGCCGGCCTGGCCATCATCTTCTGCGGATACGTCGTCAGCCTGAACTGGGGCGCATGGTTCGACGCCTCGTCGATCCTCTCGCAGCACTGGCGCTGGTGTTTCCTGCTCCCGGCGACGATCGCCATCCTGGGCGCCGCCGTCGTCTGGGCTTTCGTGCGCGACACCCCCTCGTCGGTAGGGCTGCCCGAACTGAAGACCGGCAAGGCGACCCCGGCCGACGCCAAACCGCATACCAAGGCCGAGGAAAAAGCCGAACACAAGGCGTTCCTGCGCCGCAAGGTCTTCCTGAACCCGACGATCTGGATCATCGCCGTGGGCAATTTCTTCGTCTACATCGTGCGCTTCGCCGTGCTGGACTGGGGGCCCACGATGCTCAAGGAGCACCTCCACATGGACATCAGCCACGCCGGATGGACGGTCGCGGCATTCGAAATCGCCGGCATCGCGGGTATGCTCGCCGCAGGCTGGGCCACCGACCGTTTCTTCGGCGGCCGCGCGCCCCGCACCTGCGTGATCTGCATGCTGATGACCGCGCTCTGCCTCGTGGGGCTCTATACCCTCAATGAACATACGCCTCTGGCCGTTGCCATCGCCATCCTGATGTCGGCCGGATTCTTCATCTACGGCCCGCAGGCCCTCGTCGGCATCGCCGCGGCGAACATCGCCACCAAGCGCGCCGCCGCCACGGCAGGCGGTTTCTGCGGCCTGTTCGGCTACGGCAGTACGATCGTCTCGGGCTGGGGGATGGGTATGCTGGTGCAGTACACCGACTGGAGCGTAGCGCTCTACACGCTGGTCGGCATGGCGCTTGTCGGCACGGCGGTCTTCGCCGCCGCATGGAAAGCCAAGCCGAACGGCTACGACGACTGACGCAGTTTTAGGTTAATGATAATTGTGTGTAGAGAAACCCCCGCAGACTTCCTTGACTGCGGGGGTTTCCGTTGGTTGGATCTCTCGGGCGGGTCAGTTCGCACAGCCGTCCAGACAGCTCTTTTCCGGCAGGCCGCGCCGGGAGGTTATTCCACCGTCACCGACTTGGCCAGGTTGCGCGGCTGGTCGACGTTGCGGCCCTTGTTGACGGCGATGTAATATGCCAGCAGCTGCAACGGCACCGACACGACGATCGGCATCAGGCAGTCGGTGACCACCGGCACCTCGATCGTATAGTCGGCACTGCGGCGCACATGCGTGTCGTCGCGGGCGATCACGGCGATGATCTTGCCGCCCCGGGCGCGGATCTCCTCGATGTTGCTGGCCGTTTTCTCGTAGGTGTTGTCCGGCGTTGCGATCGCCACGGTCGGCATCTCGTTGTCGATAAGCGCGATGGCGCCGTGTTTCATCTCGGCGGCGGGGTAGCCCTCGGCGTGGATATAGGAGATCTCCTTCAATTTGAGCGCCCCCTCGAGCGCCGTGGGGTAGTTGTAGCCGCGCCCCAGGTAGATAAAGTTGTGCGCATAGGTAAATATCTTCGAGAGGTCGGCGATCCGGTCGCCCAGCCCGAGCACGTCCTCCAGCACGGCGGGCAGCTCCAGCAGTCCCTTCGCCACTTCGCGGTAATATTCTTCCGTCACGGTGCCCTTTTCGCGGCCTACGGCCAGCGCCAGCATCGCCATGACGGTCACCTGCCCCGTGAAGGCCTTGGTCGAAGCCACGCCGATCTCGGGCCCTACATGGATGTATGCCCCCGAGTCGGTCGCCCGGGCGATGGACGATCCCACGACGTTGCAGATGCCGAAGACGAATGCTCCGGCCTTGCGGGCCAGCTCCACGGCGGCCAGCGTGTCGGCCGTCTCGCCCGACTGCGACACGGCGATCACGATGTCGTCGGCATTGATGATCGGGTTGCGGTAGCGGAATTCCGAAGCATACTCTACCTCCACGGGGATCCGGCATATATTTTCGATCAGGTGCTCGCCGATCAGCGCCGCATGCCACGATGTCCCGCACGCCACGAATACGATGCGGCGGGCCGCGAGGAATTTCCCGCGGTTGTCGATCACGCCCGACAGCTTCACCTCGTACGTGTCGGGGCTTATGCGCCCGCGGATACAGTCTACGATGGTCTTGGGCTGCTCGTATATCTCCTTGAGCATGAAATGCGGATAGCCGCCCTTTTCCAGCTGCGAGATGCTCATCTGCAGCTTCTTGATATCGACTCGGCCCTCGTGGTTGTCGAGCGTGACGATCTTGAGGGGCTTGTGGCGGTTGATGACGGCAATCTCGCCGTCGTTCACATAGACGAAATCCTGCGTGTATTCGATGACCGAAGCGGCGTCCGAGCTGAGGAAAAATTCCCCCTCGCCGATGCCGATGGCCATCGGGCTGCTCTGGCGTGCGGCGATGATCTCGTCACGGTTGCCCTTCTCGATCACGGCGATGGCATAGGCGCCCACGACCTGCCGCAGGGCCTGCTGCACGGCTTCGAGCAGCGTGCAGCCGCCCGTGGTGCGGATGTACTCGATCAGGTTCACGAGCACCTCGGAATCGGTGCTGCTGCGGAACGTGTAGCCGTTCTCCTCGAGCGCGTCCTTGAGCACCCGGTAATTCTCGATGATGCCGTTGTGTATCAGTGCGATGTTCTCCGATTCGGAGTAGTGCGGATGGGCGTTCACGTCGTTCGGCACGCCGTGCGTCGCCCAGCGCGTATGCGCGATGCCGATGCTTCCGCCCAGCTCCTTGCCCTCGAGGAAATGCTCCAGGTCGGAGACCTTGCCCTTACACTTGTATACGTTGAGTGCACCGTCCTTGCCGACCATGGCGACCCCCGCGCTGTCGTATCCGCGGTATTCGAGCCGGTGCAAACCCTTCAACAGAACCGGACAGGCCTCGCGTCCCCCGACATATCCTACAATCCCACACATTCGTTCTCAAAATTTTTATCCTGCCAAAAATAAGAAAAAATTTTAAAGACAGATTCCCGCCGTAAATAAAAAAGGACATCCGGGCATAATTTTGCGCCATTTGCCGCAAACGGGCAACTGCCTCCGGGGCGCAAAAAACGGGATGCGAATCGAATGTCCGCACCCCGTAATAATGGTTGCCTGCCGTCACAGCCCCGTGCTGCCCGGCCTATCGGATATATTTGAGCATCTCCCCGACGAGCACCTCGTTGCCCGCGGCCTGCGAGACACCGCGGTTGCGCCTGAAATCGCAGACGACGCCCCCGGCTTCCCGCACGATCAGGTTCGCGGCACAGACATCCCACTCGTGCAAATCCAGCTCCCAATAGCCGTCCAGCAGCCCCGCCGCGATGCAGCTCAGGTCATAGGCCGCCGATCCCAGCCGCCGTATGTCGCGCACATAGGGTACGATCCGCGCGACGTTGTCGCTGTTGTTGTCCGGATTGACATCCTTGTCGTAAGGGAAGCCCGTGGCGAGCACCGACGTGGCGAGGGTCTGCTTGGCGGAGACTTGCAGCCGCTTCACCTCGCCTGAACGGCTCTTCATGTAAGCCCCGCCGCCTTTCGACGCCCAGAATAGCTCCCCGAGGTAGGGTGCATAGACCACCCCGGCGACGGTTTCCCCCTTGTGCTGGAGTGCGATCGACACCGAGAAGATCGGCAGCCCCTGACTGTAATTGGTCGTGCCGTCGAGCGGGTCGATCACCCAGCGGTAATCGCTCCCCGCCGTGCCCATTACGCCGCCCTCTTCGCCCAGTATCCCGTGACCGGGATAGCGGCCGAGGATCGCCTGCACGATGTAGGCTTCGCTCTCCTTGTCGGCCCGCGTCACCACGTCGTACGCGTTCGATTTGGTCTCTATCCCCAGGTCGTTGCCCCGGAAGTAGGCGAGTTGGATCTCCCCGGCGCCCTTTGCGAGCGGGAAGATGAAATCCAGGAATTCGTCGTACATGGCGCTATTTCTCCGCTGCGAAATACCTGTAGAACAGCGGGATAGTCTCCACGCCCCGGTCGAACTGCTCCAGCCCGTAGCTCTCGTTGGGCGAGTGGATCGCGTCCTCCGCGAGCCCGAAGCCCATGAGCAGCGACTTGATGCCCAGGATCGACTCGAACCCGCTGATGATCGGGATCGAACCGCCCGAATAGAAGGGCAGGGGTTTCTTGCCGAAGGTCTCGGCGATGGCCTTCTGGGCGGCCTTGTAGGCCGGCATGTCGGTCGGTGCCACGTAGGGCATACCGCCGTGCAGCGATTTCACTTTGACCTTCACGCTCTTGGGCGCTATCGACCTGAAATATCTTTCGAACAGCCTGCTGATCTTGCGGTAGTCCTGGTTCGGCACCAGGCGCATCGAAATCTTGGCCGAGGCCTTCGACGGGATCACCGTCTTGGTTCCCTCCTCGGTGTAGCCGCCCCAGATGCCGTTGACGTCGAGCGACGGGCGCACGCCCGTGCGTTCCAGCGTCGTGTAACCCGCTTCGCCCTCCACATCGCCGATCGACAACGATTTCTTGTAGGCCGCAAGGCTGAACGGGGCCTTGTTGAACGCCTTGCGCTCGGCGGGCGTCAGCTCGCGCACGTCGTCGTAGAACCCGGGGATCGTCACGCGGCCGTCCTTGTCCACGAGCTGCGCCACGAGGCGCGTCAATACGTTGGCCGGGTTGGCCACGGCGCCGCCGAACAGCCCCGAGTGGAGGTCTTTGTCGGGGCCCGTCACCTCGACCTCCATATAGGCCAGCCCGCGCAGGCCGCAGGTGATCGACGGGGTCTGCATCGAGATCATCGAGGTGTCCGACACCAATATTATATCCGCCTTGAGCATTTTTTTGTTCTGTTCGCAGAACTTGTAGAGGCTCGGCGAGCC
>OGOY01002230.1_pt1 | contig 17855 bp, 18 predicted proteins | sample 1552811 | NCBI WGS metagenome assembly OGOY01 (sample SAMEA2580132, study PRJEB22360) | human gut metagenome | biome: human gut; feature: human-associated habitat; material: faeces | place: Denmark | collected 2008/2010 | reverse complement strand
ACCTTATTGCCCCGCGCGGAGGTCAAGCCGCCGTATACCGCGCCCTTGTTGATCGTGACCGTGCAGCCGGTCTCCACGGGTTTTGATGCCCCGCCGGATACCAGCGTCAGATCGCGGAGATAGACCCAACTGCAAATCCCGCCGTCACGGCCAAGCAACGCCCGATCGCCGCTAATCTCCGACACCTTGTGCGTGGTAGATTTGACCCAGCCGGGGATCGTCTGGCCGGTGGCATACTTTGCGCCAGAGACTTTGACCGTGCTGCCTACAGTGATAACACCAGAGCCGCCGCCCGGGGAGGGCTTTGTGGGGGCTGGCTGAGGATCCTTGTAGTCCACGCCCAGTGCAGCACATACACCCTTCGCAATTGCCTTTGCGTATGCGTCAAAGTGGGTATCAAAAGACTTGTTATCCGTGTCCGATGTGATAAATCCAAGCTCCAACAGGGCGGACGGCATATCCGTATCCCGGTTCACACCGTAATCCGCGTAATTCCCCGCCGCGCCTTTCTTTACGCCCCGGTTCTTCCCGGCAACCGCACATACCGCGTTCAGGATTTTTTGTGCCTTGTCCACGACATGTGCCACAGCTTGGCTGTGTACCCAAATTTCATTTCCCGCTGCATCCGGTGTAGCAGCATTCCGGTGGATACTCAAAAAGTAATCACACTTCGCGGCGTTGGCAATTTTGCATCGGTCATTGATGGATACACTTTCGTCTGCCGTGCGAGTTAATACCACGTTGATCCCCGCTGCCGTCAGCAGGTCGCGCACTTTCAGCCCGAGCCGCAGGACATCCTCTTTTTCTGTCCGCGACCCTTTTACGGCTCCCGGATCGCTGCCTCCGTGCCCACAGTCTAAACACACTTTTTTGCTCATGTTGATCGCTCCTTAAATTTAAGATAATAGATAAGGCCACGCCGAAGATCGACGTGACCAATATCGAAATAGTGATGCTCGCCGCAAGGTATAGATGCGCCGCTGCGGCTGCAGCCTGGCTGTAGATCATATCAGCTTATGCAGCCGCACATCCCAGTTGTCCGCCGAGGATGCGGCACTGTCTCGCGATAGGCAAATGAATATTTTTGCTGTCGCGGCCGTGCGTTGAATCTCCGACGCCATCCCCCCAAAGCCGACTACAAACTTCCCGTCTGCAACACCGGACGTACCGGCCATGCTGGAGGACGTCCCGATTTTGATACGGTATACCACTTGCTTTGTCGTGTTGTTGTAGCCGCAGGACAGCAGCAGGATCGCGCTGTAGACAGATCGGTAATATGCCGCTCCGCCGGGGTTGTAGTTACCGCTGGCGAGCAGCAGGTAGACGCCGGTGGTTAGGCCATCAGCCGTGTAATAGATTGTGCTCGTGCTGTCGCCTGTCGCCCCTGCGGAGTAATATGGAAACAGCGGATGATAGGCGTGATCCAGTGCGCTTGCAGTGCTGTCTGCAACCTGGTGTGCCTGCATGATCCCTTCCTCGATCTTATTCATATTCACCGCGCTAACCGGCGTACCGTCCTGCACCTCGGGTATATGATCTTGCCATTTGGTTGGCGTGTAAGCCATTTGATCATCTCCTTATCTGTAATATGCGGTATTGTCGCCGCAGGAAAATGCCCCGCAGCGGCGTATTTTAAGCGTTTCGGCCGTCTGGCTCTCGTAGTGCTGCATCAACTCAAACGGCGCCTCCCAGCGGTTAAGGTCGCGGTAATCAACGACATCCCCTGCCGCCCAGGTTCTGCCGCTGTAATCCAGTCCAAACGCCCGAGCGAGTTCCCCGCAGCGGCCCTCAATCAATTGCAGGTTGGCGGCAGAGTAAATACTCTCAACGGTAAACGGCGTGAAGCCATAGCTCCACGCCGTACCGAATATTTTGTTGTATGTGTCCGCGATGGTCTTGCAGTTTGCGAGGATCCGGTTGAAGGCCAGAGCATCGTTATTGCCTGCCTGGCCACCCTGCACCAGGTCAAACGTCTCGCCGTCGTCCGTTACATACAGGTCAAGATAGTCTCGGGGCGTCCAGCCCGTCTTAATATGCATCAGCCCTCACCTCCCAGATTGATCATCCAATCCGGCTGGCGGACCGTAGTGCGCATCGTGAGCGCCCCGTCGTAATCGATCTCCTGCTTGATGATCACGCCGTTCAGAGGGCCGTATTTGCCCTCTACCGTGACCGGGTCACCCACTTGCAGGGACGCATCCCCACGCCAGTTACAGGTGATGTCCGCCTTGCCGTAGGTCCGCCGGAGATACATACCCCAGGTGAGCCGATCGAGTATGCCGACCGGGATTGGGTTGTCGACGGACATGCGGTTCTGCTCCTTGTTGACCACGCTGTCCTTTTCAGACGTGCCAGAGCCTGTCTGATCCTCAATCTTTTTGCCGTACAGCCTGACCGTGACATTGTACTCATCCGGATCCGTAAACACAGCGTCCGTCCTGACAGTAATCCGGATTGCATAGGAGGTCGCTGAGACCAGTGTCACAACAAAGTCGCTTGCGTAAGGATGCTCCACTTCGCAGCGGGTGTATGCGACCGGCTCCTCCGTAATCGCCGTGTAAGTGACAGGCACGCCTTTGGCGGTCTGTATGGCGGCGGGAGCCGCAAGGATTTCTTCGCCCGCGCCTTCATACCGGTGCCAGGTGTAATCAATGCCGCCGAGCTCCTCGCGGGCCCCAATAGACGGATGCTCGTAGGACTGATCCAACGGGATTACGGCAACCGGCGTACGGGACATGGCGGTCAGCCGGGCATTGCCGTCCGCGTCGACATACAGCAGCTTGTGCAGGTATTGTGATACATGTCGCAGGCACTCCAGGCGGTTTGTGCCTTTATCAAAGGCAGTCGGGGCCGATCCTGTAAAATCCGTCGCCGGGATCCACGGGCTGGCCCCAAGGCCGAGCACGAAATCCGCGAGGCTCTGATTATGGAGGTGGTCAAGGGAGCGGGCGTTGGGCTTTGCTGCGCCCTGCAATTTGCCGAGGATATCCACGGCATGCAGCTCGCCTGTACCGCCCTTGCTGGTGGCTTTGGGGCAGTAGTAGGTGCCGACTTTGGCATAGACAGGCTTGTGCTGCCCGTCGGATACGCCAATCCAGACGGTCATGATCTGATCCGACCGGACAGCAGATGCCACGCCCGCGGGGTTCGCCGGGTCGAACATGCCCTGCGGATCGGGGTAGGTCAGGGTGCATTCGCCGGTGGGGATGGATTGGTTGGTGGGATCGGATTCGGAGATCAGGTTGCAGCTGTACAAGCTATCCCCGGTGGCCTCGAACAGCACGCCGTTTGCGATCTCGCGGATGCGGGCTCTATGAAACGGATGGCTCCACTTGCTGACCATGACCGTGACGGTATCGTAGGCGGCGCGGATACCGGTGATGTACACAATGGGCTGGTCATTGTTGCGGATGTGCCATTCCTGGTGGTAAGTTTCCGTGGATGATACACCGTCGATCGTGACGTCAAAGTCTACGGCGTATTCATTGGCTGCGGGATCAAAGCAGATGGTCAAAACGCTGATCGCACCGCCATTGCGGGTGCAGCTGAGCTTGACAGTGTCCTTCATAAACAAGCCGTCCTGATCGGACAGGGCGTTGGAGAGATAGCCGTAGACCTGCCCGGCCCAGCCGTTGACGAGGGCACGGCCGTCGAGGGGTGTGCGGTTGTACTCTCCCGTGGCATAAAGACGGTGCGGCGGGGATTTGTCCCACTGGATGGGCATACAAAGGCTGTGCGCGGTGCCGTGGGCGTTGATGCCCGTCGGCCAGCTTAATGGATCGAGCCGGACAATGAGGTCTGTTCGGCGCTCAGGGGCGCGCGAATAATCGTGGAATTCCTGGGGGACGGTGAGCATAGGGGCCTCCTTTCTATCGTTCAATAAACGGCCACGATATATTTTTGTAGTGCGCCGGCTTCCCGCTCGCATCTGTCGGCCCTGGTTCGTACGTCATCGTGCCGCTGTAAAATTGTTTTTCGCGGACCGTGTCCGTATCTTCGTCATAATACCGCAGGCGGACAAAATTCCGACCCGTCCGCATTCGTTTGATGCGGAGAAATTGATCGCGTGTGAGGAACGTCCACTTGCAAGTGATCGTTAGCTTCTCGGCCAGCAGCTCCTTCGTCATCTGGGCGCCGGGGCCGACGGTACGCTGCGCGCCGGTCACGACCTGATCACTCGATACGGACGCGTAGGCGTCCGGCCGGACGGGGAAAGCTACGCCGTCCACTGCGTAAACCATCTATCTCATCTCCTTAAATTGTCTGTGGCTTGAGCCGGCCCATGCGGACGAACTCATCCCATACTGCCTGCGCGATGATCCGCGCGAACTTGCGCCCATCGATATTGACGTCGCCCTCCAGGCGGATTTGGCTGCCAAACTTGCTATCGTTGAGCGCGTTGAGCATGGCAGTGTAGATTTCTCCGGCGGTCAGGCCGGTACCGCCATCAGCTACGGCCTGCTTGATCATGCCGTAGAGCTCATGCAGGGGAGCGATTGCTTCGGCGCTTTGGCGGTTGTCGCCGACCATTGCGAGGGTGGGCTGTGAGACGATGCCGCCCTGGGCAAGCCGGGGGATCTGGACTTGCGGAACTAGCGGGATATTGAATCCAAGCGATTTACCGCCAATTCCAGGTACCCAGTCAGGCACATCAAAACTGAGCTTGTTGATACCACGCACCAGAACATTGAGACCCCGGATGAAAAAATTTATGAAGGATTCCACGATAGAAATCCACCCATTGACAGCATCGGTGAACTTCTTTTTTATCCAATCAATAGCCATATGGAAAGCTTTTTTGATGCTGGCCCACATACTCGTAAAGAAGCCTGTGATCGGCTCCGTAACGTGCTCGTGGAACCAATCTCCGGCTTTGTTCCAAGCTTCTTTGATTTTGTTCCAAACATCGATAGCCGTTGCCTTGACAGTATCCCAATTTTTAACTAATAGGACGACAATGGCAATGAGAGCTCCAATCGCAGCAACGACAAGCGTGATTGGAGAAGTTAACGCCGTCATAGCTGTATTAAATAGCCATGTGGCAGCAGTAGCCGCAAGGGTTGCCGCCTGATGCGCCCATGTTGCTGCAGTGCTTGCTATTTTTTTTGCGGTTTCAATCGTCCACTGGACGGCTTGTTTTGCCAGTGCGGCAGTACTTTTGGCAATGCTCACTACAAAATCTTTCGCATACATTACATTCAAGGCCGCCGTCTCCGCTTTGTCCTTCAGTTTGGCAAGTGTGCCGCCAGCTATAGCGGTGGTAATACTTTTTAAAGCTGCCACCACACCTCCAGACTGCTGTATAAATGACAAAAGCTCTACAACTTTCCATGCTGCAAAAAAAGCTGCAACAGTCACGGTCATGCCTTGCACTACCTCTTGATGGCTGCTGATCCAATCGGATATCCTTGTCAGAGCGTCCGCAATCCCACCAAGTACACTGACAATGACTCCGCCGGTCCACTCCGCAAGAGGCTGCAAAAATTGATCCCATAGCCACTGTGCGAGCGGTTTTAATGCTGTGAGACCGCTGTTCAACACATTAATCGCGCCAGACAAAAGGTCTAAAAAAGTTGGGACAGCGTTATTCATTGTCCATGTGCCGATAGGCACGAGCACGTTCTCCCAAAACCATAGCAAACCGTCGCCAACGTTTACCGCAAAAGGTGCTAACGCTTTCCAAAGCCGATCAAGCGCGCCATTAATCTTTTCCCAGTCTACTTTTGAGAGACCGTCTTTCAGGGCGTTCACAAGGCGGGGGATGCCCTCCCCCAGCACCCAGGTTCCCACGGGCTTTAGAAAATCGCTATAGAAATCTTGTAATCCAGACCATACGAAGCTGCCAAGCCGCTGCAATTCGCCCCAAAGGGCCTGAATGGCGTCTTTCGTAGGCTGAGCCGCGACTTTCAATCCATCAATAAAGCCCTTGAATGTATCAATAACATGTTGGACATTAGGTGAAAGCTTAACATCGGCTCCGATCTCTCCTGTCATCGCAGGCACTGATACCGATGGCCCTGTACCGGACACTGCGCCGGAATTGGCAGCGCTTGCATCCGCCGTTTTTCGCTCCAAGATATTGAGCTGGTCATAAGGAGCGAGTGCTGCTTTCGCGGCCTTGGCTGCTTTTTGCGTGGATTTTGCGAGGGCTTCCTGCCCCCCCGCTGCCTCGTTTGAGGCCGCTGCAACCGTTCCCACGGCTGTAGCGGTGGAGGACGCCTGCTGTTCCTGCTTCCCAAAAATTGCCCCTGTGACCGCGGCAAACGTCTGCGCCCACTGGATCAGCACGCCCATCATCTGATTCAGAAATTTCAGCGCCGGCGTGAGCACCTGAATCAAACCCTGGCCAATGATGCCGAGGAACTGCTTCCACTGCTCGGAGAGAATACGGGTCTGATTCGCCCAGCTGTCTTGCGTCTTGACGAAATCCCCAGCGGCCAGCCGCGTCTGGTTCATGACATATTGATACCGCAGCATGACCTGTTCGGACTGCGTCATCTGCTGCGTGGTTTTGCCGAAGCCGTTCGCGAGGGCATAGGCGTCCAGGTTTGTCTGCGTCATGACGACGCCGATCTGTTTGAGGCTTTCGGTCTCGCCCGTCCAGATGCTTTTCAGCATCGTGTCACTTTCGTCAATTGATTTGTTGTAAAACGACGAAATATCTGCTGCGCGTTCGGCGGTCCGCATCGCCATGTCAGCGGCGCCCTGGCCGTTAAGCCCCATGCCGGCGTTCATGGCCATATAAGTGGAGGCCATACGCTTGGCGGCGAGTTCGCTCATGCCAAACTGTTTGATGGAGTTCTTCGCCCAGGCATCAACCTGTGAGGACATCGTTCCAAACGCGGTTTCCACAACGTTTTGAACTTCAGTTAAATCGCTGGCAATCTGCACCGCCTGCTTGCCAAACGCAACGAGCGATGCGACACCGAAAGCGACGCCTACTGCCCCGGCCAGTTTTTTCAGGGAGCCAGTGATTGCGTTCAGGCCTTGGTTGAAGCCCTTGCTGTCAATTTTGGTGTTAATGCGTATGCTGCCATCGTATCCTGCTGCCAATGATCCCACCTCCATAGGCTACTCATCGGCGCAGAGGCACTACTTGAGTATTTTTAGATTGCGTTTTACGGGTTTCGGTCTACTGGATTGAGCTTTTCCTCCGGCAATTTGATCTCAAAAATTTTCCCGCAGTGTCGTGCTTTGCATTTCACCCAAAGACCGCGGCACTGCGCATTGGACGAGCAAAAAACCGACTGTTCGTGCCCGCAAAACGGGCACTTTACCTTTTCCAATCACATCACCTCTTTTATAGCATTCGATGGCGCGCGGAACGATGGTTTACAAAATCTTCCTATCATGTTATTGTATTAACTGTAATATAGAAGGAGGTTTTGCTATGTTTTGCAAAAATTGCGGTAAACAAATTGACGACGATTCAAAATTCTGCTCCGAATGTGGAGCGTCTGTTGCATCTCGTTCTATCGATGCAGATGTAAGCGATTTCGATCAAGGGCTTGATGTGCAGGAAATATTAGATGCGTGCGGTGGCGATAAAATAAAAGCGATTAAGCAAGTGAGAGCGGTAACGGGGCTGGGCCTTTCCGAAGCAAAAGCTTTGGTTGATAATCAGGGGAACGTTCTCTCCAAACCAGTTACAGTAAAAAACACACCTTGGCCCACGTCAAAACCGCAAAGCAAACGCGAGCGCATCAAGGAAAACAAACAAAACGGCGTAGCCTGCTGTCCAAAGTGCGGTTCGACGTCACTTTCATCCAATAAAAAAGGCTTTGGAATTGGCAAGGCCGTGGTCGGCGCTGCACTGACGGGAGGCATTGGGCTTGTCGCCGGGAATATCGGTGCCAAAAAAGTTTGGGTCACCTGCCTCAACTGCGGGCACCGTTGGAAACTATGAATGCAAGGGCTCCTCAAACTGAGGAGCCCTCTTTTCATTCCCCGCGCAACTGCCGCATAAACTCATCTTCCTCCGGACTCTTCGGCTGTGGTAACGCAACCTTTCGCCGCATGGCTGCATATGCTCGCTTTGTCTCTTTATCCATCTTGGATAGATCTGCGCTGCGAATATCCACCACGCGGGTAAACGCGCATTCGCCGAGATCGCCCAGCAGGGAAAGGAAGCGGAACCAGTGCATTTCAGCCCGGTCAAGTTCGATGCCGTACGCCCGGCGGAAGCCAGAGTAGAGCCGCGCGGCGTCATAGTCAAACGAAAAATACCGGATGCCGTCGTCCTCTTCGGGCGCGGTTCCGGTATCTTCTTCGTCCTGGGACTGATCCAGCCCGGCATTTAAAAACCACCGCAGTCCAGCATAAGCGATATCCGCCGGCGGAATCCCGTTCCCGTAGAGCAGGCTGAGGGCGATGCCGATCCGCTCATATGGTTCCAGCTTCTCATCCTCCAGCGCCTGTGAAATCTGGATGCCGATGCGGTAATCCGTGCGGATGAGATAGCCCTCATACTCGGTGGGCAGGGCGTCGAGCAGCAGGTTAAACATTGCCCTTGCGCGCCGGATTGTATTTCTTCTGGAGTTTCTTGGCGCGCTCCTTACCGTACTTCTCAAAATACGGCGTAATCTGGGTCAGGAAATCTCCATACAGTTCAACGCCCGGTACGATATCTCCGAACACCTTGCGGCAGGTATTCGCCCCGAAGAGGGCGTCGATCTGCTCCTTGAAATAGCAGTCGACGGTGTTCGCGGTGACGTAGCCGTTCTTGAGCTGCGAGGTTTAACTGCGCGGCGGCCCGCATCCGCTCGTATTCCGTCAGTTCCGTGTTGGCGTCAAGCGCCTCGGCTCTAGCGCGGTATTCCGGCTCCTTCGCCTGGAAATCGTCGGCCATCGCAAAGAACCGGGTAGAGAGAGACTGATCGGCGAAGTTCAGCGTGATGTATTCGCCCTCGTCGTTTACCTCAATACGCTTGGCGCCGGTATCAATGCGGATAGAATCAATCTTTTTTTCAGGTAATCTAGCATTCATGCGAATCCTCCTTACTACTCCACTGAAACGGATCCATCGACCGTAAATGTTTGATTTGACGGGTCAAATGTCCCGTGGGTGCGGGGACCGCACCAGTGTAGCGTGCAGGGCAGGTTTACGCCCTTTGTCCCACCGCCAAAGTCGGTCAGTTCTACTACCGCTTTCTGCTCCCAGGCAACATATTTGCCTTCCCCAGTGGTCTTGTACGCCTTGACCACTAGGAAGGTCGCCTGCGCGTCGTCGAGGATCTTCTCTTTTTCCTCCACTTCGTCCAGCCACTGAGAAAACTTGCTGTCTCCCGTGACATAGATCGGATCAAGTTCAGTCGTCTTTTCGTACTGGTCAAGCGTGGTTTCGGTGTTCCCGAGGATATCTACTACGGTTTCTACGTTTGCAGACTGGCTGATTCCGGCTTCCTCGATGCCTTTGCCGATGATCTCATAGGCCGGAGAACTGCCGCCTGGGACCTTGAAGAAAAACATCAGTGTTTTGCGCTGAGCCTTTCCGGTCGCATAGGTTGCTGCCATCATGAACCACTCCTTTCATAGCGTTTTAGATAGTTAATTTTGATCTGAATTTGATAAAGCCCTGTCTGGCCATCCTCCGCAAGCTCAAACAGCATGCCGTTTTGGGCGGAGATTTCCTCCGTGTCCGGGTCGTCGCCAAATTTCGGCGTAAGCCCCGCAGCCTGTTGCTCTTCAACCCACGCCTGGAAATCATCGAGGAAGGTGGTGTTTTCCAGGCGGATCACGTCGTCCACCGTCCAGTTCCGGGCGTAAAGAGCGAGGTTATATTGCTTGTAAACGGTCCGGTTGCCGAGGACGTCCTCAGAGACCTCGACAACCGAATTGCCTGTCGGTGCAAGCCCGTAGTTCCCGGGCGCGCTGTCCGTCCAGTCAATGTGCTGCCCGCCAGTGAAATCCGTGAGATAGGGACAGCCGTTGAGCCATTCCTGTACAGCGCGTACTATCGATACCATTTTTTAACCGCCTCCTGCTATTTTTTTCGTCCCTGCGATGATCTCCTTGCCGTGATCCGCTTTCATACGTTCGAACCAAAGCGGGCCGCGTAATGCACCCGTAGAGCTGCCCGGCTTGCGGGGAGAGTAGTATTGCCTGTGCGCATAAGGAGCGATATATTGGACTTCTCCGCTGCCGATGTCCGTGCCGAGCTGTCCGGACTTCAGGAGCATACTAGTGCGCATCGGTACGTAGGGGGCGGAGAGGCGAAGGACTGAAAGATCTACAAATTTTTGCGCACGCGTGTACTGCTGATTCCGCCGCGGTGCGAAATCTGGGTTCCAAACCAGTTTACAGGTTGTTCCGTCCTTCGTTTTGATGATCGTTCCCCGAGGGGTTTTGATTTGATCTGCTATTTGGCATACACCTCCCAATGCCGCATGGCCGGGCTGCCAAAGTCATATCGGGATACGCTCGTGATCGTCAGGACGCTTCCCTGCGTCACCAACTCCCGAATGGGATGATCGCCCGACGGGGAAAATGCACAATTTCCATGCACCAGATAGCCCTTGACGCCAGCCAGATCGGCGGCAGACAACGGCAGGAACACCCGCACGCTGTCCACCGCCGTACTGCCGGTTTTGTTGATATTCTGGCCGCGCGTATTCTCCCAGTGGCAAGCGGGACAGTACACGCGGCAGTAGGCCTTGCCGTCCTCCGTGAGATACAGGGTACAATCCGTGTTGGTCAGCATCCATACACCCCCGCATAACGCAGCGGGTCCGACCGGGGCAGCCAGAGATCGACGGCCTCCAGCAATTCGGCCTCGTATCGTTCACTGAGTGCCGCCACGTCCTCATAGGTGACGGATTGGCCACCGACAGATTCGGATTTGATCCCCGCTGGATTTGCCGTCTGCGTTTCCTCGTGCCGGCACATCACTTCAGCTACCGCACATGCCGCCATGCGTACCGCGTCCGTTACGACAGCGCCATTCTTCATGCGGTTATAGGTAAGCCGGTCAAGATACGCATCCGCATGACGGGAGATACGCGGCCAATCGAGAGGCAGGATATTCTCCCCGCCATAGGCCTCCACGTAAAACACATAATCGGCGTACATAAGCGCTCTCCTTTAAGTAGAGACGGGAAGCGTGATGGTTTGCGTAACAGCGGAGGCAGCTACAGTCAATGTTGCATGCTGCGTTGTGTAACCGGATTTGCTGATTTTCGCTGGGTAGTTGCCCGCACGCAAGTTAAATTCTGCTGTTCCGTCCACTCCCGTCTTTTTACGACTCCCGTTGACGTTGATTGTTGCTCCTTCAATGGCGGCCGGTTCTTCTTGGTTGTCTTTGACTGTCAGCGTGACCTTCTGCGTCGTGTAAGGCGTAGATGCTTCGATGTACGCAAAGGGGACCGCCAAGCGGTTCTCGTCCATCCGTGTAGCGGGATTCGGGAGCGCCCAGCCCATGCGAAATACAACGCGGATTGCGATCATGTCCTGCTGGGCTAGAGAATAAAGCACCTTCTTGGTTGTCGGTTCAACGATAGTTGCCTGGTCGAGGATTTTAACCGTGACGTCCTGCCGAATCGAATAAACGGCCTGCGAGAAGTCACCTGCTACCATCTGCGCGACAGAGGTATCAAAGGAACCATTAAGCGGGAATTGCATGGAAACGCCGTCCAGGGCATAAGGCGTCGCGCCCTGCATATCCGTCTTGAAAAGTGGGCGGCCATCATTATCCTTCAGACCACGCAGAGCGGCGCGTGTCTGCATGGATGCGATAAGCCCGGTCGCCATCCGGCCAGACGATTCAATCTTTGAAAAAAGACCGTTCGCACCCAGCAGGGTATCGTAGGTGATGCCTCCGGACACGTTGTTCCCGGCCTGCCGGGCCAGCGTGATGATGTCGTTTTGCCACTCGGAGGGGCGGTTGACGCCAAAGATCGTGGCGCTGTCCACACGCTGTCCGATTGCCTCGTTGATGCGCGGCGTGACCTCGCCGATGATATCAAAGCTTGCATCGTCGAGCACTGCCTCCGGAATCGGCACGATCACAGCCAGTTCCGCCGCAGTGAGGTAGACGTTATCCCAGGCCTGCTGGCTGGTCTGCTTGTGTCCGGTGTCTCCGTTGACCCAGTAGGTCATCGGGAGCATATCGAGCACGGGGATGCGCGTCTGCTTGCTTGTCATATTCGGCAGCTTGCGCGCCATAGAAAGAAATACGGATTGCTTCGGCGCATCCTGGAAGATTGTGTTAACAACCTGCTCCTGGATAAGCGCCTCGGCTTCGGTTCTGTTGATAGGCATAAAATTACTCCTTTCCAAATACCGCCCTCAGAGCGGCGTTCGCACGGTCCTTCCCGTTGTCCATGTTTTGAGTAGGACCCTTTGTGCTCCTTGAAAATTGCGGGGGTGTTTTACGCACGGCGGGGAAATCCTTCGCGGCCGCTTCAGCCGCCTCTTTCAGTCCCGTTACCGTGCCATCTTCAGAGACTTTGACGTTCGACAGGTCAATCAGTTTTTCCAGCAGCTTGTGATCGTACCCCTCCAGGGTACGCATTTCCGCGCCGATCAGGCGCTTGTTTGCCGCCTCCAGGGCGGCGGACTGCTGCTTTGTCTGATTTTGCTGGTATGCGCTTAAGCGCGCGTTCAGGTCGCCCAGCTCTTCGCCATCTTTTAGACCTAGCACGGTACGCAGGGCGCCCTCGTAGGACTTGGCGCGCGTGCGGTAATTGGCGGATTCCCCGCGCAGGGCGGTGACATAATCCTCCGAGTAGGTCTTTCCGGCGGCGGGGGTCGGTTCACTTGTGGGTACCGGATCACCGGGCTCTGCAAAAAGCTGTAGGTTCATTGGTTTCAGCATCTGGCTGTTCCTCCTTTGCGGTTCTGCCGCATATATAAAAAGCGCTGCCTCCTGGGCAACGCTTTTTGACTGATTTTCCATAAAAAATACCGCTCTGCTGATGCAAAGCGGTTTAGTCGGCCAAGATATCCATAATTTCTTCGCATATCCGGCCTGTATCGTTCACTTGATTTTTATTCGCAAGACCGTGAAGGGCGAAGTAGTCGGATACTTTATCTTCAAGTTCCAGCAAAAAATCGTCGGAAAGTTCATTGGTAAGATCTATATTCGGATCGATTTTACGAAGCAAAGCTGATTGTTCACTGTTGAATTTCATTTTCCTTCTCCTTTCAACCGGTGTTTCAGTTTCTCACTCGTTTTCCAGACGGTGATGAGGCTGCCATCATCCGGATTGATCTGGACGCGGGCTTTTTCTCCCGTCAACTCAAGGCTTTTGCGACCTTTGTTGTCTACTTTTATTTTACCAATTCGGAGCGGGGATGTCAAAGCGTCTCTGATATCCTTCCCTGACAGCCCACGAGCGACGGCACGTTCGCCAAAGTGCATTGTCGCGCCTGATACGGTAACGCCTGCCGGAGTTTTCACGCCGTTCAAATCATTGGAGAAGGATCTTATCTTTTTATCAGCGGCTACAGCCTTTTGCGCCTGACTACGGCCAAAACCGCGCGTCTGGACGCGAGTGGAATCGTTTTGAAGCCCTGTTTTTTGCAGGAATTCTTTCAAGGCTGCTTCCTGCTTTTTCAGCCGGACGGAAGCGCCGTTAAAATCTGCACGTAAGGCATTGCGCAGCTCGTCTGTTTCTGCCACCTTGATTCCCTCGTCAAGACCCGCCAGTTCCCGTTTCGTTGCCCGAATCCGGCGCTCCATTTCACGTTGTTTCTGCGTGGCATCGTACAGCGGGATTTTTTTACCGTCCAATTCGACGCTAGCATTATTCATTTGTTCAATCTCACTGCGCGGGTATGCGGATTCCGACAGCCCCTCGAAGAAAGGAAACCAGTCGTGGCGGCAGTTCCAGCCCTTGAACCCCGGCCCGGTGTTATACCCAATGTCTCTAAGGCTTAAATACCCTGTGCGCCCTGACAGGCTGACAAGCTTGCCTTGCCAAGCGGCGTGCGACGGCCGGGCACCCGCATGCGCGGTAATCTCCATCAGATCGCAACCCATGTCCTGCGCGTATGCAAGCCCGATCTGGCCGGTGGTTTGGCCGACCCCGGTGAGCACAGCCCGGCGAACCGCTACGTCCAGCCGGTCTCTATGACCGCTCGGGTAAGATACCCATGCGCCCTCCTGCGCGGCGCTTTGTACCGCGTTGCGGATTGCCGTTGCATAGTCAAACGCGCCGCTTTCGATCTGCATCTCCGCAAGCGTCGCAGCGCGGATATATGCCTGCTGTGCCTGGCTTGCGGTTGTCATTGTGAGATTGCGCAGATGGCCGTTTGTTTTACTCAGCCCTGCGTTCAGCACACCCATAGCCGCGGGGGACATTTTCAGCGGCAATGGGGACTTGCCCGCGGCCTCATATATTGCTGCGTCGTTTTGTACCGCCTTGATGCCGGCATCCTCAAACATCGCCTGGACGTGAGCTGCGGATGTGTCGGAGATTTTTGCAACCTCCGCAATGATCTCATCATACAACAAGCCGCTGTCCTGCGCCCGGAGGATCTGCCAGCGGGCGGTATCCGTAATGACCCCCGTCTTGACGAGCCGCCGGACGATATCGCGGACAATGGCTTGATCCAGCTCGGTGTACAGTTCAATCATATCATCCGAGACGTGATCAAGATAAACGGGATCCAGCATTAGGTTTCACCCGCCTCAAAACCAAACGGGTTTGAGAGGCTACCACTGCCTTCACCCGCGATCTCCTTCGCCTCCTTCTCGCTATACCCCTCAAACTTAACCAGGTATCGCCACATAGGAAATTTCCCGGATTGTACGTATTGCCAGAACAGTTGTTTATGCGTGGCAGGATCGTTGATAATACTATCATCCCAGTCATATGTTGCCTCGTAGGGACCGGAAGGCGCCAAATGATAGGCGCTGGCTAACTGATCCATCGCATACACCAGATCGTCAATTGCAGCCTCAACGGCACGCTGTACGCTCTTAATCGTGCAGTAAGAGCGCTGCTTGCTGGCTCGTATTTCTTCCGCCGTTTTATCGACCGTCTGAGGATCAGAAAGTGTTCCGTAGGCCAGGCCGCAAGCAAATTCAATGCGTTGCAGAATCGCGTTGAAACCGCGCTTGATGGATTCGTCGCGCAGCGCTGGGGAGAACACTTCGTAGAAATTTGCGTCTTTTGAGTTATGCGCGCGGAATAGGCGCTGCTTCCCTTTCGGCAAAACCTGTTTACCGTCCTGCGCGGTCATTAAATAATCTGCCGCTGCGTCGATAGCGAGTTCTCCGCCCTCAAACTCCCACAGATAGCGCCCATACTGCTCGTCTGCATCCCGTATCAGTTCTTCCGCCCCAGAAAAAACAGAAACTCCAAGAGGAGAATGCCTGTCGATCCGGTTTGCGAATGGCATTTTGAGGTATCCAAAGAGAGGGCGGTCTGTGCCGGAGAAGGAGACTTCCGGCGCGATCTGCGCCCATTCCGGTACGGATTGCAGCGATATTTCTTTTCCAAGGTTCATCGTGTTCCCACTGGAAAACGCCTTGTTTTGAACAATGTGCGTACCGGCGGCATATTCGTGGCGTTCCAGCCGGGTGTAAACCGTATTCCGACGAACGATTTGATCGACAAAGATCGCGCCGGTCATCCGGTTAGACGTATCAAAGGAAGTGGGGTAAAAACAATCCCCTTGCACTGCATCAATCACAAGCTTGTTGTCGCATACATAGGGCTTAAAGACTATCCCGCCCAGGGCAGCAGCAAGCTCCACGTTATTTCTCAGCGCGTCCCGGAACGGGCTTAACTGCATATTCAGGTATTCCGCCCGCGCACTCCCGGCAACGGACAGCTTAGCCTCCATCGTTACCATCCGGGCAACTTCGGCGGCGATTCCGGCCGGGAACCCAATGCATTTTACCCGTTTCCCCGCCCAAGGCGGCTTGCCCTCATATTCGGCGGCCCAGCGCGCAATCGCGCTCTCCATCTTGCCGGAAATGATAACGTCCACGCTATCACTGCCACGATCCTCCCCAAAGAGGGATGCAAGCATCCGGCGCAGCCATTTCAACATTCGTTCAAACATGGGGGTCAAGCACCTCTTTTCCATTCGACCCAGCGGAATTCACGGGCCAATATCGTATAACAGAAGTATCGGATATCGTCCATTGCATGGTCGTTTTCCTTGAGCACTGTGTCAGAATTCTTTTTTTCGTCCCACCGGTACAACCCAAATTCCCGGATCGCATCCTTGCAGGATTCGTGGATTCGAATCATACCGGCGCTAAGCAAGGAGGAGGTCACGCGGATCCCGTCGAGCACGTCGTTGTCCGCGTCCCAGGCGGAGAACTTCCCGTGGCGGCGTATCGTCTCCAAAAAGCTTGCCGCGGATGGGTCAACGATTACCTTGCGGATATAGTAGCCTTGGGCGAACGTTTCGAGCGCCGCATAATATTCCTCGTCCGTTTTCTGCCGGCTTTCTTTACGCGAATCGTAGTACCACTCCTTGATGCGAGTAGCGCGCTTATTTTGCACGCACCAGAGGCCCATCGAAAACGGATTAATCGTGCCATAGTCGATGCTGATGTAAAATTGGCCGTCCATACCAGCGGTTGGCCCGCGCAGGATAAAGGCATCCGGATTGTCCGCAAACTGCCGATAGACCCGACCCTCTGCAACAACCCATTCCCCGCGAATATACCGGTCGTAGAAAACACCAGAATACATGGATTCGTAGCGGTGCTTGATCTCGGCCGACAGGGAAAGGTTGTCGTCCATCGTGAAGTGCAAATGCAACGCATTTTTTGCCCGTGATCGCAATATCCATTCTTCGTAAAACCAGTGCGAGGGTGATTCCGGGTTGCAGTTAAACCAGAATCGGCTCCCCGCAACACTACAACGAGCTAACGCCTGCTCTACAAAGGAGCGCGGCATAAGGGCTACCTCATCAAAAAGCACGCCGGCAAGCGTCATGCCTTGAATCAACGCGTAACTGCTTTCATCCCGTCCACCAAACAAAAAATACCGGTTTGATCTCCCGGCGGCAGTAATCGTCAAAAGGTTTTCGCTGCGCCGTTCCGACAACGAAAACAACCCCTCTAACCAATGGGGGAGCTGGAGGATCACATTGCGGCGTAGGGATTCGATTGTTTTACCGCAGATGGCGAAGTTTTGCCCGCTGAACTGTGTCATACTCCACAACACAAATCCAACGGACATGGAGAGCGTTTTTCCTGAGCGAATGGAACCGTCGCAGATCAACGCGTCATGGTGCTTGTATTTATCGGAATTCCACCAGCAAAGCGTTATCAGCTGCTTTTTACTGAATGGTTCGTAATGCATTTATTCACCATCTTTCGTGCTTTCCTGGATAGCTTGTAGAAGGTTGTTTTCTGGCGTTTCTCCAGCTGGGATTTCGGGGCGGTCCCTCCATATCTTCGGCTTCCGGTTCTTCAGCCACATGGCAGCCGCGCCTACATCCGGAGGGACTTCTTTTGTCACAGTTACGATTTTAGTAATCCGGCCGTTTTCCGTTTCGGCACGTTTTTCGACATAGCTATATCCCTTAGCCCGTTTAAGCAGCGCGTTTTCAACCTCAATGTCCACAATTTCCTTGCCTTTTTTTAAGGCCTCCGAAATCTCCGAAAATTTACCCTTCCAAGCGTAGAGCGTGGAAGGCGTAATCCCGATGTTATTTGCAATCTGTTCATCCGTGAGGCCATCCCGCGCCCATGCAGTGAGCAGCGTCAAACCGTCTTTTGTCAGCCAGTATTGATATTTACCATTCGCCACCTCACCACCTCATTTAAAACTTATATCGGTACAAAAATAGCGAACCGCCTGGGGGGAAGGCAGTCCGCTGGTGTTGGTTTAAATTGCCGGAATACTGGCCTCCGGCGGAGCCTCGCGTTGCTCTTCCCCGCGCAAGTC
>OGOY01002205.1_pt1 | contig 18053 bp, 15 predicted proteins | sample 1552811 | NCBI WGS metagenome assembly OGOY01 (sample SAMEA2580132, study PRJEB22360) | human gut metagenome | biome: human gut; feature: human-associated habitat; material: faeces | place: Denmark | collected 2008/2010 | reverse complement strand
CCCACAACGGCGTGCTGTACAACGACAGGGAGCTTCGCCGGGAACAGCATCTCCCAACGACACCGATCGAAACCGACAGCTACATCGCCGTGCAGCTTCTGGAACAGGGGCAGCAGCTGGACACGGAAAACGTCCGGAGAACCGCAGAACTGGTGGAGGGCAGCTTTGTCTTTACAATTTTGAGAAACGACAATACGCTGTTTCTGGTGAAAGGCAATAATCCTTTGACTTTGTACCATTTTCCCGCACTGGGATTGTACGTCTATGCCAGCACAAAAAGCATTTTGGATAATGCTCTGCAAAAAGTCCACATAGCAGAAAAAGCTTGTGAGGTCGAAATAGCTGAGGGTGAAATCCTAGAAATCACTCCGAACGGAAAACTCAACAGGAGTGATTTTGAAATGCAGGACTACATCCACTCACTGTTCAACCCATACAATTGGAATTACCTGAACTATGCAAAATGGTGGGAAGCAGACGAACGGGAAGAACTGCTGTTGGAGTACTGCGGTACATTTGGCGTTTCGGAAGAAGAAGTAGAATTGTTGCTGGAAGTCGGCTATGATCCGGACGAGATCGAAGAACTGCTCATGGATACAGCGGCAATGGAAGAGGCACTTAGTGAGGCAAAAACACTGTTACAGTGTGAAGCATAAATCAAAACGAAAATTGGAGGAATTTGACATGAAGGAATTTATCGCAGGACTGGTACTGACACTGGTGATCGGCGGCATCGGGATCGCCATCGAAATGCAGGAGCGGGAGGAGGTGAAGTACATCAATGCCGATTGCAATTGAAATGTTTCTGGCAGGGGTTGCCTGCGGCGTAGAGCTGCTGGCACTTGTCAAGAAGAGTAAGTAAAAATTCTGTTCGTGGGAGGCTTGGTATGACGCTGAGCCTCTTTTTTTAGAGGGAGGAAGAAATGTTAGAAGAAACAACAACGATCAGAAGCAAAGCGATTTTCTCAGATGACAAAGAGCATCGCTTGCTTCTGCGGAAAGAATGGGACAACGAGAAACCAACCGCAATGGTCATCATGATCAACCCCAACACGGCAGATACCGTCAACTTTGATATGACCACGATGTTGGTTCTCAATAACGTCAGTAAGTTGGGTTTTGGCAGCGTCAATATCGTGAACCTGTACAGCAGAATCATGGAAAAGCTCAATCTTCGTTTTAACGGCGATGATGAACTGATTGCTGATGAAGCAGATGAGATCATACAGCAGTACGCTGCAATGAGCGATGCCATTATCATTGCATGGGGCACGATCGGAAAGAATACTTTGCGAGTGAGGGAGCGGCAGAAATACCTGCTGGAATTGATAAAGCAGCATGCCCACAAGCTGTACCAGATCGGAAGAAATGCCTGCCATCCGCTCACGCCGGCAGTCAGAAGAGAATGGGTGTTAGAACCCTATGAAATGGAGGAAATCGAAACATGATAAAAGTAACCAATTTGCAGGAAATGAACCGCATCGAAAATGGTTCTTTGCAAATGCACATTCAGGAAAAAGCAGAAGCAATGATGCAGAAATATCAGGTAGAAGACTTGAATGACATCGGTTGTTTTGTAATCCTTGAAAAAGAGGAATTTGCTTGTGTTCCGATGAACGAACTGGAGTTTGTAGAAGTGTTGGAAATTGGAGCAGAAAGCTATCTGCACGGTGTCAGAATCATTGATGACAGCTACGGTGAGGACATTTATCTGCCTGTTGAGGTGGTAACATGCTGAACATTCCAAAAGTAGCACAATACGCCCGGTTTTCCAGTGACAATCAACGAAGTGAATCCATCGATGCACAGATACGAGCTATGAATCAATTTTGCAAACAGAACCATTGGCAAGTGGTTTCCACCTATACCGATGAGGCGAGGTCAGCGACAACAGACAACCGACCGCAGTTTCAGCAGATGATTGCAGACAGCGGCAAGGGATTGTTTGACATCGTTCTGGTGCATAAGCTGGACCGTTTTTCAAGAGATCGTTACGACAGTGCCATCTACAAGAAGAAGCTAAAGAAGAACCACGTTAAGCTTTGCAGTGTGCTGGAACGCATGGACGATTCCCCGGAGAGCATTATGATGGAAGCAGTCCTGGAGGGTATGTCGGAATACTACAGCAAGAATCTGGCACGAGAAGTCATGAAGGGTATGAATGAAACCGCTTTGCAGTGCAAACACACCGGCGGCTGTCCCCCACTGGGATACGATCTGGACGAAAACCGGCATCTGGTCATCAATGAACAGGAAGCACAGGCAGTACGAATCATCTTTCAGATGTTTGCGGATGGCTATGGTTACAGTGAGATCATCGACTGGCTCAATGCTCATGGATACAAGACAAAACGAGGCAAAATGTTCGGAAAGAACAGCCTTTATGAGATTTTATCCAATGAAAAATATACTGGTGTTTTTGTGTTCAATAAGGCGGCGGCAAGAGCAGATGGAAAACGAAATAACCACGCCCAAAAAGACAGCTATATCCGCATTGAAGGCGGCTGTCCTGCAATCATCGGGAAAAAGCTGTTCGCACAGGTGCAGCGGATCAAGGCGAAAAATAAACGAAACACAGGACGCTATCACAGCAAAGAGTTTTACCTGCTGACTGGAAAACTGGTCTGCGATGTCTGCGGCAAGCGAATGATCGGGAATCTTCGATTCAGCGGTAGAAGCAAGACACGGCTTGCTACCTACAGATGCAATACGCATCGTGCAATGTGCAACAACAAGGAGCTGAATAAAGACTATCTGGATGCCTACATTGCTGTGCTGATTGGAGAGAGATTGAAGCCGAAAAATCTGAGAAAAGCGGTTGCTAAGGTAAATCAACAGGTGCAGAAGTTCAACAGCAGCTATGACAAATATCATACAGATGTTTTGCAGCAGTACAATGAAGTGCAGGACAGCCTCGCCAACATCACAAGAGCAATCGAAAAGGGCATCTTTACAGATGACTTGCTCCAGCGAGCAGAGCAGCTGGAGAACGAGAAAGCGAAACTGGAAACCAGACTGCATGATCTAAAGCTGCTGGAGTCACTTCAATATGAAGATGTGGCATACCTGTATACGCAATGGCGGGAATTGAAACGAAATACCGAAGAGTTCCGCACGTTCATTCAGCAGTTTGTAAAGATGATTCACGTGAGACCCTATGATTTTGACATTGTGCTGGATATGGGGTTTGGCGTAGTGGAGTTGACAGAAACCATTCCCATGCGGCGTGGGGAACTGTACGAGATGTTTGATTCCAAAGTAAAGGAGCAGAAAAGATGTTTGAGAAATCAAAAGGCAGATACCTGACACGAGGCGTAGATGCGGAGATACCACTGTACTTGCAAATGTTTCTTTGGGATGCAGTGGACAACATGCCCGAACCGAAAGACTACCTGCAGGTGTTTCGGCTCAGCGAGGAGAACGGTTTGCAGATCGTGCATCATACCTCAGAGCAGCCACACTTTGAGATGACGTACATTGCGGAGACAGAAAAGCCGGTCGCAGCAAAGGTGTATATCATCGATGATGGAGAGCACTGCACCATGCTGTTGGCGGAAGAGTACTGATCATAAAACAAGTCCAAACGAACATAAAAATCCCAGTCACAATTTCATTTTGTGGCTGGGATTTTTTTGCTATGAAGAACTGATGGCTTCTTTACTTTTTGTATTATCCGTGAATAAACTATGGAAACTCCTTGAGAAGTTCCGGATAGAACAGTTCCTTATATACGCATTTCAATCAATGCAGAAATAAGGAGGTTCCTATCATGGAGAAAAAGCAGGCGATTGAAGAAAGATTCGCCATATTACACAACGAGGTCTATTGTCAAATGACAAATGCAGAAAAGAACGAGTTTGATCCGGAGGTTGAACTGCCAGTACTTAAGGAAATGTTTATCGATCTCAAAAAAAACTACAATTTATCAAATCGGGAAGACACTTTTGAGAACAGGAGGCGAAGAGAAAAACGCTGCAGCGTGTTAATGAAAAAATTGGAAGATGGCGATTTTAAGGAGGCAAAAAAGGAAATCAAATCTCATTACTTTAGATCGATCAATGCAATATCCGTGGACATAACGGATCTATCAGGTGATCTTCAGTGCAGATGCTGTGAAAAGACGGTAAGAGAAAAGCTGCGTCTTTGTTTCGACTTGGTGAAATACAAAAGTGTTAAGGGGATTCCTTTTGCAATGAAGAATGATGTGATTGTCCTTATAAATCAGTGGCTTGATCATGCAAAGACACTTAAAAAATGTGCTAAGTCAACAGAAAATATCTTCGATCATTTGAAAACGGACGAAGTTTTACTGGTGTACCGTACCTATCTGTTTGTGAAAAAGACCATTCTGGTTGAATGCACAGATAAGACAGATTACGATGCAAAAGTTGCTGAACTCCATAAGGACAAAAATCTGTGTGCTGTTTATGCTGCTGCACGGGTATTAAGCCACTTTGATAAATCAGCGTTAGGAGACATACCATTCGTTCGGTAAGAAATTCGCAAAAACTTGCATTAGGCAATGGTAGTGCAGAATGCAATAATTGTTATAGTAAAGGAGGTGATGGAGCCTCCATTTGTTCGGCAAAATTTCCACGAAAATTCGGGATAGGCAATGGCGGCGTAGAATGAGATAATAGTGTGTAGCAAAGGAGGTGGTGGAGCCGCCATTTATTCGGCAAAATTTCCACGAAAATTCGGGATAGGCAATGGCAGCATTAAATGCGATAATGTTATAGCAGAAAGGGGGTGATGTACATGTAAAAAGCAGTATTTCATATTTCAAAAACTATTCACAAAAAAACATTTTATAAAGGAGACTTTTTATATGGCAAGATATGTTAATGGGTTAACCGGAAAGAAGTATGCAAAAATCACCAATGATAACGAACGCTACATCGATATGGGTGAATTCAGTGAGGTGGTCGCTGATGCTAGGCAAACTGGGTGCATTTCTATCATATGTACCCAAGGATGCAAAAGACTGAAGTTAAATAAGGAACTTTGCACAGCACTGGAGGAGCCCTCTTGTGTGAAGGTCCTCCTCGGTAAAGACAAGATTGCAATCGTCCATGTGGAAGAAGGTACCCCCAACGCATTCGCTGTTGGGAAAGGCGGTGTGCTCTATAACACCGACTTGGTAAATCGCATCGTAGTTTTAGCCAAAGACATTGATTTTCCAGAAAATGCCTCTACCCGTTGCGGACGGCTGGAGCAACTACAAGAAGACCAAGACGGCAACATCGCTGCGATCATCACCCTCTAACCTAACGGATTTTTTTAAATGGTTCATTGCTGCCGCAACTCCATGCCGGGGCTGCGGCAGTTTTTTAAAAATGGAAAGAGGTGCTACTCTTTCTTTGGAAGCCACACTTCAAGGAGAAACTCAGCACCCTCTAACCGTACAGATTTATTATCTCACTTTTTTGTGCGATAAACAAGAGGTTTCATATGGGTTCTCTTTAAATTACCCATAAATTATTATACGAGGAGAAAATTTTATGAGTATACGAAAACTATCACGTACCGCCGGGACACGGAAAGAGCTGTCAGCGGAAGAGTGGGAACAGATCCTAAACAGCATGGAAACGTTCGGCAGGAAGCCGCTTTCATCTGATCAGCTGCAGCAGCTGCAATACAAAGAAAACTGCTACCCCGTCATTCCGGTACCGAACAAGTTCCTTTTGCTTGCAGTCCACTCCACCCGCTTTACCGGTTTGGTCTGGCTGTCCAACTGGTTTCTGGTGGACTCCACTTATCGAGATAAATACAACGAGTACCATGTACGCCTCAGCGTCAACGGCAGTCTTGTCGATGTGGATTATGACCTGCTGTATCCCAAGGAAGTCACGAAAATTTCGAAATACGGTCTCATTTTCAACTTTGATTATGCAGATGCTTTCAGCCGATACCTGTTCCGCTGTATCACAAAGCTGGAAATCGAGGAACAGTACTGCGGTATGGGATTTATGATGAAAGAGAAAAAACTGCAGTTCATGGCATATGAAGAAGGAGCGAAGATCTTGCAGTACACAAAAGATGTTCCCTTGGAGGTGTACACAGAAGGATTGAACCGGCTGCTTACCAACACTGCTGTTATGTTTGCTCTTTGCTGCAGCTGTGCTTCCCTTTTTCTGGCGTATCTCAGTATACAGTGCGGTATGGCATTACAATCATTTATTATTTCTTTTTACGGTCGGACAACAACTGGAAAGAGCACTGCACAAGCATTGATGGCTTCGGTGTTCACGAACCCGAATGACAAGAAGATCTATATCCCTTTTTTCGGTACGTTAAATGCCATCGTCAGAAATTTTGCTCAAAAGTTCGGGATACCCCAGATTTTTGATGAAGCGACTGTATCGTCAGGTGTGAACATGGAAAATCTGTTTTATACAGTGACACTGGAACAAGATAAAAGCCGCTGTAATACCAATGCTGACCTGCGGAAATCGGATACCTGGAAGCTGATCATGATCACGTCTTCGGAGTGCCGGCTTCTGACCGATGCACACATGCACAACAAGGGCTTGGATGCACGTCTGCTCAGCTTTGAACTGGCGTTTACTGACAGCCGGGAGCACAGCGAAAAAATCCATGACTTTTGCGGAAAACAGTACGGCATTCTGGGAAAGAGGCTGTCTGAATACTTACTGGAAGCAGAACCTGAAACCATTCAGGCAAAGTACGAGGAATGCAGAACCGCTATGAGGGATGCCATTGCAGAAACAGAACATTTTGATCTTACCGAACGGCTGATCAATGAATATGCACTGCTCCTTCTGGCAGCAAAGGTCCTTTCTGATCATGGCGTAGCGATGGACGTGGAAGGGATCACAGCCATTCTGACAGAGAACCATGGATCGATCCGTGAGAAAACGAATGTCGCTGACAAGTACTATCAGCACCTGGTGACCTATGCTGCAATGCACCCGTACCAGGAGGGCATCAAGAAGAATGAAGCCAATCATACAGTCGCATTCATAGATGAGCTGTGTCTACGAATCTTGTCAGAATATGGGGCTTCCAACACTGATCTGGTAGTAAAGGAACTGGATACAGCCGGCTATCTGCTTCGGCGTAAGAAAAATGCCCTGAAAAATCGAAAGCGGTTTAACGGGACGCTGGTAAATTGTTACGAGATCATCCTGCCGGACGAGGGAACGGGAGATGACGATTGTATGACACTGGAATTTGTTTTAACACATTATGAAGGGCTAGATGAAGCATGAAAGCAAAGGAATTGGAATTTGAGCGAAAATTCCTGAAACATACAAACTACAAAAACGGCTGCCATGTCTATACCGGCATGGAAACCGTATCAGATAAATCAGGGGCAGAACTGCCCGAAAGTGTGATAAAGCTGCTCTACAGAATTTACGTAGAAACAGCAGAAAAACCGGAAGAAATGGATGAAGCATATTTTGTCTGAAGGGTGTGGTAAAGCACCTTCAGCTTAATATAGATAAGATGTTTTTTTGAGAAAGGAATGAGATTGTTATGACGATGGATCGATCTGCACATTCCCGGCTCGCTGTGACGTACCGCAGGATCAGTTCTCTGAATCAGGTGGACAACAACAGCATGTGTGCTCAGGAACAGGCGATCAAAGATTACGCAAAGAAAAACCACCTAAAAATTGTGGAAGCCTTTCATGACCTGGCGAAGAGCGGTACTTCTGTGCAAAACAGAACGGGCTATCAGCAAATGATGGAATATCTGGAGAAGCATCCGGAAGTGACCTGTGTGCTGCTCCATCACCTTGACCGCCTTCACAGAAACGTCCGCAATCAGCTGAATGATATCTATACCCTGAAATGCAAAGGAATCGCTGTTATTACCACAGACGGGCTGAATTCTATGGATGAGGATTGTATGTCAGAGATCCTTGATGAAGCCGCCTCTGCTGAAAAATACTCCCGAAGATTAAGCAAGGAAACAATGAAGGGACTTCGGGTCAACGCAGAACAAATGCTTCATAACGGCGGACTTCCGCCATACGGGTATACAGTTGGTTCGGATAAGAAGCTCTATATTGATGAAGCCAAGGCACCGGCAGTCCGAAAGATATTTGAGATGTATGCGGCTGGCATGAGTTACAAGCAGATCGCTCAATGGCTCGATGACAACGGTTTCACAACTGTAAAGGGTGGTAAATTCAAAAGCACCTCCATTAAAACGATTTTGGAGAATGAAAAGTACTGCGGCACATACTTCTGGAACAAACGGGCATCCAAAGATTTCCGTGGGATGCGGAACAGCCATCAGCAAAAAGAGGACTACTATCAGGTACACGGAGCAATAGAGCCGATCGTAAGCGAGGAACTGTTTGACAAGGTGCAGGAGCGGCTCCATGACAACAAGAACCGGATCCGCAACTACAACGGCAAGAATTACTATCCGTTTAACGGAAAGGTCTTCTGCGGAAAATGCGGCAAAAAGCTCAGCGGTCATGTGCAGTACAGCAGGACCAGCAAAAACAATGCCCCTGTCAAACAGTACCGGTTCAGCTGCAGCTGCCCTGCTGTAAAGACTGTAAACGAAAAGTATCTGGATGATATGGTCATCAACGGACTCCGGGCATGTATCTTCTCTCCCGAGAATTATGAGGAACTTGTCGATAAGCTCAACGCATACGGCAAGATACAGGAACGTGTGATCGACCTGCAGATAGAAGTACTGCGGAGTGATAAGGAAAATGCAGAAAAACGGTGCAGCAATCTGATGGATATCGCTGAGAACGGAGACGGTACAAAATCCATCATTGACAAGATCAAAAGACTGGATAAGCGGATAGCAAAGATCGACCGTCGGATCAGTGACTATGAGGCTGCCAAAAAGGTGTTTACAGCGGAGGACATTGACCGGATCCGTGACAGATTTACAGAATATGTTATGGAAAACCGAAACGAGAACGTACTCGGCTTTCTGGAAGATACGGTCGATCGGATAGAGGTCGATGATACAGTTCGTGTACATCTCAAGAAAAACATTTGTGTGGATCGGGAAACCAAGAAGGGTTTCCGCCAGGAAAGGAGCATATAAAAATGAAACAGATCACCATAGATATTGAAACGGCATCTGACGAGAATATCAAGGACTGCGGTGTATACCGTTATGCAGAGTCGGAGTATTTCGACTTGCTGCTGGTCTCTTACGCTGTGGACAATGGTCCGGTAGCGACCTGTGACATCGCCAACGGCGAAACATTGCCGGACGATGTTCGGAATGCACTCACAGACAAGACTGTCATCAAAAAGGCGTTCCATGTCAATTTCGAACGCATCTGCCTCTCTGTATACCTACGCAGAAGGTATCCGGAGATGTTTGATTTTGAGGATTCCACAGGCAGCTATCTGGATCCGGTATCATGGCAGTGTGACATGATACACTGCCGTTACCTCGGTATGCTGTCCTCACTGGACGACATGGGAAGACTTCTCCGGTTAAAAGAAAAGAAGATGGCAGAGGGAAAGGAGCTGATCCGATTCTTCTGCACACTGCACCAGGAAGCGGATGGGAGTATTTTATTTCATGATAAATCGGATGCTCCTAAGAAGTGGGAAAAATTCAAGGCATACAACCGGCGTGATGTGGAAGTGGAACTGAAAATACAGCGGTATCTCTCTGAATTTCCGGTACCGGAATTTGTGTGGGAGGAGTTCTACATCGATCAGGAGATCAATGACCGGGGCATTCTGGTGGATACATCGTTTGCGAAAAAAGCAGTTGAACTGGACGGACAGGTAAAGAAAGCACTTCTGCCGAAGCTCAAAGAGCTTACCGGACTGGACAATCCCAACTCTCCGGTGCAAATGAAGGAATGGCTGATGTGCAGGGGCATTGAAACGGATACGCTGGACAAAAAGTTCATGCAGAAAATTTCCGGATCAGCTCCGGAGGAAGTACAGGAAGTGCTTCGCCTATATCAGCAGCTTTCCAGGTCATCCGTCCAGAAATATACCACGATGCTTCGTGTCGTTTGTGCAGATGGTCGTGCAAGAGGAATGTTCAGCTTCTATGGTGCTAACCGCACCGGCAGATTTGCAGGACGGCTGATCCAGCTGCAGAACCTGCCGCAGAATCATCTGGACGACTTAGCAGAGCTGAAAGAACAGATCAGGACCGGTGAATTTGATACCATAAAGGAAAATTATGATGACGTTCCGGATGTGCTTTCCCAGCTCATCCGCACAGCATTCATCCCGCCGGAAGGAAAGAAATACGTGGTTGCAGACTTCTCTGCCATAGAAGCAAGAGTCCTTGCATGGTTGGCAGATGAGAAGTGGCGAATGCAGGCATTTGCCAACGGTGAGGACATCTACTGTGCATCGGCATCGAAAATGTTCGGTGTCCCAGTGGAGAAAAACGGTACAAACGGACATCTGCGGCAGAAGGGAAAAATAGCAGAGTTAGCTTGTGGTTACGGCGGTTCCATTGGTGCGATCAAGGCAATGGGCGGCACGGAATTAAAGCTTTCTGATGATGATCTGTTCAAACTGGTAGACGATTGGAGAAGCTCTTCTCCCAACATTGTAAAGTTCTGGGGTGATGTACAGCGTGCGGCAGAAAAGGTCATCACAGACCAGTGCGGCATGACCTGCGGCAAATTACGTTTCTCATATGAGTCCGGTATCTTCTTTATCGAATTGCCCTCCAGACGCCGGCTTGCTTACGTAAGACCAAAGGTTGAGAAAGATGACAACGGCAAGAATATCATCACTTATGAGGGCATAGACAACAGCCACAAGTGGAACCGGTTAAAGACCTACGGAGCAAAGCTTGTGGAGAACATCACACAGGGTGTGGCAAGAGACCTGCTCCTATATGCGATGCAGAACATGCAGGACATGGAGATCGTCGGTCATGTGCACGATGAAGTTATCATAGAATGCACGCCGGATGTTTCTGTGGAACAGGTTTGTGAGTTGATGGGACAAACGCCGGAATGGGCAGAAGGTCTGCTTTTACGTGCAGATGGATACGAATGTACGTTTTATATGAAGCAGTGAAATAAAGACTGCTCTACAACGGGAAAGCCTTGCAGAAATGCAGGGCTTTTCTTGTATCTTTGGGCAAAATATGATATACTACTAGTAAGGAAATCAGAAGGAATAGAGGTGTCATGATGGCAGCGTATATTTGCATTGATCTGAAGAGTTTTTACGCATCTGTGGAGTGCGTGGAACGAGGTCTTGACCCGCTGAATACCAATCTGGTGGTAGCAGATGCCGGTCGAACGGAAAAGACGATCTGCCTTGCGGTCACGCCCGCCTTAAAACAGTACGGCATTCCAGGCAGAGCAAGACTGTTTGAGGTAATCGAAACCGTGAGACGAGTCAATGCACAGCGTCTGCAAAAGCTGTCAAATCACGAATTTATGGGAAAATCCTGCCTTGCTTCGGAACTTGGTCAGAATCCGTCTTTACAGTTGGATTTCGTCATTGCACCGCCGCAGATGGCACGCTATATGGAAATCAGTACAAAGATCTATGAAATCTACTTGCGGTACATTGCGCCGGAAGATATTCATGTGTATTCCATTGATGAGGTCTTTATCGATGCAACAGGTTATTTGAAAACCTATCACTGCACACCGCAGGAACTGGCGAGAAAAATGATCCGGGAGGTACTGCAAGAGACAGGCATTACAGCGACTGCCGGCATTGGAACCAATCTGTACCTCGCTAAGATTGCCATGGATATCGTTGCAAAGAAAATTCCTGCGGATGAGAATGGTGTAAGAATCGCTGAACTAGACGAAATGTCCTATCGGAAAAAGCTGTGGAGTCATACCCCACTGACTGACTTCTGGAGAATTGGCAGCGGCTATGCCAGGCGATTGGAAAAGATGCAGATCTTTACCATGGGTGATCTGGCACGCTTTTCAGAGCATGGAGAAGACCTGCTGTTCCGGATGTTTGGCGTGGCTGCGGAACTGCTGATCGACCATGCCTGGGGGTATGAATCTTGTACCATGCAGGCAATCAAAAGCTATCAGCCCAAAGGGCATAGCATCAGTCAGGGACAGGTGCTTCCTTGTCCCTACGACTTTGAGAAGGGACGGCTGATCGTTCGGGAAATGACCGAGCTGCTGGTGTTAGATTTGGTGCGAAAGAAAATGGTTGCAGATCAGATCGTTTTGATGGTGGGATACGATCACACCGGAATCCCGGAAACCTACCGGGGTGAACTGAAAAAAGACCGCTACGGCAAGAAAGTCCCCAAAGCCGCACACGGTTCGGTGAACCTCGGAAAGCAGACTTCTTCTACCAAACGCATCATGGAAAAAGTACTTTCTCTTTACGACCAGATCGTTGATCCGGAATTGCAGGTGCGGAGAATGAGCATCACGGCGAATCATGTAATTCCAGAGGGCGAAGTGCAGGATGAAGTGATGCAGTACAGTCTGTTTGATGATGTGGAGACACAGGAACAAAAGCGAAAACAGGAGCAAGAGTCCTTGAAGAAAGAGCACCAGTTGCAGGAAGCGATCCTAAGTATCAAGGATCGCTATGGAAAAAATGCGATCTTAAAAGGCATGAACTTTCGGGAAGGTGCAACGACCATGGAACGAAATGAACAGGTTGGAGGGCATAAGGCATGAGAAACTATGAGGACATCCGGAATCATGAACGCTATCAGCTAAAACATCATACGCCCATGTCCTTGGAAAGCCGTGCAGCACAGTTTGCTCCGTTTGCGGCACTGGTTGGTTATGACGAGGAGATCGGAGAAGCTGCCAGATCGACCGACGGCAGAGAAGAACTATCGGAAGATGCTATCGATGCATTGAATCAGGCATTTCAGAAACTGCTGGAGCATGAGGAAGAACGTCCGCTGGTAACAGTAACATACTTTCAGCCGGATGCCAAAAAGGATGGCGGCAGATATATGACCTATACTGGGAATTTCCGATTCTATGATGCAGAGAAGCGAGTGATGAAGTTTGTAGATGGGATGGTGATTAGCTTAGAGCAGATGTGCCGGATTGATTTCTCTGTAAATTGAAAATGCAATGAAATTCTTGGGCAGAATGGCTTTTGAGGCTGTTCTGCCCTTTCTTGCATTAAGTGGTTGAAATGCTAAATTTTTTTATTATATCAATTGACTTGTTGTGCAAATTGTGGTATAATCAGTGTACATAAGGTTCCTATAATATTTCTTATCGGAAGTGGAGGTGTACAATGAGTATTCTTACAAAAAAGGAAATGTCTGAAGAAGATATCAAGTTTCAATATATTACACCTGCTCTCTTAAAAAACTGGGATAAAAGCAGAATCACTATGGAAACAAAAATTACAGATGGACAAATAAAACTGAATGGAAATTTGGTGCATCGGGATAAAAAAAATGCAAAATTTGCAGATTATGTACTTTACTGGAATAGTAGTTTCCCTATTGCTATTGTAGAAGCAAAGGATAATAACCATACAGTTTCACACGGATTGCAGCAGGCTATGACCTATGCAAAAATGATGGATATTCCTTTTGCATATAGTTCTAACGGAGATTCATTCTATGAGCATGATATGCTTACAGGACAAGAAAAAGAAATACCACTTGATAAATTTCCAACACCCCAAGAACTTATTGAACGATACAAAGTAGCGGCAAATGATGGAAATGGACTCTCGGAAAATGAAGTGGCAGCTATTTGTCAACCGTATTATTCAAGCCAGAATACATATGAACCAAGATACTATCAACGTGTAGCAGTAAATAGAACTGTTGATGCTGTAGCTCGTGGTGATAGCAGGCTTCTTCTCGTCATGGCAACAGGCACTGGCAAAACATATACAGCATTTCAGGTGGTATACCGTCTTCTTAAAAGCGGATTAAAACATAAAATACTCTATCTTGCTGATAGGAATATTCTTGTAGATCAGTCGATACAACAAGACTTTGCACCGCTTGGAAAGGTTATTCACAAAATCAATGTATCGAAAGATGATAGAACGACTATCACCTCTCATCAGGTATATTTTTCATTGTATCAACAATTAGTTGGTGACGATGATACGGAACATTTCTCTGAGTTATTTGATAAAGATTTCTTTGATCTTATTATTGTAGATGAGTGTCACAGAGGGAGTGCTAAGGAAGAAAGTAAATGGCGGAAAATTCTTGAGTATTTTTCATCAGCTGCACAGATTGGTATGACAGCCACGCCAAAAGAAACGACCTATACTTCAAACATATCCTATTTTGGTGAACCTGTTTACACATACTCATTGAAAAATGGTATAGAAGATGGTTTCCTTGCCCCATTTAAGGTGATTTCCATCACAACTGACATTAGTGATGGTTGGAGACCTTTAAAAGGACAGCGTGATTACTACGGAAAAGAAATTGAGGATAGGATATACAATAATACTGACTACGACTATAATATTATCATTGCTGATAGAATCAATCAGGTTGCACGTGAAATAACAAATTACCTTATCAGTACGGATAGAATGCAGAAAACAATTGTTTTTTGTGCCACAGAAGATGCAGCTGAACGCATGAGAATTGCACTCACCAATCTCAATGCAGACATGTGCACCAAAAATCCTGACTATGTTGTTCGCATTACCGGGTCAGATGATTATGGGAAAAAGAAACTCGATTATTTTATTTCGGTTTCGTCACCATATCCAGTTATTGCTACAACTTCAAAACTGCTTTCAACTGGTGCGGATTGTAAAATGACAAAACTTATCGTGCTTGATGAAAATATTGGTTCAATGACTGAATTTAAGCAAATCATTGGAAGAGGCACAAGACTTCGTGAAAAAGAAGGAAAAACGCACTTTGTAGTCATGGATTTTAGAGGTGTATCAAGACTATTCAGTGACCCAGATTGGGACGGTCCAATTGAAATTGATCAGGATTATAAGTCACGAGTAAAACTAGGTGCAAAAAATCCCGTTGACACTCCGAAATCACCTTCTGAAACTCATGATCCAAGCGAAATGCCTTACGTCGATGTAAATGGATGCAGCGTTCATATTATCAATAAAGTTGTTTCAGTGTACGATTCAAATGGTAAGTTACTTCGCCATGAAAACATCATCGACTATACCAGAACAAATATTCTTGGAGAATATGCTGATCTTGAAACTTTTATAAGGAAATGGAATAGCGAGGAAAAGAAAACAACAATTTCGGAACTGTTTAAGGAACATGGCATTGATTTGCAAGCATTAAAACAATCACAGGGCATGGAAGATGTTGATACATTTGATTTTATTATGCACATCGCATTTGATCAAAAGCCACTTACCAGAAAAGAACGTGCAAATGATGTAAAAAAACGTGATTTTATTAGTAAATATAATGGTGCGGCAAAGGCAGTTCTTGAAGCACTGCTTGATATGTACAGTAACGAAGGAGTACAGCAAATTGAAGATACACAAGTCTTAAAACTTGACCCTTTTGTCCGCATGGGAAAACCAGCAGCATTAGTAAAACTCTTTGGCGGAAAAGACGGTTATCTCAAAGCAGTTCGAGAATTGGAAAATGAAATATACAAGGTGGTATAATAATGAGTAGTTTAGGTAGTTTTGTTAAACGACTGCGAGATATTATGCGGAATGATGCTGGCATCAATGGTGATGCTCAGCGTATTGAGCAAATTGCGTGGATGCTATTTTTGAAGGTATATGATACCAAGGAAGACGATTGGGAATTTGATGATGATGCTTATGAATCAATTATCCCAGAAAATTGTCGTTGGAGAAATTGGGCGGTTGATGATGGAAAAGGGACAGCTTTGACTGGTGATGATCTCCTTGATTTTGTCAATAATACACTTTTTCCAGCATTAAAGGGTATATCGATCTCAAAGACAACACCAATCAATAAGGCAATTGTAAAGACAACATTTGAAGATACAAATAACTACATGAAAGATGGTGTCCTGCTCCGTCAAGTTGTGAATGTAATCGACGAATTAAAGCTTGATGACTATGAAGAAAGTCATGCGTTCGGTGATATTTACGAATCCATTCTTAAAGAATTGCAGAGTGCAGGATCTGCCGGCGAGTTTTATACACCAAGAGCTGTCACTGATTTTATGGCAAAAATGATTCAGCCAAAGATCGGAGAAACAATGGCGGATTTTGCCTGTGGTACAGGTGGATTCATTACTAGTTGGCTAAAGACTCTTGAGCCGCAAATGAAAACAGTTGAAGATAGGGCAGCATTTGATACATCTGTTTACGGTATTGAAAAGAAACAGTTTCCGTATATGCTTTGTGTAACAAATCTTCTCCTGCATAATATTGATACGCCTCGTATCTATCATGATAATTCACTGCTAAAGGATGTTCTCGACTATACTGAGGATGACCAGTTTGATGTTGTTCTTATGAATCCGCCATATGGTGGAAGTGAGAAGACCGAAGTAAAAAATCATTTCCCATCTGATTTAGCAAGCAGTGAAACCGCCGATCTGTTCATGTCTGTTATCATGTACCGTTTGAAGCAAAATGGACGTGCAGCAGTAATTCTTCCGGACGGTTTTTTATTCGGTACAGATAATGCAAAAGTTGCCATTAAAAAGAAACTGATGAGCGAATTTAATCTGCACACAGTTATTCGAATGCCACACAGTGTATTCGCTCCTTATACTTCTATTACAACAAATATTCTTTTCTTTGATAGAACGCAGCCGACCAAAGAAACCTGGTTTTACCGTCTGGATATGCCCGATGGATATAAAAATTTTTCAAAGACAAAGCCCATGAAATTGGAGCACTTTGCCCCGGTAATGGATTGGTGGAATCATCGTGAAGAAATTAACATTGATGGATTCGACAAAGCCAAAAAGTATGCCGTTGAAGAATTGATTGAAAGAGAATATAATATTGATCTTTGCGGTTTTCCGCACGAGGAAGAAGAAATTCTGCCTCCGAAAGAACTGATCCAGCAGTATCAGGAGAAGCGTGCAAGCCTGAATGCGGATATTGATCGTATTTTGGAGCAGATCACATCAATACTTGGTATTGATAGTGTGGAGGATTTGAAATGACAGCACAACAGTTAAAAAATTCAATACTTCAGCTGGCTGTACAGGGCAAGCTCGTTCCGCAAGATTCCAGCGATGAGCCTGCAAGCGTACTGCTCCAGCGTATCAAAGCCGAAAAACAGGAGCTTATCAAGGCAGGTAAGATCAAAAAGGATAAGAAGTCCTCGGAGATATTCAGAGGGGCTTCCCGTAATTTGCCTTATGCCTTCTGTGAGCAGATCGGCAAGGAGATACGGGATATTTCGGACAAGATACCGTTTGAGATTCCTGATTCTTGGGAGTGGTGCAGGCTTTCGAATTTAGCCATCAAAGAGATCAAGCGAGGAAAATCGCCTGTTTATGCTGATAGTGGCTCTGTCCTTGTATTCGCTCAGAAATGTAATGTAAAAACAGGCAGAATCAATATCACGCTTGCAAAGTATCTTGCAGATAGTGTTATCAGCAAATATCCGCAAGAGGAATATATGCAGGACAGAGATATTATCGTCAATTCTACTGGTACGGGTACACTTGGTAGAATTGGTCTATATTCTGATAGGGACAATCCAAACAATTTACCCTTAGTTCCTGATTCTCACGTCACCATAGTAAGGGTATGCAAAAGTATATCGCAGTATATTTATTATATCCTTAAATGGTACCAGCCGTATCTTGAAGAAAGCGGCGAAGGCTCAACAAAGCAAAAGGAACTGAAAGCGGATAGAATCAAAGAGTTATTTATTCCTATTCCGCCACTTGCCGAACAACACCGCATAGTAGCCAAGATAGAAGAACTCCTCCCATACATCGAAAGATACGGCAAGGCAGAAGAACACCTCACCACCCTCAACACTACATTCCCCGAAGCCCTGAAAAAGTCTATCCTGCAAGAAGCAGTACAAGGCAAGCTTGTTCCCCAGAATTCTGACGATGAACCGGCCAGCGTACTTCTGGAACGCATCAGAGCAGAAAAGCAAAAGCTTATTAAAGCTGGAAAGATTAAGAAAAACAAACACGAATCCGTTATCGTTACAAGGGATAAAATTCCTTATGAGAT
>OGOY01002201.1_pt1 | contig 18075 bp, 19 predicted proteins | sample 1552811 | NCBI WGS metagenome assembly OGOY01 (sample SAMEA2580132, study PRJEB22360) | human gut metagenome | biome: human gut; feature: human-associated habitat; material: faeces | place: Denmark | collected 2008/2010 | reverse complement strand
CAATATTCAATTTTAAAAGCTCCGTAGAACTGCAATTTTCCATTTCATTATATATGGATTATTTATAAATACAACTCATTTTCCTTTCTCAGCGAACAAGCCTTTTTAAGGGCAAGTCCCACAATACCAACCATTACCCCGGATACTTTTCTCGCATTATGCGGGCACTGGCTGACACAACGCATACAGGAAATGCAGCTCTTTGAATCAGCCTTAAAGCTGTGCTGGTCAATCGCTTTTACAGGACAGCTTTCTGCACACAGCCCACACTTAACGCAATCTGCTGTAACTTTAGGAACAAGACCTGCACCGCCACCTTTTTTATAAGGACGATTACCGGGAACAGAGGTAACAGTTCCTTCTTTGACTGAGATTTGTTCTGCAAAGGTTTCAAGCTGTTTTTCATCATCTGCATCCGGTCTACCTGCGGCATACTGATGCATAATTGAATGTTCCGCTACGGCTGCAACTGCAGCAATAACATCAAATCCGCATTCTTTTGCAACATCCTCCATCTGGACAAGGGTATCTTCATAGGCTCTGTTGCCATACACACAAACTATGGTGCACTTTGCCCCGTTTCCGGATATTTTCTTAAATCTCTCAATTGCTACTTCCGGAGCAAGACCTCCATACGAAGGCATAGCTATTAAGGCTCTATCATCAGAATTGAACTGACACTCTGAAAAATCTTTATCAGCTTTTGTAAGGTCAATACATTCCACACCATTCCAATTTTTCGTTAAGATATCTGCAACTTTGGCAGTGCCTCCTGTGGGACTGAAAACAATCTTTACATTCATAATAACATTTCCTTTCATCTATATGGATTTTTGTTCACGCATAAGAATCGCATCGATACAATCTCCCAGTGTTTGCTCCTGCATTTTCATTGCCATCTCCTGCTCCAAGGTTTTGAACATATCTCCAAGAACCTGCTGGATATGCCTTCCGACAATACACTGGTCATTTGGATTCTGGTGAATGTCAAACAATGTCAAGTTCTGTTCACAGACCTCTTGGTAAATTTGAAGAAGCGATAACGTATCCGCATCCGAATTCATCCGAAAACCTCGGATTCCTCTGTGAGCAGATATGATTCCGGCATTTCTAAGAGAAGTCAGAATTTTACGAACGTAACTTGGATTCACTCCTGCGCTAGCTGCAATCTGTTCAGATGTTAGTGGAATATCCGATTTTGCTATCAATATTAAAGAATGAACAGCAACCGAAAATCTTGTATCCATTTGCTTTTCTCCTAAAAAATAAGTATCACTTACTGATACTTATTTTACACATTTTCATTTGTTTTGTCGACCCATAGATGTCGAATCTTTATCTCCATCATTTGTGCCTAAACAGAGAATGCCCATAAATAACGACCACTATTATCACAACTATCTCAGCAAACTTCAAAGTTTACTCTTCGTACCAATCTCTCCACAAAACTGAGAGTTATAGTGCTATCTTTTTCCATTTTCTAATCTTAGTTCTAAAGGTTCCGAATGGTGCAACCGTGTTAACATGTATAAACTTGTATACTTCCCAGACCGCTGTCTTAGTTGCTTCGTCAGCCCATTTTCTCATATGTGGTTTAAATAATTCTTCCTCACTCAGAGAATCAATCATTACATAAATAGAGTTGATATTCTCATTCAATCTGTCTTTCAATTCTTGCAGTGACAGCTGAGCATATGTATCTGTGAACCATTGATATAATTCGCCAAGCTGATTCCACTTAAAATTATCCGAAGGAGTTTTGACAGGAATACCCTTTCTTTCGTCTGATTCCCATTTAATAACAAGAGTTGTCCAGCCAACCTGATAAGCAAGATTTTCTGCCGGAGTTCGATCGACCTCATCAATTCTCTTATCTTTTAAATGCTCCGGAATATCATTAAATTCTGAAATATACTTTGCAAAGCTTTTATTTATCTCGTTTTTAAGCTCGTCTTTATTCTCATATGTTCTCAATAGTCTATCTCCTCAGCTTCCGATTTTCCAGTTTCAAAAAAAGGATTTTTCAAATTAGTCTTTGCAAATAACCTTTGAACCTTCACCATCAATTACAATTCCCTGACGGTTGTTAATTGGGCATAGATTCAAATCCGAAAACTCAGTCATTATTTTCTCGGTAACTTTCTTAAATGGTGCTGTAAGATAATGCGGAAGAACATAGAAATCAATCAAATCAAGCCCTGCATCATCTTCTTGTGAGTAGTCCTCCGGCTTTTCATCCATTTGTTCAATATATTGGATAGTTGGAGCGCATATAATCGCACCCGCAGATTCACCGATCATCAGTTTTCCCTTTTCCAATTCATTCTTCAATAGCTCATCCGTTCCCGTTTTACGGAGCTGATCCATAAGGAAGAAAGAATTTCCACCAGTAAAATAGATCACATCCGCATCTTCAAAAACGGACTGTATCGTTAAATAAGCCTCCGTTGAAATATCAATTTCCGTTACGGCTGCTCCCAGTTTATTGAATAGCTTTCGAGCCGAGCCGACATAACCGGTATAGCCTTCACGCAGCGAAGCTGTGGGAATAAATGCGACTTTCTTGTTATCAATTTCTTCTTTTATCAAACTTCCTACACTTGAAAAGTGCGAACATAAAAACAGCTTCATCCATGTTCTCCTTTAGGTAGCCCGGAATTGCTCGTCGAGAAGAGGAATGTGCGAGCAAAAAAATAGGGCAGAATCGCTTTCACGATCCCGCCCCGCAAACCCGAGGGTTTCTAACTAGTAACTATTATGCAGCTAAACGCCCCATTGTCAATCCCATGGATGCTTGACGCGCGCATCAGCATCGAGCAAAGCTTGCGCGCAAGTGGGAAGCAGATCCTACCCGAGCCAGGCTTTGAAGACCATCGCGATGAAGTCGTGCGACGAGGCTATCACTGTGTTGCCCGCGTACCAGTCGCCGTGAAGCTCGGACCTGTCGGCAAGAGCGAGTAGCCTCTCGGGAGTCCCTTCTGCTTTCTCCCTAGGAACGAATCGAGAGTAGGCGTAAGCGAGGACGGTCATCTGCAGGATGCGTGGATTGCGCATCTTCGAGCGCCTGAGGCGCTTGGACACGCCGATTTCGCCGAGAGCCGCGGCCAGCGGCGCGGGGTACCTCAGCTGCGGCGCGCTCGATGACGAGCCGAGCCCGTTCACGATGGCGCTCGAATGCGCCGCGGCGTTTCGCAGCGAGTTCGCGCGCCTGAGCATGTAGTGCTCGTCCCTCATCTCGGAATCGCCCCATCGATCGGCGCAGAAGAGGTAGAAGTCGGCGAAGGCGCCGAAAGACGACAGCTCCAGAAAGACCCACGCCGGCATCTCGCCGATCGGGTACCTCGAGACGAGCGATCCGAGGTAGGCGTCGTTTTTCAGGCGGTTGAGCTCTCCCTCCCTGCGGTTGCGGTCGCCGTGGTTGAGGGCTGCAAGGTAGTCGGAGAAGATCGAGTAGCCGTCCTCGTCCGGCTTTTCGGTGATGCGCTCGACCAGCCTGGTCTTCGCGGAGTTCTCCACGTCAAGGGTCAGCGGCAGCAGGAAGCTGCGCAGCTCGCGGTCGATGGCGGCGAGGTCGACGAGGTGCCCGAAGTCGAGCCCGGCGTATTGGCCGTCTCGCGGCCCGCCTACGCGTTTGGGGAACAACACGCGGTAGGCAGCGAGTCTGAAATAGTGATCTTGGCCGGCCAGGATGCGCGCGGCTTCCGCTTCGGAGCACAGCTCGAAGGAGACGCCCTTCCGCCTCAGGTGCTCGATCTGCTGTTCTATTGTGAGGATGGGCTTCCTGCTCGGGATATCGGCCATCGTCGGTCTCCTGTCATTGATTTGCAGACCATATTCTACCAGTATGTTTTCTCGAAACTCTGAAGGCTTGCTTGTCAACTCATGGGCAAGCCCCCCGAGACTACTCACTTTGCCCACCGATACCAAAGACCTGTGACCTGCGGTTTTGCGAACGGCTCGAAAACCACCAGCGCTGACTCACTTGCGGTTGAAGCTGGCGGCTTGCACGCTAAAGGTCGGTTGAGTTTCAAAACGGGCGTTTTCGGCGAAATCGAGCCTCCAAAGGCGGTCCGCCGCGCCCTTTGGGACAAAAACAAAAACTCAATGCCCTTGAGTTTGAAAAAAGTTTTTGGAGTTGTCCCCGCTTTTGTCCCCGAAGCCGACGAAACGCGACATGGCGTTACCTGGCGGCACTCGTCTCGAGACGGCACCGAAAACTGGGTGCAACTGGAATGACGGGACGACAAAAACAGAGCCATCGAGTGGGAGTAGGCTGACAGGGTTCTGACCTGCACTTTTGAGTGCCGCACTGTGCCGCTGAGTTTCGTTTCGTACGAGAGTCATGGCAAAGCCGCCAGCGACGGCGGTGAGTAAATACGGTAATCTGGCCTCCGTTCCCGCGTTGGGACGGAGGCTTTTTCTTTGCCGTTTTACTCCCTTTCACCTGCGATTTCGCCATTTACTCCCCGTATTTCAAGACGGCAAAGCGCTGGGCGGTATTCGAGGGAACGGGAGTAAGGATTTATCCCGAGTGAGTGGACGCTCGGTTTTTGTCCCCGAGGGCGAAACGGGGCCGTTTCGGGGCCCGTGAAACTCAAATCGAACTCAATGGGCATTTTTGCGGTCTCCGCACGGCGTTTCCCCAGGTGGTTAATGGGGAGTAAAGAATCTCGCCGTCTCAATGAAAACGGGAGTAATCAGGGGAAATGCCGCGGTGTGCTGTAGTGTGCCGCCGTGTAAGCCACCGCGTCATTTACTCCCCAGGTGCGTCGAAAATACCTTTGCATGCAATGGGGAGTAAAAACTCAGCATGCGCAGGAACGCGCAACGCTCACCGCCTAGCTTGGCGTCCTGATTCGGTTGCGTTGATTGCAAAATGCAGAGAGCCGCTACAGCGAGGCTTTCCAGTCCTCGTACTCGGCGACGTCGATTTCGCCGTTCTCGAGCTGCGCGCGCTTCTCGGCCCACAGCTCGATCGCCATCGCGGCTTTGGGCGCGTGCGGCGCCTTGGGGTTCAGGGAGAGGCCCGATCCGTCGGCTGCGGGCACGATGCCGAAGGAGTCCTCGAGCCGCACGAGCAGCGACATGAGGTCGCCCATGGTCTCGACGCCGTAATCCTTGAGGGCGTTGACGGAAACGCCGAGCGCGGCGGAGATGGACTCGAGCAGCTCGGGCTTCACGGCGCGGATGCCGCTCTCGTAGTGGCGCACGGCCCCCTCGGTCAGGCCGACGGCCTCGGCGAGTTGAGCCTGCGTCATGCCGCGCGACTTGCGGTACCGCCTTATGTTTTTGCCTACGGACATGCGCCCTCCTCCTGGAATTACGTATCAGCACATCTTATCAGCGTACGTAAATGTACGCAATTCTATTGACAGTACAGATACGTACGTTTACTCTGAATCTGTAAACCGTACGTATTCGTACGCCATTGATTGGAGGAGCCATGGACGAGAAGGTGGCGAAGACGCCGAGGCCGCACATGCTGGACGCCGACGAGGTCGCGGAGCTGCTGAGGATCAAGAAAGGCAGCGCCTACGAGGTGATCAGGAGGATAAACGCCGAGCAGGAGGCGCGCGGGCGCGTGGTTATCCGCGGACGCGTCCGGAGCGACGTCTTCGACGCCCTGTACTTCCCGGAGGTGGACTGACATGCCCGTGTACAAGGATGGCAACAACGGCACGTTCTACGTGCAGTGCTACTACCGCGACGCCCGCGGCTCGAAGCGCCACAAGACGAAGCGCGGCTTCTCCTCCGAGGTGGAGGCCGCAGTGTGGGAGAGCCAGTTCAAGAGCCTTAACGGCGGGGCCATGGACATGACGTTCTCCGAGTTCGTCGAGGTGTACGCCTCCGAGGTGAAGCCGCGCGTACGCGAGCACACGTGGATCACCAAGGAGTACATCATCAACGACAAGCTGGTGCCGTTCTTCGGGGACATGCGCATGTGCGACGTGAGGCCGATCGACGTCATCAGGTGGCAAAACGAGCTCACCGAGCACCGGGACGCCGACGGGAAGCCCTGGGCGCCGACGTACCTGCGCACGGTGAACAACCAACTGAACGCCATCTTCAACCACGCCGAGCGCTACTACGGCCTCACCGACAACCCGGTGCGCAGGGTCGACAAGATAGGCTCGAAGAAGGGCGGCGAGATGCAGTTCTGGACCAAGGACGAGTACCTGAGGTTCAGCGAGGCGGTCATGGACAAGCCGCTGTCGTTCCACGCCTTCGAGCTGCTGTACTGGACGGGCATACGCTGCGGCGAGCTCCTGGCGCTCACGCCGTCCGACTTCATGCTGGATAGCTCGCGGCTGCGCATCAACAAGTCGTACCAGAGCCTCCACGGCGTGGACACCGTGACCGACCCCAAGACGCCCAAGTCCGTGCGCACGATCGTCATGCCCGCCTTCCTTCGCGACGAGATGGCGGACTTCATCGAGATGCGCGACGACGTCGCCCCCGACGAGCGCCTGTTCGCCGTGACCAAGCACTTCCTGGCCCACGAGATGGAGCGCGGGTGCAAGGCGTCGGGCGTGAAGCGCATCCGCATACACGACATACGCCACAGCCATGTAAGCCTGCTGATAGAGATGGGCTTCTCCGCGCTGGCCATCGCCGACCGCATGGGCCACGAGGCGGTGGACATCAGCTACCGCTACGCGCACCTGTTCCCCACGAAGCAGGACGAGATGGCCGCCGCGCTCGATGGAGCGAGGGGGTAAGCAAGATGCCGTGCGAGAACAGCGCCCGCAAGCGCAGCAAGACGATGGCGTTTCGCTGCACGCCCGAGGAGCACAAGCTCATATGCGAGATGGCAGCCTGGAGCGGCATGAGCAGGCAGGACTACATCATCGCCAAGCTCACCGATACCCAAGTTGAGGTGAGGCCCTCTGTGAGCGTTCAGAAGGCGCTGAAAGACTCGATGGTGGAGTTGGCCAAAGAGGTGAAACTGGCGGCCTCCTACGGCGAGTTGAGCGATTCTCTGCAGCAGAGGCTCGAACTTGTGATGAGGCTCTTCCTGGCGCTCAGCGAGCCGATAGACGCACCAGCGGAAGAGGAACCACAAACGAAGGCGCCCTCGGCTGTGCCGAAGACGCCTGAAGCTGGCGCCGATGGCGACATGAGTATCTTCGGGATGGGGCGCGGGTAGCGTAATATCCGAAGCTATCCTTGAAGAGTGGACGCGAAATTGGTTCTTGATCCATGTGCGCAAAAGCAGAAGATGGGACCCATACGCTGATGAAGGGTGATGAGGTGATCTAACTGCGAGAGGCTGTTCCCAATAACCTCTTGCTCAGCTAGACATGGAACCAAAATAGATTCGCGCATGAGATCGTCAGGAACCAATTCGTTCATCATGGTTCCGCTTTTTGTAGCGTTGACAAGGATTGGTCTCATCGACTCTTCGCGCGGAATATAGTATTTCCAGAAGCTGTAACGCTGCTCGACGATGGGCCTCAAACATGAAAATCGCGGCGACATAAGCCCGTCACCTGCGTCGTTGAGAACAAAGCGTCCATAGGCGTGCACTTTGTTGGTATGGCCCTCAAAGGCGATATCTCCAACTCGAATGACTTTGTAGTTGCTTAGCGAATCGTCGGCTGCGCCGTTTCCGCCATTAAAAGTCATCGTTGCAATGGAAAGTGTCCTATCGTATCCAAGCTCACAATTAGCGTTTCGCTCATTGTTGACCACATGCATATCCGAGAACTTACGCTGTTCCCAGGTAGATGTACCTATGTCTTATAATGATTGCCAATAGTTAAGTGCATAACTTTTTGCAGTTCGTAGATAGGTTTCGCCATGGTTTTCGATAAAGAGGCCGCGTTCGAGGAAGCGGTCATCACCGTGCTGAAGCAGCACGGCTGGGACGACGCGGGGGGCGTGCTTCGCTATCCCACCGAGCAGGACCTCATCAACAACTGGGCGAAGATTCTGTTCCAGAACAACGCCGACATAGACCGCCTGAACGGCTGCCCTCTCACCCAGGGCGAGATGGCGCAGGTCATTGAACAAATCGAAACGCTCAAGACCCCGCTCGCGCTCAACGGGTTCATCAACGGAAAGACTGTCGCCATCACGCGCGACAACCCAGACGATGCGCTTCATCTGGGCAAGGAGGTGAGCCTGAAAATCTATGATCGTCAGGAGATTGCAGCCGGCCAGAGCCGCTACCAGATCGCTCAGCAGCCTGTCTATCCTGCGAAGAGCAAGATCTTGAACGACCGTCGCGGAGACTTGTGCCTGCTCATCAACGGCATGCCGGTCATCCATATCGAACTCAAGCGCAGCGGCATCCCCGTCAGCCAGGCCACCGGTCAGATCGAGAAGTATGCCCACGAGGGCGTGTTCACCGGGCTCTTCCGCCTGACGCAGATCTTCGTGGGGATGACCCCCGACGAGGCGCGCTATTTCGCCAACCCCGGCACGGGCGCGTTCAACCCGAACTTCTTCTTCCACTGGGAGGACTTCAACAACGAGCCCGTCTGCGCGGGCGACAAACCCGGAACAGACGAATGGAAGCGCTTCACCTCCACGCTGCTCTCCATCCCTATGGCACACCAGCTCATCGGCTTCTATACCGTGGCGGATAGCTCGGACGGCTGTTTGAAGGTCATGCGGAGCTACCAGTACTACGCGGCTGCTGCCATATCCGACAAGGTGCGCAGATGCAAGTGGGACGAGAGGCCCAAGAGCAGCGCCCCGGGGCGTCCTGGCGGCTATATATGGCATACCACCGGCTCCGGCAAGACCATGACGAGCTTCAAGTCGGCCCAGCTCATAGCTGACTCACACGACGCCGACAAGGTGGTCTTCCTCATGGACCGCATCGAGCTGGGCACGCAGTCGCTCTCCGAGTACCGCGCATTCGCCGATGACGCCGATGACGTGCAGGGGACCGAGAACACGCAGGTGCTGAAGTCGAAGCTCGCGAGCGACGACCCCAAGAACCGCCTCATCGTGACCTCTATCCAGAAGATGAGCAACGTGAAGGCCGGCGAGGGCAGGATCACCCAGGCGGAACTCGACCGCCTGGCTGCCAAGCGGATTGTGTTCGTTATAGACGAGTGCCACCGCTCAACCTTCGGCGACATGCTCCAGGACATACGCCGGGCTTTCCCAAACGCGCTGTTCTTCGGTTTCACGGGCACGCCGATCCTCGACGAGAACCAGAAGAAAGGCTCCACCACCGCCATGGTGTTCGGCGAGTGCCTGCACCGCTACAGCATCGCCGACGGCATCCGTGACGGCAATGTGCTGGGCTTCGACCCGTACATGGTGACGACCTTCGACGACCACGACGTACGCGAGGCCGTGGCCCTCGAGCAGGCTAAGGCCTCGAGCGTCGGCGAGGCCATCTCCGACGAGCGCAAGAGCAAGGTCTTCTATCACTACATGGACCAGGCGAAGGTCCCCATGGGTCCCATGGTTGACGGCGCTGGCAACCACATCAAGGGCATTGAGGACTTCCTGACCCGCGCTCAGTACTGGCCCGATACGCCGCACCACGGCAAGGTCGTCGAGGACGTGCTGCGGCGCTTCCCTGTGCTTTCCCACGGCAACAAGTTCCACGCAATTCTGGCGACGAGTTCCATCCCCGAGGCTATTGATTACTACCGCACCTTCAAGAGGGAGGCACCGCAGATGAAGGTGACGGCGCTCTTCGACCCAAGCATCGACAACGATGCCGGCTCCACTGTGAAGGAGGACGCTCTGGTCGAACTTATCGAGGACTACAACAAAGCATATGGCCAGGAGTTTACCATTCCCACCTGGCCCGCCATGAAGAAGGACATCTCAGCGCGCCTTTCTCATAAGAAGCCCTACGTCAACGTCGACGCCAACCGCGAGAGCCGCATCGACCTGCTCATCGTGGTGGACCAGATGCTCACGGGCTTCGACTCCAAGTGGCTCAACACGCTCTATCTCGACAAGGTCATCGACTACGAGAGCATCATCCAGGCCTTCAGCCGCACCAACCGCCTGTTCGGCCCTGACAAACCCTTCGGCACCATCCGCTATTACCGCCGTCCCCATACTATGAAGGGCTACATCGAGGCCGCGGTGAAGCTGTACTCGGGCGACCGCCCGCTCGACATGTTCGTGCAGAAGCTCCCGGACAATATCGCGCTGATGGACGCGCGCCTTCAGGAGATACTCATGGTCTTCGAGGCAGCTGGCGTAGGAGACCTCTCCAAGCTCCCCGCATCGCAGGAAGCCAGGCGTAAGTTCGCCAAGGAGTTCGTCGAGCTCAACGAGTTCCTCGAGGCCGCGAAGGTGCAGGGCTTCACATGGGAGCAGGACACCTATGAATTCGAGGAGGAGCCGGAAGAAGGCGAGCTGAGCGGCAAATCCTTCTTCGTGCAGCCGGTCATCGACGAGCGGACCTACCTCATCCTCGTGCAGCGCTACAAGGAGCTGTTCGCAGGAGGGGGCGGCCCTGGCGACGCGCCTGAAGCGCCCTACGAGCTTGATGGTCATATAACTGAGATCGACACGGGGCTCATAGACAGCGACTACATGAACGCGAACTTCGAGAAGTGGCTGAAATGCCTTGAGCAGGACGACGAGGGGCTCGCCGCCGCGCGCGAGGAGCTCCACCGATCGTTCGCGTCCCTGAGCCAGGATGACCAGCGCTTCGCCGAGCTGTTCCTTCACGACGTCGAACGAGGGGACGCCGCCCTGGAAGACGGCATGACGCTGAGGGATTACATCACGACCTATGCACGCAGGGCGAAAAACGCTCAGGTCGAGCGAGTCGTTGAGGCGCTCGGCATAGATGGCGATCTTCTTGCCACTATGGCTGCGCTCGACCTTGCGGAATCGAACATTAACGAGTTCGGGCGCTTCGACGATTTGAAGGACTCGGTGGACAAAGCACGCGCCAAGGCCTTCTTTGAGCAGAAGGAGGGCAAGACGCTTCCCCTGTTCAAGGTGAACACCCGTGCGGCGGCGCTGTTGAAGAAGTTCATCCTGGAAGGCGGCTTCGACATCGACGAATGAGCGGCGATTTTGAACAGGCGAAATCGAGAGTTTGTCAATCCGAGGGGGCGTATGTGAGCGTGCGTCCCCTCGCTTCATCTTGGGAACAGCGTAAGTTGGGAGATATAGCCCCTGTAACAATGGGGCAATCCCCAAATGGAGCTTGCTATACGGACAATCCAAACGATGCTGTTCTCGTTCAGGGAAATGCCGATTTGAAAGATGGCTGGGTTTTTCCTCGTGTCTGGACTACGGAGATCACGAAAACAGCCAAAGCTGGAGATCTAATCATGAGCGTACGTGCTCCTGTCGGCGCAATGGGAAAAACCGCCTATGACGTGGTCCTCGGCCGCGGTGTTGCTGGAATTGTCGGCAATGAGTTTCTGTTTCAAGCCTTGTCTAAAAAGGAGGCCGAGGGGTATTGGTCTACTGTTTCTGCTGGTTCGACCTTTGATTCTATTAATGGAGACGAACTCAGAAATACGCCGGTCGATTATCCCCGCAGCAAGCCAGAGCGTGAGGCGGTTGGAAGCTGTTTATCTAGAATCGATTGCCTCATCACCCTTCATCAGCGTGAGCCGCCTCACACGATGAAGGAGGGTAAAAATGTCGATCAGCATCAATGAAGAATCGCTTTTCTGCGATTACTACTCGGAATGGATTAGCGTTTACAAAGAAGGGGCCATCCGTGAGGTCACCATGGGAAAGTACCGGCTCACGCAGTCTTGGCTTGCCAAGCTGATTCCAGACCTCAAGATAAAAGATCTCGACCGCACTTCGTACCAGCAGCTCATCAATGGTTACGCAGAGCACCACGAGCGCCAGACAACCATGGACTTTCACCATCAGCTTAAAGGGGCGATCCTTGACGCGGTTGACGAAGGACTCATCCCCCGCGATCCTACGCGCAAGGCTATCATCAAAGGAAAACAGCCGCGTGCGAAAAAGATCAAGTATCTCAACCAGTTTGAGCTTCATGCCATGCTCGGCGACCTTGACTTATCAGGCGGGCCGAGTTGGGATTGGCTTATTCTCATAGTCGCTAAAACGGGCCTGCGCTTTTCCGAGGCCCTTGGGCTTACTCCCGAAGACTTCGACTTTGCTCATCAAACGCTCTCGGTAAACAAGACCTGGGATTACAAGACCGGCGGCGGATTCGTTCCCACGAAAAACGCCTCATCAGTGCGGAAGGTTCAACTCGACTGGCAACTCATCATGCAACTTTCTGGGCTGCTCAAAAACCTTCCGCCGACCGAGCCCATATTTGCGAAGGGAAAGGTCTATAACTCGACAGCTAACAGCGTTTTGGCGCGCCACTGCAAGAATGTTGGCGTGCCTGTCATATCCGTCCACGGGCTGCGGCATACGCATGCGTCACTTTTGCTGTTCGCCGGTGTCTCTATCGCCAGCGTATCCCGAAGGCTCGGCCATGCAAGCATGACCACCACTCAGGAAACCTATCTGCACGTCATTCAAGAGCTCGAGAACAAGGACATTGACATCGTCATGAGGGCTCTTTCGACTCTAATTTAACCTGTATCAGCAAACCGTGGCTCACGCTGATGAAGGGTGATGAGGCTGTCGAGACCGAGAACGACCGTAGATATGCGCTTCTGCTCGCTTTCCGACGGGTAAGGGATCTCAACTTCGGCGATGTCGTTGCCATGGACATGCACGACCGATTTTCCTTGTGCTCGCTTTGCTAAATCGTCATGAGCTTTGCTGTACGTTATAGCAAGCGCGATATAGTCTGGATCAAGCTTGCTTACTGGAGTGACGACGTTCAAATCGCCTCCAAAAATGATTCCTGACCTGCGCACGGATGATGCAACGGCAATATCTTCTGCCGTTTCCCCGGATGCAGGAACGATTACTTCGTTGCCCTTTGAAAGAAGCGATCCCTCTTGCTCAACGGCAAAAGTGTTCACGTTCTCAATACGTGATTCATATTGGGTATACAGGCGTCCATACAAGATCAGTGGGGTGCCAGCATCCCTAATGTCGGCTTTGCTGTAGCCATGCCCCTTAGAAATAATGCAGAGCTCGCCCAACTTACGCTGTTCCCAAGGGTCAGTGAAACCTTCGAAGCGGATTTCTGGGATATTTTGTTTTTCTGCCATGCTACTCACCGCCCAACAGCTTGCGCAGCTCGGCGATGCCCGCCATATCGTACTCGTTGCCCCTAAGCTGCCCCAGCATGTCTGCCAGCTGGCTTTCTGCATCATCTATCTGGTTGCACACGTCCGAGTAGGTTGTCGCGTATTTGGCGTTGAGCGCAGAAACCTTCGCGATGAAGTCGCTCAAAATGGCTTCGGGAAGGGCCAGGAGTTCAACCTGCAGCGGCTCTATCCACTTGGCGGTCAGCAGATCATCGCACTGGGCGTCGGTCAGGCCCTCGATGACCTCCTTGGTCGTCTCCTCAAGTGCCACTCTCGCTTCCTTGTTCGCCTTCTTGAGGCTTTTCTCCTCATCGAGCAGCGCCTGCGCACGAACCAGACCTTGCTCGAAATCGTTTTCTGGGTGCTTTCCGATAGCCTTCACAGCCTTCTTGAGCTCAGCCGCCACAAACGAACCTTCGTCGTTGACAGCAGCAGAGGATCCCTTGTCCTCTTCGTCGAAGCTCTCGAGAATCTCGTCTACTTCCTGCGATATCTCGCCTAGGCGGGAATCACGGGAAGCAATCTTCTTGACGTCTTCGGCAAGCAGGTGCTCTTGCACAAGCGCAAACGGCAGGATACGGCCAGCCCAGCCGTCCTGTACCTCGACGTCTTTGCCGTTCTTCTTCTTGACCACCATATTCGGGTCCACCTTGCGCACAGCGCCTTTCCCCTCGGTCTGGATGACCTCCAGGTCGCCGGAAATTCCCACCCAGGCATCGTCGAGCGCCTGGTAGGCGTCGTAGCCGTCAATCAGGGCTGTACCCGCCAGCGCGTCTTTCAAAAGCGCTGCGATGGCCTCTTCCTCCGCCACGGTATCGACTTCATCGACAGCGTCCACCAAACGGCTTCGCAGCGTGGCCGGTAAATGGCTTGTCGCATCACGATAGCCGCCCAAGAAGGCGCGGACGTCGGCGTTTTCCTTCACCACTTGCGCGACGTCGTCGGTCGCGGGCGCAAGGCACGAACCATCGGCGTCGCGGTAGAGTTGCCCTTTGAGGCTCGGCCATACCTTCCAGTAGCGTTCGAGCGCGTCGACCTCGTCCTTCGGCACGCCGCCGAACATGGTGGCGTACACGTCCCAGCTTTCGGCTGCCGCGCTCGAGTCCACGTAGCGCGGGATGTTGAGGTTGTAGTCGTTGGCACGGATCTCGTCGATGGGAACCAGGCGGCTGAACTTGTCGACGGTCGCGTTCGTTGTCACGGCGTCGACGACACGCTTGATGTCACTTGCCCGCAGCTTGTTGTTCTTGCCTTCTTTTACGAAGTGCTTGGAAGCGTCCACCACCAAGACGTCGCTCGCCTCGCGCTGCTTGCGCAGCACCATGATGATGGTGGGGATGCCCGTGCCAAAAAAGATATTGGCAGGAAGCCCGATGATTGCCTGAATATGGCGGTTCTCCACCAGGTTCTTGCGAATGGCGCCCTCCTCGCCGCCGCGGAACAGCACGCCGTGGGGCAGGACGATGCACATGATGCCGTCGGGGCGCAAGTGGTACAAATCATGCAAAAGGAAGGCGTAATCAGCTTTGGATTTAGGGGCAACGCCGAATTTGAAGCGCGGGTCGAGCTCCTTGTCTTCCGGGTCCCAGTTCTGAGAATATGGCGGGTTCGACACCACGGCATCGACGAACAGCGGGTCGTAGGTCTCGTCCTTGTTCTCCACCGTGTCGAACCACGGCCAGTCGTCCTCGAGCGTGTCGCCGTTTCTAGCCACTATGTTGTCGGGAAGGATGCCGCGCATGACCAGATTCATACGCGTGAGGTTGTACGTATTCTCCTTAAGCTCCTGCGCATAATACTTGATGGAGTCCGGGTCGCCGTTGCGTCGTGCCACGGCTTTACCGATATTGATAAGCAGCGAGCCCGATCCGCTCGTGGGGTCGTAGATAGTGATGTTCTCGCGTCCGGCCAGGTGCCATGAGACTATCTCACTCATGAGCATGGAAACCTCGTGCGGCGTATAGAACTCGCCGGCTTTCTTACCGGCGTTGGCGGCGAAGTTGCTGATGAGGTACTCGTAGATGAAGCCAAGGACGTCGTAGTCCTGGCGACCGTCCATCGGGATGTCCTTGATGAGGTAAATGAGGTCGCGAGCGGCTTTGGACTGGCTCCGTGCGTCGGTGCCGAGCTTGGAGAGACCGGTCTGCAGCGTGTCGAAGATGCCGTCGAAGACGCGCTTGCGAGCAGGGTCGATGTTGCGACTAAAGGCAGAGAGGGCGTCGCGAACGTTCGAAATCTCAAAGTCGCCGCCTTTGGCGACCCAGGTGGAGAAGAGGTTCTCGTAGGCGATGAAGTAGCCGCACTCGCCCTTGACGAACTCGACCGTTTCCTCATCGTCTTCCACGAGGCTCGGCAAATCCTCCTCGGCGAAATCACGTGCCTTCAGGCGGGCGACTTCCGTCTCGGAGAGGAACTTGTAGAAGATGAAGCCCAGGATATAATCCTTGTATTCATTTGCCTCGATTTTCGAGCGCATCTTATTGGCGGATTCCCATATCTTTGATGCCAATTGCTGCTTGTTCATCTAGTTTTCCTCGCTTCTATAGACTTGGTTGAGTGTTTCTCCGTCATCGCTTACCCATTCGGTCCAGCCGTTCTGGCTGCCGCCGAGCACGAACACCGCCGCGGCGCTGGGCGTCGGGAACTCGAGATCTTCGGCGAGCTCTGCGATACCGCCCGAATTGCCGAAGATCTCCCTGCGCGCGGCCGCGACGGCCGCGTTCTTCAGCACGGGTCTCGAGAGGTTCACTTTCGAGCCAGCGAGCACGGTGAAGTGCCCAGTGGCCTTGTCGTAGCGCCCCGCCCCGCGTATGCCGTTCTTCTTCGTGTGGAAGACCGCCGGCGCACCCGCCGGACCCTGGTCGACTCTGTCGAGGTCGTACCCCAGAGCCGCCATCCTGAAGAGGATCCTCTCGTGCAGGCGCTCGACGGCCTCTTCCTTGTACGGGTCGACGTAGGGCTTGGGCGTCGCCGAGTTGTCAGTCTCGTACGAGCCGTGGGTGCGCACGTAGTCGATGGCCTTCGCCTCGAGGACGTCCAGCGCGTCCCTGCTGATGTTCTGATCGTCATCAAGGAACATGACGGCCTTGTTCCAGAACTCCTTCTTTGTCTTGTGTGCGTCGAGCCGAGCGATGCCCTGGGTCGTCTGCCCAGCGTAGACGCGGCTCACGTTGCCGTGGTCCTCGTCGAGCAGGTAGTAGATGCCGCGCTGCGGGATGTTCGGCAGCGACTTCGCCTCGGCAAGGTCCTCCCTCGGAACGACGACGGTCACAAGCGACTCGCCGTCGATGCGGCAGATGCGGATGCGGTCCGGTTGCGCGTCTATGAGCTGGATGGTGAGAGTCTTGACTCGGATCATGCTTACGCCCCCTTCTTCGCGAGCTCTTCGATCATGCACGTGCGCACGAAGGCGGAGAAGCTCATGCCGCGGAGCGCCGCCTCCTCCTTCGCCGCGTCACGCAAGGTGTCGGGGATGCGCAAGGTCACAGAAACCTGGTCTCCGTTCACCAGGAAGCTCCTGATCTCGGTCTCGTCGGGATTGCTCTTGATAAGCTCCTTGTAGCTGTCGGGCATCTGCGCTCCCATCGCTCGAAATGCAATACAAATGCGTTTGCAGCATTATAACGCGGCGGCACGGGGCGGCACTGGGAATGCGAGGACAGCCGATGTCCAGGATTTATATGAGCGCGGACGGCGAGGAGAGCCCCGATCGGGCTTAGACGGCCGCTTTCGTTCGGGTCCTCATCGCTCGTTTTCGCGAGGTTTGGCGTTTGCCCGCTCCTCCGCATAGAGGACCTCGTTCTGGGCCTCCAGGATGCGCGCGGCGTTCCCGATGCGCTCGGCGCACCTCTGGCTTATCGACCTCAGGGCCAGGATCCCCTCGACGTCGAGCGGGTCCAGCTGGTCGGCGTGTGCCAGGGACTCTAGCAGCTGGTCCAAGCCCCTCGCCAGCCTTCCGGCATCCGCCACCGCGTCGAGCAACTCGAGGCGCTCCACCTTCTCTTCGTAGCCCAACATCTGCTTGCCTCCTTCTCTCAACGGACGTGTCGCGCAGCACCGTAGCCGTTCCGCGCAACGAAAAGCCTCACCGCCAGCGATCTCGTGCGCACATCGGCCGCAAGCGGCACGGGAAAGCCGTCCGTCCCGACTCATGCCGCGGCGCCGCGACTCGGGAACCCGCCTCCGTCCCCGCCGCGATGTCGTCGCCAATCCCCGTGGGAGCCCAGCAACCGCCGACGGGTCGCATCCCATGCCCGCAAAGCCTCGGCGCCCATGCCCGATTCCATGCCGCACGCCTGCGCCCTCCGATCCGAATATCCGCCCCGGCGCTCCTTGGACGCGTAGGGTCGCACGCCGGCAGGCGGCCCGCAAGGGCCGCGACACTTTTTCGGGTTCTTCGCCCCATGCGCTCCGCGCGCGAACAACGCGAAAAACTGCCGTCGGGAGATTTCTATATCCACGCCCGACTTCGCTTCCTCCCTTGCAGGCACGCCCGCGCTGCATGCGACTCACGCGACGCAAGGCACGCCACAGGGGCGGGCCTCAGAGTCTAAGGAGCAAGACATGAACGACATGAAGGAAAAGGCGATGGGCGCGGTCAAGGCCTTCCTCGAGCGCAAGGGCTACGAGATCGTCGACGAGGCCTGGCAGGGGCCCGAGGGTATCGGCGGGATCGACCTCGTGGCGGTGGACGAGGACGGGACCCTGGTGTTCGTCGACGCCACGGTCCGGATCGGGACGGACGGCTTCCCCGAGGCCCACAGGGCGCGCGGGCTGCGCGAGGCGCTGGCGGCGGCGTGGCTCGCCGGCAACGGCGACGACTACGCCGACACCCCGGTCCGCTTCGACGAGGTGGCGATGATGGTCGTCAAGGAGAACCGCGCGCTCCTGCGCCACCACGTCAACTGCTTCGGCGAGATGGAGCCGCTCTCCTAGG
>OGOY01002199.1_pt1 | contig 18083 bp, 10 predicted proteins | sample 1552811 | NCBI WGS metagenome assembly OGOY01 (sample SAMEA2580132, study PRJEB22360) | human gut metagenome | biome: human gut; feature: human-associated habitat; material: faeces | place: Denmark | collected 2008/2010 | reverse complement strand
GTAGAGCATTCGGCTGTTAACCGAAGGGTTGTTGGTTCGAGCCCAACTCGGGGAGCTAAGATGAAGAAGCGATACAGAAATGAGAAATCATAGCTGTATCGCTTTTTTGCTGTCTGTAGCCATTAAGAAACGCCATCTAACATTTTAACGGTTTTCCATAACATTTCTTCCTGTTCATGGAAGAAAGATTTCGTTATAATAAAATCAGACAGATCACGGAATATGTGCAGAGTCAGGAGTCGTGTCAAGGCGGAACTTTTTCCGATAGGCACTTGGCGTCATGCCCTGCTTCTGGCGGAAGGCTTTGGTAAAAACTTCGGTATTCCGGTAACCACAGGAAAAAGCGACCGTTTCGATGGAGAGATCCGTATACGATAAAAGCTCGAGCGCACGCGTGATCCGGCAGGAAGAAAGATAGTCCTGCGGTGAGGTATGGAGATATTTCTGAAACAGGGTATAAAGGTAACTCCGGTTGATGCATACATATCTGGCAATATCCGAGACAAGAATTTCATTGGAATAATTATTTCGGATAAACTCAACAGCTTTTTCCACGTAAAGATTGCCGCTCTCCCGTGCAGAAGGATCGGCAAGCGTGATTTCGCGGGAAAGAATTGAGAAAAACTGGTACAGACAGCCTTCCAGAAGATACTGGTCCGAGGTGTCATAGGTATTGTGCTTCTGCATCTGAAACAAGAGGGACTGCAGTTCACCGGAAAAGTTGCACTGGTAGACAGGGTGCTCCTCGGAAAGACCGAGTTCCTGTACATAAGAGGCAGCTTTTTCGCCGTCAAAACCGATCCAGAGATATGTCCAGGGATCATCCGCATCGGCTTCATAGTAGGTGCGGACATTTGGCATCAGGAAAAAGCCCTGTCCGGCGGTTAAACGGTAAGTGCGGTTTCCGATGGTAAAAGTGCCTTTCCCGGAAATAATATAGTGGATCACGTAATTGGGGCGGACAGCCGGGCCGTAGCTGTGGAACGGCTGGCAGGCTTCGTAGCCGCAGAAGCAGAGATAAAGATCCGAAAATTTATGCTTTTGGACGGGAAGTGTCCAGGAAGTTTCCATAAGTATACCTCACAAAATGAATCATCAGAAAAGCCGGAATGTCACAAAAGGATGAGATTCCGAAATGTCAGTAAAATTATATCGTGTTTTGCAGGATACTGCAAGCCGCTGTAGGAAATCAAAGGCCCGGAGTAGCAGCCTTTGCGGTTCACACAGCACCGGAACACTTGCTGTTCGGGTATGTAAGAAAGTGATTTTGGTGTGAGCAGCCCGAAAAAATGCGATAAGATAAAGGAGAAAAAATCATGGCAATCAAAGTAAGTGAAAATGGACGGTTATTTACCCTCCAGACAAAAGACAGTAGTTACCAGATGTTCGCAGATGACAAAAATGTGCTTCTGCATCTCTACTATGGAGAAAAAATCGGTGAGGAAAATCTTTCCGGTCTGATTTTCTGTACGGATATGGGATTTGCAGGAAATCCGGAGGAAGCAGGCCCTAACCGGAAATATTCTCTTGATACACTTCCGCAGGAAATTCCGGGAAGTGGTGTCGGTGATTTCCGTGATGATATGATTGATATCCGCCACGCGGACGGCAGCTTTGCAGCAGATTTTCGTTTCGATTCGTTCGAAATTCTGGATCATTCCTATGCTATTCCCGGAATGCCGGCGCTGTACGATACAGAGGAAGAAAAAGGTGAGACTCTTGTTATTACAATGACGGAGAAGGCTTCCGATATTGTTCTGAAGCTGTTTTACGGTGTATTTGAAAAGGAAAATGTGATTACGAGAGCGGCAAGACTCGAAAATCACGGAAAAACGGCGATTGAGCTGGAAAAAATGCTGTCATTCAGCATGGATCTGATGTATGAAAATTATGAGATGATCTATTTCTCGGGTCGTCATGCGATGGAGCGCACGGCGGAGCGGATTCCGGTGCAGCATGCAAAAGTCGAGATCGGAAGCACCCGTGGTACATCGAGCCATCATTACAATCCGGCTGTGATCCTCTGCGAGGAGGGTGCGGGTGAGACACACGGTTCCTGCATCGGCGCATGCCTCGTTTACAGCGGAAACTTTGTTGCGGCAGCACAGAAGGATCAGAAAAATCAGACCCGTTTTCAGATGGGTATTCATCCGACCAATTTCTGCTTCCATCTGGAAAAAGGAGAGGCGTTCGATACCCCGCAGGCAATCTTAAGCTATTCCGGAACCGGCCTTACCAAACTGTCACAGCAGTATCATGAGATCATCCGCGAGCATATCTGCCGTGGCGCATACAAGCATGCCAAACGACCGATTCTGATCAACAACTGGGAAGCAACCTATTTTAATTTCAACGAAGAAAAAATCCTGAAAATTGCAGAACAGGCGCAAAAGCTTGGCATTGAGATGCTGGTGCTTGACGATGGCTGGTTTGGAAAACGAGAGGATGATAACAGTGGTCTCGGTGACTGGTTCGTCAACGAGAAAAAGATGAACGGCTCCATGGCGCAGCTTGCAGAAAAAATTCACAAGATGGGCATGAAATTCGGTCTCTGGTTTGAGCCGGAGATGATTTCCGAGGACAGTGATCTTTACCGTGCACATCCGGATTGGGCATTTGCAATTCCTGGCCGTGTGCCGAACCACAGCAGAAATCAGCTTGTACTTGATATGACGCGTGAGGATGTGCGTGAGTATCTGCTGGAGCGTCTGACAACCATCGTTCATGATGCAAAGATTGATTATGTCAAATGGGATATGAATCGCAGCGTCTGCGATGTTTACAGCCATGTGGCAGCACAGAGCCGAAACGGAGAGCTGTATCACCGCTATGTGCTCGGTGTTTACGATTTGCTGGAAAAATTCCTTGCCGCATGCCCGAATCTGCTGCTCGAGGGCTGCAGCGGAGGAGGCGGAAGATATGATGCCGGCATGATGTATTATTCCCCGCAGATCTGGTGCAGCGATAATACCGATGCGATCAACCGCCTGTCTATCCAGTACGGAAGCTCGTTCTTCTACCCGATCAGTACCGTTGGTTCCCACGTTTCTGTATGCCCGAACCATCAGACCGGCCGTGTGACACCGTTCCGGACAAGAGGCGATGTGGCGCTGGCAGGAAGCTTTGGATATGAGATGGATCTGAATAAGATTTCAGAGGAAGAAAAAGAGATGGTAAAAGAGCAGGTTGCTGCGATGCATGAATATTACGAGCTCACACACGAAGGCCTGTATTACCGTCTGACCGGACTGAAAAAACAGGATTTCATGGCATGGGAGTTCGTGGCAAAGGATCAGAGCCGCGCACTGCTTACGATCGTAAAGACTGACGCAGAAGGAAATATGCTTCCGGCTCACACGAAAGTGTGCGGTCTTGCAGAGGATAAGCTGTACCGCTGCAGCCTGGACCAGGAAGTCCGCCTTGGCCGTACCTGGAACCGTGCGGGGCTGACCCTGCATCAGGTGCTGGAAGAGTATGAGAGTATCCGGGTCGAATTTACAGAAGTAAAATAAAAAAGATAAGAAAAATCTTCAACTGGATTTGAGGGGGAGGGAACCTCAATCTGGTTGGAGATTTTTTTGCATAAAGAAAATCAAAGCAGGAGGGAAGGAACGCACTCTTTACAGTGCAAAAATAGTTGTGATACAATAAGCAAAAGAAATTTTCTGACAGAAAATAAAGACGGAACTGTCAAGAAAGGAAATTGTACATGAGAAACAGAAAAAACTGTTTAGCTGTTCTTCTGATGACAACTATTGTGGTAATGGGATGTGGCAACCAGCAGGTGGAAAAGGAGAATTCATCGGCTGTCTCCGAAAGAGCATCCAATGTCCAGGATGAGTCAGAAGATGGTGAAAAAGAGTTTCTTTCTACATACCAGAATATTATAATCACACTTCCAGAAGGCTGGAATGTAATGAGAGATGAGAAAATCCAATGTAGTTTCATATCGGAAGATGGGGAAAGTCTTGAGATATCGTATCGGGAAGGAATGGCAAAAGTAGCGCTTATGGATTTTCCGGAGGACGAAGAGAGCGCTGAAAATTTGCTCTACCCGAATGAAATAACAGGGGAAAACAGCATCAGCGATTTTATGGTGAAAACAGCTAACGAAGGAAAAGATAACGAGAGTTCCTTTTATCGTTTCCAGGTAAAAAATTCCCTGCAGATTCCGATTGCATTTTTCTGCGGGGTGAAAACGGAGAATGAAGGGTATCAGATCATATGGAAAAAAGGAAGCGGCAGCAACGATACACAGCAAATCGTGCCGGAAATATTGGAGTCTCTGCAGTTCCCGGACAATGAGCTGCTGACAGAAACATTTCAGACGGCCTGCCAGGAGCAGAAAAGAGCGCTGGAAGCAGAAAATAATTCGGATGGCGTGAAAAAGCAGAAGGGTAAGAAAACCGTCACCTGTATCTCACCGGTCAATGTACGTACAGAACCCAACGTCAGCACAAGCCAGGTTATCGGAGCTCTGATGACAGGGGAAGAAGTGGAAATGCTCGGAAAAGAGAACGGATGGTACAAGATTTCGTATGAGGGAAAAACGGCGTATGTGTACGAAGACTATGTGAAAGAAAAAGAAAATTAAAAAAATGATATTTTCAAAAAAGCTGCCGAAGCAAACAGAACCGGTAGCTTTTTTGAAATAATTTTGAAAAAGAAAAATCCCGGAAACTATCTGTTTCCGGGAAAGAAGAGGCGTCGACCGGATTTGAACCGGTGGATACTGGTGTTGCAGACCATTGCCTTACCACTTGGCTACGACGCCATATGACTCCGACGGGAATCGAACCCGTGTTACCGCCGTGAAAGGGCGATGTCTTAACCGCTTGACCACGGAGCCGAAGTTTTTGATTTGTCTGCCGTGATTTTTGCTCAGCGACAAGTAGTATATTATCATAAGAAAACGAGTTTGGCAAGTGTTTTTTGAAAAAAAATCAAAAATTTTTGAGATTTGTGTTGTCGTGCATTCAGAAGGAAAAAATTTGATGTTTCGCTGTATAAGAAAGTGATTTATCTTTGCGTAGATATAAAAAGGGAACAGAAAAATTTGCCGGGTCAGGGCATAGCTTTTCGATATTCTTCCGGTGACATACCAAAAGTCCGGCGGAAAATGCTGGCAAAATAGCTGGGGCTTTCAAATCCGGTATGCAGAGCAATTTCCAAGATAGAAAGCGAGCTGCCGGTAAGAAGATCTGCGGCTTGGGTTACGCGGTACTGGTTGATATAGGAAATAGGCGTTGTGTGAAAGTGCGTTTTGAAGAAACGACAAAAATATTGTGGATTCATATTGAGTATAGCAGCAAGATCTGAAAGACGGATTTTGGAATCATAGTTATCCTGAATATAACGTAAGAGTTTTTTACACTGATCAGATCTTTCTTTTTTACGAGTGCAGAGGGGTTCCGGATGAAGAAAAAGCTGGTATTGCGCCAGAAGTGCAAGAATCCGATACATGTCACTTTTGATCAGAAGAAACCAGCCGATGGGTTTGGTATCGTATGCATACAGGATTTCCTGGAAAAGCTCAGATAATGTCAGTACAAATGTTTTCTGTGTCTGAGAGGAGGCTTCAGCAGCAGAAAGCTCTTCCAATGGAAAAGCCGGAAGAAGCAGTTGATGAGAGAGCAGCGGACGAATCCAGTCTGCTTCACAGGAATCCAGATAGGCACATGAGAGAATTTCTGGAAGAAATACAAGGGCATGGTGAACCGAAGGGGTAGTTCCAATGCTGCAGAGCTGATGCAGTTCGTGACTGTTGATGAAAAGAAAAGTACCTTCGGAAATTGTCCGGGTTTCAGTTTTCAGTGTCAGAGTGAGAGTACCTTTTTCAACCCAGATCCATTCTAATTCTTTATGCCAGTGAAAAGGAACAGAGAGCCCGCCATGCGCATAATCCTGATGATAGATATGGAGCGGAACAGGTTCGGTTCCATGCACGGTAAAATCCCGGATTCCGCCAGAAAGAACAGGGGAACAAGATTCAGGAGAAAAGAGCTCTTTTGAACGTTCTTTTTTCATAAAAGTCAAAATCCTTTCATTAAATACGAAAATCAGGTTAGAAAATATAAGATAATATCATTATACTGCTCTTATAGGAAAAAAGAAAGAGAGGACAGAAAATGAAAAGAGAGTGGTGGCATAGCTTAACCGTATATCAGATTTACACCAGAAGCTTCTGTGACAGCAACGGAGACGGCATCGGCGATTTTGGAGGGATTCTGCAGAAGCTGGACTATCTGCAGGAGCTTGGTGTTGGAGCCATCTGGCTTTCGCCTTTTAACGATTCTCCTAATTACGACAATGGATATGATGTCAGTGACTATTATAAAGTAATGGAAGAAGCGGGCACAATGGAAGAGCTGGAAGAACTGATCGCAGCCTGTGAAAAGCGGGAAATTGTGGTCATGATGGATCTTGTTTTAAATCATAGTTCCCATCTGCACCCATGGTTCCTGGAAGCCAGAAAGGATCGAAACAGTAAATACCATGATTTTTACATCTGGAAGGAAGGAACGAAGGAGCAGCCGCCAGAAGGCGGAGGAGCATTCTTTGGAGGAAGCACCTGGGAATGGGTGCCGGAGGTTCAGGAATATTATTATCACAGTTTCAGTGTAATGCAGCCGGATCTGAACTGGAAAAATCCGTCGCTTCGGAAAGAGCTGTACCGGATGATCCAGTTCTGGATGGATAAAGGGATCCGTGGTTTCCGGCTGGATGCAATTGACAATATTGTAAAAGATGGACATGGAGGAAATGATACTCATTCAGAGCAGATTCATACATACTTAATGGAAATGTATCAGAATACGTATGGAAAATCAGAACAGATCCTGACAGTGGGGGAAACCGGAGGTGCTACGGTAGAAATGGCACAGCAGTATTCTGATCCGGAAAGCCAGGAGCTCAGTATGATTTTTCAGTTTGAACTGATGGGAATCGACGGCATCCGAAGTGGAAACTGGGATCCGAAACCGTATACGCTGCCGCAACTGAAGCAGCTCTTTGAAAAATGGCAGACGGGACTGGAAGAAAAAGGATGGAACAGCCTGTTCTGGGGAAACCATGATTTTCCGCGTGTCGTATCGCGCTTTGGAAATGACAGGGAACCGTATCGGGAAAAATCAGCAAAAATGTTGGCTGTCCTTCTCCATGGGATGAAAGGAACTCCTTATATTTATCAGGGGGAAGAAATCGGTATGACAAATGTGTCAGGGCTTCGGATCGAGGACTATCAGGATATCGAGTCTGTAAATTTTGCCGAAGACCGTAAAAAAGAAGGCTGGGAGGAAGAAAAAATTCGTACCTATCTTGCACGGAACAGCCGGGACCATGCGCGGACGCCAATGCAGTGGAATGCGGAAAAACATGCCGGATTTACAGCGGGAACACCGTGGATGGCGGAAAATCAGAATTACGAGGAGATCAATGTGGAAAACAGCAGAAAAAATCCGGATTCCCTCTTCTATTTCTATCAAAAACTAATTGCGCTGCGTAGGAAAAATGACACTCTTGTTTATGGGGATTTCCGTCTGATTGAGGAAGAAAATCCGGATATTTTTGCTTATGAGAGAAATCTGGGAGAGAAAAAGCTGATTGTGCTCTGCAATTTCCGGGATACCGCGGCAGAGATGAAAGCCCGATATGATTTGACAAAAGGAACGGTTCTGATTCATAATGATACAGAAAGTCTCACAAAAGAAGTGTGGAAGTTACAGCCGTATGAGGCGTATATGATTGAACTTCTGCAGTAAAAAGACAGAAATGAAAAGCAGCAGGAGAAGAAAACTGCAGGAGCAACTGGAAACAGGAGGGAGAAAATGTATCGCGTTCTTCTTGTAGAAGATGAAGAAATTGAACTGGAGACATTGCGGGATTATATTGACTGGAAAAAGAACGGGATTTCCAGAGTATTTACCGCGCGCAATGGCAGAAGGGCACTGGAGTGCCTAGAAGAAAATATGGCAGATATTGTGATTACGGATATTCAGATGCCAGGAATGAGTGGAATTGAACTGGCAGAGACGATCGTACGCCGGGGGTATCCATGCAAAATTGTTTTTCTGACAGGATATGATGATTTTTCCTATATCCATTCCGCTTTTCAGGTGAATGCCGTGGATTACCTTTTAAAGCCATTTACGATTGAAGAAGTAGAAGCATGTCTGAAAAAAGTGAGAAGTGAACTGGAGAAAAGTGAGATAGCAGACTGGTCGCGGAAAACGGCGGCGAAGCAGTTGCTGGAAATGGCTTTGCGGGAAAAACAGGAAACAGAGCTTTTACGGAAAAATTTCCGTGGTGTATTTGGAGAAGAACTGGAAGAGTGCAGGTTTGGAATCATAGCGGTTTATGGAAAAACGGAAGAAAACATCTGTAGCCAAATTCAGGAAAAATACAAGGGCATCCGTTGCATCAGCAAAACGGAACGGATCAGCATTCTGCTGCTGGCGGGGTATCTGTCGGTGAAAGATACGGCATTTCAGATCTGGAATGATTTGAAAGAAGACGCACCGAGAGCCGTTGGATGGTGCAGTGGAGCATGGACAGCTGACTGCCTGTACGAAAAGGCGGAAAAACTTCGGAACTGTTGTGTTCTGGCATTTCATATGGATCCACCGGAACTTTTCTGTGCAGATGAAAAAGAAACGGAAGAGGAAAAAGCATATCATTTCCGGGAACAGAAGGAGCGGAGAGAAGAAATCTGTCGTCTGGTCAGCAACGGGAAAAAGCAGGAAACGCTGCAGACCATGAAAGATTATTTTCAACAGCTAAAGGGGCTTGCGCCGAAAACATTTGCGGGAGAAGTTTACAATCTCTATATGTATCTATGGAACCGTCTTGTTTTGAGCGATGAACTGCTGGAAAACTGGATGGAAGCAGAAAAAATTTTGAGAGAAAATGAAATTTTTGAAGCAAACAACAGTTATCAGATGCGGGAAAAGATGAAGCAGTATCTGGAACGGATGTTGGCATTTTTTGAAGAACAGAATCAAAATCCAAATTACTATGCCGTTTATCAGGTAAAAACATATCTTCAGGAGCACTGCTCGGAAAGCGCAGATATCGAGAAGCTGGCCGCGGAGGTCGGTTTGTCTCCGAATTATCTGAGGAGCCTGTTTAAAGAGGCAACAGGAAAAACGATTTTGGAATACAATACGGAAATGCGTCTGCAGAGGGCGGCGGAACTGTTAAAGAATAAGAAAAATAAAGTACGGGAAGTGAGTCTGGCGGTTGGATATGAAAATGTTTCTTACTTTGGCGTTGTTTTTCAGAAAAGATTTGGAGTGACACCAAATGAATATCGTAAAATGGTATAAAAATCGGAGTTTTCAGTTTAAACTGGTGATCGGCTATCTGGTACTGGCACTGATTCCAATGCTGTGTGTTACCTGGTACAGTTATGGAAAAACAAGGAACGTGCTTCTTACTGAAGCATATCAGAGTGCAGAACAGGAAGCAGAACGAATTGAAAAAAATTTTTCTACGATGGTCGAGCCTTACGAAACAATTCTGGAGGTGCTGTATGTGGATCAGATGCTGAGCGGATATTTGTTTCAGGATTACAGCAACGATTCTTATGAAGATATGTTTTACTATATTGATAAGAAGCTCAGCGAAATCTGTCTGATGAATGCAGGAATTTACAAAATCTGTTTTTACAGCAACAATGAAACGCTTCCGCAGGATAATTATTATTTTTATTCCATGCAGGATCTAGATCGGAGGGAACGTGTGCTGACATTTGATGCGATAGGGGAAACGGTATTCTGTGGGACATCTGGAGACGGAAAAGCATTTCATATGAATCGTCTGATGAATTTTTATCCACAGGGCGGGATGAAGAGCGTACTGTCGTTACAGATTGAAAATCAGCAGATACAGCCCCTCCTCGAAACAATAAATTCCACCGATGAAATTTATCTGGTGGATCAAAAAGGATATATTCTGGCTGCTTCCGAACCGGAAATGGCAGGCCTTCCGATCCGGACCAGAATGCCGGAAGAGGATCTGGAGCAGAAAGCGCAGATTGAGTTTGAGCGTGACGGTATTTCAAAAATCGGAAATATCCAGAGCGGAGTTTTCGGAACAAAAATTCTTGTGATTTCGGATAAGGAGACGGTTTTAAAAGACGCAAAAGCTGTTTCAAGAAGGATGATGTTCCTGATCCTCTGCAGCGCGGCTATGGTATTTCTCTGCATTATCTGTTACACAAGATGGCTTTCCACGCGGGTGCAGAAAGTGGTGTATGCAGCAAAACGGATGGGACAGGGAGAATTTGATTACCGTCTGGAAAATATGGGAGAAGATGAGATCGGACAGATCGGGCTGGCGTTTAATCAGCTCAGTGATCAGATTCAGGAGCTAATTCGGGAAAATTACGAAAAGAAAATCCGGATTCAGACGAGCGAACTGAATTTGCTGCAGGAACAGATCAATCCGCACTTTCTTTACAATGCACTTGCGGTTATTTCAGCACTGGCGATGCGGGAAGGTGGAAAACAGACGATGCAGGCGGTCAAAAATTTGTCCAGCTTCTACCGGATTTCCCTGAATAAGGGAAAACAGGTGCTTTCCATCCAGGAAGAAGTGGAACTGCTGCAGAGCTATCTGAAAATCCAGCAGATGCGTTTTCGGGACAGCGTACAGGTGGAGTATGAGATTGCAAGAGAAGTACTGACATATCGAACCATTAAACTTCTTCTGCAGCCGCTGGTTGAAAATGCCATTCACCATGCGAGAAAAGAGGAAGAAGTTCTCCACATTGCGGTCAGAATTCAAAAAGAAGAAAGGGATGTGGTATTCCAGGTGACAGATGATGGATGTGGAATCGAGGCGGAAAAACTGATTAAACTGCGAAGTTCTCTGCGGCGCTCAGAGGAAGGATATGGACTGAGAAATGTTGCAAACAGGGTTCGTCTGGCTTATGGAGAGAATTATGGTGTCCGAATAGAAAGCCAGGAAGGATATGGAACGACAGTTTCTGTCAGAATTCCAGTAAACGAATAAAAAATCAACAAAGCAGAAATAACTTCGTATTGTTTGCATAGAAAAGGAAACAGAAACCGGCTGATAAAGGTGATTTTGCCCGTCAGCCGGTTTCTGTTTCGTTAGATATTGACAGAAATCGTAAGAAAACAACAGAATAAAAAAGAGAATTATAAAACTCCGTTAAATCGAGATAGAAATCATAAAAAAGTGAGATTGTTGCAGGACAGACTATCCATTAGAATGGAAACATAGACAGCAAGAGTGTACAAGATGAACAAAAAGAAGAAAGAAGGAGAAGGCATGAAAAAAGAAAACGTGCATGCAAAGCACAAAAAAAGCCTCGCGGAACGGTTCTGGAAACAGAAATATCTGTTTTTACTGCTGATTCCATCGTTGGTATGGGTCATTCTGATCTGCTATGCACCAATGACAGGACTGTATATGTCCTTCATCAACTACACGCCGCAGGGTAGCGGCTATTTTGCGGATATGGCGAATTCGCAGTTTGTCGGTCTTGACTGGTTCAAGTATTTCTTTTCCACAGATTTCACAAAAATCATGAGAAACACACTGGCAACCAGCTTACTGACACTGTTATTCTCATTCCCGCTGCCAATCATTCTGGCGCTTTGCCTGAATGAAGTTCGAAACCAGAAGGCAAAGAAATTTGTACAGACCGCATCTTATATTCCCTATTTTATTTCCTGGGTTATTGCGGCAAACATTTTCCTTACATTCCTTTCTTCAGACGGCGTCATCAACAATCTGTTAAAATTCTTCGGATTAACCGATGAGTCGATTCTGTTTTTCCAGAAAGGACCATATTTCTGGTGGATCATCGCGATCGCAAATGCGTGGAAGGTACTTGGATACAATGCGATTATCTATATGGCGGCAATCTCCGGCATCAGCCAGGATATGTATGAAGCAGCGGATGTGGATGGTGCGACGAGAATGCAGAAGATTCTGCATATCACACTTCCGGCATTAAAGCCGACCATTATGATTCTTCTGATTCTGGCAATCGGAGGTGTTCTGAATACAGGATATGAGCAGCAGCTGTTGATGTCTAATGATGCTATTTTAAATTATTCTGATGTACTTGATACGTATGCATACCGCTATGGTCTGAAAAACGGAATGTATTCTTACGGTACTGCAGTAGGATTCTTTAAATCCGCAGTCTCCTTCATTCTGGTCATCAGTGCAAATGCACTTTCGAAGAAATTCAGTGATGATAATACGGCACTGTTTTAGGAGGAAGGAAAATGAGAGAAAAAGCAATTAAAATCAAAAGAAAACGTTGTGCCAGTGACTGGTTTCTTGATATTTTCAAAGTGGTTTTTCTGGTGTTAGTTACTGTGATCTGTGTGTATCCGTTCTGGAACATTTTTGTGGTATCCATTAACGATGCAACCGATGCACTGCGCGGCGGGCTCTACTTTCTGCCGAGAAAACTGAGTCTGGCAAGTTATAAAGATATTCTGGGACGTGCCACATTTTTGCATGGCATTCTGATCACTGTACTTCGTACTGCAATTGGTACACCGCTGGCGGTCCTTGTCACGACAGCACTTGCCTATGTGCTTTCCAGAAAAGAGCTGCTGTTCCGGAAACAGCTGAACCTGTTCTTTATCTTCACCATGTATTTTGGCGGCGGAATGGTTCCGTATTATATGGTATTAAAGAGCCTTGGAATGCTGAATAATTTCATTGTATTTATTTTCCCGAACCTGGTAAGTGTTTATAATATGATTCTGGTAAAGAATTATATAGAGGGAATGCCGGCAGAGATTTTTGAATCGGCGAAAATTGACGGAGCAAATGATCTGACAGTTTTCTTTAAAATGGTAATTCCATTGTCCAAGCCGATTATTATGACTATTGCACTGTTTGTTGCAATTACACATTGGAATTCTTGGTTCGATGCATATTTGTTTACGAATGCACAGTCTTTAAAAACAATGCAGTCCATTTTGGTTGAAATTCTGAATCAGTATCAGACTTCATCAGCGAACCAGGCGGCAAATCAGGCGTCACAGACCATTACACCGGACAGCATTCGAATGGCTGCTACGATGATTGCGACCATTCCGATTATCATGGTTTATCCGTTTATTCAGAAATATTTTGTTAAAGGAATCATGCTCGGATCTGTAAAGAGCTGATGATAGAAGGAGGAAAAGAAAATGAAGTTTAAAAAAAGTATCGCAATGGCGATGAGTGTCCTGATGGCAGCGGGAATGCTTGCAGGATGCGGATCAAATGGCAGTACATCATCAAGTACTGCATCCGGCAGTGCATCATCTGCATCGGGCGAGGTATCAACAGACGGAGTTACGATTTCTATCTTTGACAAAAACTCCGGAAGCAATACCTTTGATGATCCAGTTGCAAAAGCAATTGAGGAAAAAACAGGTGTCAAAATTCAGGTAGAAAATCCAACCGGAGATCCGCTGGAAAAATTGAACCTGATGCTGACCGGTCAGAATTACCCGGATATCGTCCTGATGGATCGTGGAAATGATATTGTAAACCGTTACATTGAGGCAGGCGCACTGCTTCCGTTGAATGATCTGATCGATGAGTACGGCCCGGATGTAAAAGAGATGTACGGGGAAACCTTAAACAAGAGTCGTTATACCGATGGAAAGAATTACTATCTGAATAACTGGTACGGAGAAGATCCGGATCCGGTAGCCGGTGTTCTGATGCGCTATGATTATCTGTGCGAAATCGTTGGAAAAGACCGCGCAGACAGCGATGAGCCATTTACACAGGAAGAGTATATTGACATTTGTAAGAAATTCAAAGAACTTCATCCGACCATTGACGGAAAAGAGAGTATTGCCATTACCTTTGATGCAGAATCCAAAAACTACGATGGAACATTAAAAGGAATGTATGGTCTGAAAACATATTATCAGGATGGGGACAATCTGGAACATGTTGCCAAAGCACCAAACTTCAAAGAGATGATGTCCTTTGCCAATGAACTGTATACCGAAGGCCTTCTGGACAAAGAGTGGGTTGTCAACAAGAAAAATCAGTGGACGCAGAAACTGTCTGCAGGCAACGTATTCAGTACCTTTGCTTCCTACTGGGATACCGATGCAGCAAATACAGCACTTGCTTCTTCTGTAGGAGAAGATGCAAAATTCTATTCCTATAAAATCCTTGGAAACGGAATCAGTGCAGATGAAACTACTTACTCCGGAAGAAGTACACTTGGCTGGGATGCAATCGCGATCACCAAGAATTGTAAAAATCCGGAAGCAGCCATGAAGATGATCAACTACCTTGCAAGCGAAGAAGGACAGTATCTTCTGATGTGGGGTATTGAGGGAACCAACTGGAATATGGAAGATGGAAAACACGTTCCGAACGATGATCTGATTGAAGGATTCCAGACGGATTTTGACAAAACAATACTGGATACCGGCGTCCGCAAATGGACCTGGTTTGTAAAGAACGGAAATGGTACAGACGGAACTCCATACGATGTATCACAGTATAAAGTAAAAGAGACCCGGCAGGTGGCTATGAATCACTTTGGTGAGAACGACAGATGGGATACCGCAGAATTTGCAGGCCTTACCCCGGCAGGAAGCACTCCGGATGGCTTGAAATGGCAGAAAATCCAGGATATCTACGATCAGGAATATCCGAAGATTGTGAATGCAGACAGCCACGATGCGGCAATGGAAGAGTACGACAAGATGATTTCCGAAATGAATGACGCAGGACTGGAAGATGTAGAAAAAGTTATCACACAGAATTATCAGGAGCGTATGAAACTCTGGAATGAGTAAGCTAAAGTAAAATAAAAAAATCACACACGGAAAAGAACCGGCAGAAATCGAAATACAGATTTCTATGTCGGTTCTTTTTTATCAGAAGAAGCATTGCGATTTTCAAGGAATCTGGATATAATGAGGAAAACTGGAAAAACAGGGAAATCCAACCGCATGAGACAGGAGGCATCGTACATGGCAGCGAAAGAACAGTTAACCGCAATGGAAATGATCTGGGGATTTATGAGTGGGACGACAGGACATATGGGAAAGACGGACTTTGCGCCGCAGAAGGAAGCGTTCGGGGATTTTGCATCTCCGGAAACGTATTTTCCGCGCGTGGTGCCGGAGAGCGAGGGCATCTCATCGGAAAAGCTGACGCAGATGCTTCGTGAGCTCGCCGCTGCGCGCCATACGGACATGCATCATCTGCTGGTCCTGCGGAACGGACATGTCATCTGCGAATGCAATTTCGCCCCATACCGCAGCGGCATCTGGCATGCGACGTATTCGATGTGCAAGAGCATCACCGGCATGGCGGTCGGTTTTCTGATCAGTGAAGGAAAACTTTCCCTGGACGAGAACGTCTATGATATTTTTGAAAAACGAAACGGTCTGCTGCAGAAGATCCTGCGCCCGAATCTGACCGTGGAGCATCTTCTGACGATGAAGAGCGGCGTACAGTTCAACGAGATGGGCGTTGTTTCCGGCAACGACTGGGTGGACAGCTTCTTAAATGCGCCGGTCAAGGGAACGCCGGGCGAAGCGTTTGAGTACAACAGTATGAACACGTATCTGCTGTCTGCAATCATACAGGAGCGCACCGGCATGAAGATGGTGGATTACCTGCGGCCGCGCCTGTTCGAGCCGCTCGGTATCAAAAAAATCTTCTGGGAGAGCTGCCCGGCAGGGATTACGAAAGGCGGCTGGGGCCTCTTCCTGTGCCCGGAGGACGCGGCCAAGCTCGGGGTGATGTACGTGAACGGCGGAAAATTCGAAGGAAAACAGATCGTCCCGGCGGAATGGGTCGCAGCGTCCACCTCCGTTCATGCGACACCGCCGGAAAAGATGGGAAAATATGGCTATGGTTACCAGGTCTGGATGGAGGAGCGGCCGGGCAGCTTTGCGTTCAATGGCATGCTGGGGCAGAACGTGCTCGGTTATCCGGATACCGGCGTGGTGATTGTGACGAATGCTGGCAGCAATGAGCTGTTCCAGACGTGTGAGATGCTTGACATTGTGCGGAAGTATTTCGGTGCGGAATTTGGTGCAGAGCTGAAATCCGGCGAGGCGGAAAGCCCGATGGCATATCAGAAGCTGGTGCAGACCTGCCGTGATCTGGAGGGCGCGAAAGAGACACCGGGAAGAATCCTGCGCGGCGGCTGGAAGCGGAGAACACCGGGGCCGCGGAACAGCGGAACACCGCGTCAGATCGATATGGCGCAGCTTCTGCACGGAAAAGAATATAAAATGGAGGACACGCATGTCGGCATGTTTCCGCTGACGCTGCAGGTCTTCCACAACAACTTTTCCGACGGCATCCGCCGCATCGGTTTCTTCTATGAAAAAGGCCGTTTCTTTGTCGAGCTGACCGAGGGAGAAAAAACACAGCGCATTGAGATCGGTCTTACGGGGTCCAAAGTTGTAGAATGGGTGGAAAACGAGGAATCGTATCTGCTCGGAACGACGGGACAGTTTGCGGAGAATGAAGACGGCGAACTGGTGCTGAAGCTTGAGTTTGCATTTCTGGAAGAGGCCGCAAGACGGAGGGTCAAAATCATTTTCCAGCGTGATTTCGAGCGGATCAGACTGGAGTGGAATGAGACGCCGGGCAAGGATCTGATTATCGAGGGCCTTGAATCCCTCGTGACGGATGTGGCGATCGCACCGCTTCTGCCGTCGCGGTTCCGCGAGCGGAGCCTTGACATGATCCATCTGCTGATGGCACAGACCATTGAGCCAATGGTAGAGGCACACCGTGTGCGGCCGGGGGAAGAAACGGGGACAGAAGAAGCGGCAGCGGAAGCTGAATCGGCCGCGGCAGTGGAAAATGCGGAAAACGCAGAAGAAACGGTGTAAAAACAGAAAAAATCAGAAGAGAAATGTGGATAAAAAAGGGAATGGAGCTGCCGGATGCGCAGTTCCATTCCCTTTTAAAAATACAGATTACAGATTCAAAGCCATATCGCCGGATTTGATCAGGTTTGCCTTGCGGAATACCTCTGAGAAGAACAAGGTGATCACAGCCGGAAGCACGAAGTGGAGCAGAATGATTTTGATGATGACGAGCTTCGGATCATCGTAAGTGATCATCGTCTGATACGTTGTGATCTGTCCGACAAGACCTGCGGAACCCATGCCGCTTCCCGTTGCATTATTCTGCATATTGGCGAGGATTGTGGAGACGGGTCCTAAAATCGCACTCGAGAAGATGACGGGCAGCCAGATCAGTGGATGACGCATGATGTTCGGCACCTGAAGCATCGAGGTTCCAAGACCCTGTGCGACAAGGCCGCCGAATTTGTTTTCCCGATAACTTGCAACCGCGAATCCGACCATGTTGCAGCAGCAGCCGATCGTTGCGGCACCGGCGGCAAGACCGGAAAGATTCAGAATGATGCCGAGTGCAGCGGAGCTGATCGGCAGTGTCAGAACCATACCCATGACGACCGAAACAACGATGCCCATGATGAACGGCCGCTGTTCCGTTGCCCAGTTGATGATGCTTCCAAGGCCTGTCATCATCTGGGAGATCGGCGGTCCGACGAGCAGTCCGACAACGGAACCGGCTCCGATGGTGATGACCGGTGTCACGATGATATCAACCTTGGTCTTGCCGGAAACCAGATGGCCGCAGGTGATGCCTGCGAAAGCTGCGATGAAAGCGCCGAGCGGTTCGCCAGGTCCTGCCAGAACGGCATTTCCGTCCACAAAGAATGTGCCGCCGGTGATCTTGCCGGCATAACCGCCGACCATGGCGGCGACGGCTGCAGAAACCGTGACAAGCGGGCTTTCCCCATATTTCACTGCCACGCCGACACCGATACCGGCACTTGTCAGGGCTGCGGCAGCTTTTCCAAGCAGATAGATCACATTTCCAGTCGAACCGCCGATCAGAAGACCGATCTGCTGAATCATTGTACCGATAATCAGGGTTGCAAAAAGACCCTGCGTCATGCCGCCGAAGCCATCAATGAAGATGTGCGAGGCGACTTTTTTGATTGTTCGCATATGGAATTCCTGCCACTCAAAATGTGATTAAATATACTTATCACATCGAGATAATGTAAGTTC
>OGOY01002198.1_pt1 | contig 18092 bp, 20 predicted proteins | sample 1552811 | NCBI WGS metagenome assembly OGOY01 (sample SAMEA2580132, study PRJEB22360) | human gut metagenome | biome: human gut; feature: human-associated habitat; material: faeces | place: Denmark | collected 2008/2010 | reverse complement strand
GGTCGAGCTGCCGAAGGATTTTAGGGAGCCGCGCCTGCCGCCGCTGACATTGCAGCTCCTGCTGGAAAACGTCGTCAAACACAACGTCGTTTCCATAACATATCCCATGTTGATCTCGCTGTCCGTGGCCGATGGCATCTTCTCGGTCGCCAATACGCTCCATCCCCGCCATAACGAAAATTCGACAGGGGTTGGATTGCAGAATCTCCACAACCGATGTCTTATGGCGCTCGGCAGGGGGATTGAGATCCGGCGGAGCGAGACTCGGTTTATCGTAAAAATTCCGCTTTGCAATGAATAGATTCCGTGTAGCCATTATCGAAGACGAAGTGCCTGCGGCCCGTCTGCTCCGTTCCCTCGTGGCCGGTCTGCGCCCGCAATGGGAGATCGAAGTGCTGCCCGGCAGTGTCGATGAGGCCGCTGCATGGTTTGCCGTGAACGATCATCCTGACCTGCTGTTTCTCGACATCCGCCTTTCGGACGGAACGTCGTTCGATCTGCTCTCCAAGGTGCGGCCCGCTTCCGCCGTCATCTTTACGACCGCCTACGACGAATACGCCATCCGGGCGTTCAGCGTGAACAGCATTGATTATCTGCTCAAGCCCGTGGACAAGGAGCGGCTGGCCGATGCAATTACAAAATACGAAAATCTGACTCGGATACAACGGCCGGACGATTATTTGCCGATGTTGCTCGACGCCTTGCAGAGCCGCGAGAAAAAATACCGCACGCGTTTCCTGATCGTGGGCGTCGATCGTTTCCGCACCTTGCAGGTCAATGACGTGGCTTATTTTTACTCCGAAAACAAAGTGACGACAGCCGTCACTTGTGACGGGGCTTCGCATGTTGTTGATTTTCCGTTGAGTCGCCTCGAAGAACAACTCGATCCTGACCATTTTTTTCGGGCGAACCGGCAGATGTTGCTCTCGGTCGGCGCCATCGACCGCATCGAGCCTTATTTCAACGGAAAGGTATCGGTGACGGTGCGCCCGCCGCATAAGGAGAAGATCACGGTCAGCGAAGAGAAAGTGTCGACATTCAAGGCGTGGCTGAATTACTGATTTTCATTTTTTTCTTAATATTCAAACACAATTTGTCATGAAAAAACTGTTTTTGGTGGTGGCATTGTGCCTATGCTTATTTACAACCGTTCACGCACAAGAGGAAAATGCAGTCGGACTGCGTTTCGGAGACGGTGTGGAGTTGCTTTATCAACGGGATTTGGATGCGAAGAATTTTTTGCAGTTCTCGTTGGCATTTCCGCATTTCGACGGTCTTTCGGCTACGGGAATCTACAACTGGAAGTGCTGTCGATGGAATTGGACACCCCAAACGTGTGACTGGTATCTGAATGCCGGTGTCGGCGGGGCGTTGGGACTCTACGATTTCGAGGATTCGGGATTCCTCGTGGGGATTGCGGGTTCTTGTGCTTTCGGATGTCATTTCAAGAATGCTCCCGTATCATTAGAAGTGGATTACCGGCCTATTGTCGGAGCGGTGATCGGAGGCGGGCACGACGGATTTTACGAACCGGGGTTCTGGAACTTCGGATTGGTGGTCAAATTCCATTTTTAATAGTACGGAAAAATATGAAATTCATACTATGTTTGTTGGCTGCATTTTTGGCATGCGTATCTTGCTCGACGAAATATACGGAACAGGAACTTATCGGTTTGTGGATAGAGTCCATACCCGGAATGCCGGGCAAAGTGCAGGGCATTGCGTTGGAACAAGGCGGTACCGCGCATTCCATCAACATGGCGACCTTGGCGTATGAGAGCTGGCAATGTTCCGGAGACGAGTTGATCCTTACGGGGGAAAGTATCGGAAATGGGGCCAAAGGCCGCTTTACAGATACGTTGAAGATCGAGACGGTTTCTGCCGACGGCCTGATCCTAATGCGCGGGAATCGGCGTGTCGGCTATCGTCGTTCCGTAGAAAATTGCGGATTTTCGGCTACTTCTGGAGAAATCATGCGCGGGATCGTGACTTTCGCCCCCGAAGTGCGAATTTTCCGTCCCTATGGCGACACGACAGTCTTTTGGTTAATCGACAGATCCGGCTATCTGAACGAAAAATATCGGCAATCCGGTGTTGTGGAATGGAATGCCGATGCGGAATTGGAGTTGAGAGTTGTGGATCGGACCGCTGCCGAATTCGCGGCCGATTACGACGCTGCATACGAAGTCATGAGGATTATTCGCTTATCGGAAAGAGATGATCGGTAAATGAAATCAAATCAAATAAATGCCTTTGGTATGTATCAATGTTTTCTGCTTATTTGATAGATAAATGTTGACAAAATAAATCTCAAAATGAATGAAAAGGGTATCGAAATATCACGATATCCTTTTTATATAAGATTGCATATTTTAAGCAGCATGAGACGATTCTGTAATACGAAATTATGGGAAGTGTTAAAATCGTCTGGTGATTTACCGCGTACATCCAAAGAATTGGACGAATATCTCGATGAATTTATCGTTGAATTGCATAATTACTGTCGTACTGAAAAGAATATTGCGGAACGAACTCGCTCACTGGATTATGCCCGAAGCGAGCTGTTGGTTGCCGAACTCGATATCGCAGAGTCTGATTCTACAAAGTCTATTTTGAAGACTATTCGTAGTGTGGTTTATTTCATCGAATGCGAGATGCGCATTATCACAATGGAGTTGGAACACCCGGAGCGCTTCATTTCATTTTCAGATGGCAGCGGACCATTGGCTCGTTGGAATGGGACGATTGCCGAGTTGCTTGAATATACTTTCCGCTTCAAATTGCAGGACGGTTGTCGGCGAATTCCGGTGAACCGTTGAGCTATACGGATGCCGTGAAACTCGTCGAACAAATCTTCGGCATCACGATTTCCTCACCTTATGACCGCAAGACCAAGTTGCTTTTTCGCAAGAAAAACGATACGCCTTTTTTCGACAAAATGCGCGTCGTGTTTCGGGAAGAGGCCGAAAAATTGCATCGCTGAATCAGTGTGTTACAGACAAAATCAGCAGACGTCTTATTCGACGTCTGCTTTTTTATTTTCAGTGTCGTCGTATCCTTGCATCGAGAAAAATACTGAAATCATGGATACCTGCATCAACGACCTCGGCATGGTGAATAACACTGTGAAGCTGCAGACCAAAAAAGAGATGGCTGCCGAACTCGGCATTTCGTACCGGACGGTCGAGCGGTGGTACAACAGCGGTTACATCAAATGCATCCGTATCGGCGGCCGTATCTTCTTTCCCTATACCGAAGTGTACCGATCCGGGATCGGTTCGTCGTCGAGGTGAGTGCCGAAGAACCGTCTATCCCGCAACCGCTGAATCGAACGCTTCAGGATGTTATGTTCGAACAGGCCCAAGGTTTCCATTTCCGTCGATGAATTATCAGACCGAGATAAGGATGTTCAACGAGTGGTTGGAAACACACGACTCACCGCATCGGGCATTGCCCTCTGGTATGCGTTTATGTTCATGGCTTATTGCTCAGGTTGGCCGACGGAGGTGACCATACCCGTTTCGGCACTCTGCCTGCGGAGTAAACTCTCCCGGTCGGCCGTCTATAAGGAGCGGAATGTGCTGCGTAATTACGGTCTTATCGACTTCGATACGGCCTCCGGACGTCGGAGTACCCGCTACCGAATTCGCAGCTTCGAAGCACGTCTTGTCGCTACGGAAATGTCCGCCACACGGACACAAACGGAGACTGGTGTCATCATTCCGGCAGAGGATACCTCTGAAATGTCTACGGTTGTATCCACGTCACGGACACAAACAGGCGATGAACGCATAAAAGCAGGCGAAACGTCCACCACATGGCCACAACCGTGTATACAAACTGAAGATTCGACTTATATCTCTATTAAAAATAAATACAGAGATAAAAGGGGGTATGGGGGAAAGAAGAGAGCCTCTGTAAAACATCGGGATGCTTTTGACTTTACGTTCATCGCCGAACCTCGCTGGCTGGAGCTGGTCAAGACATGGCTCGACTATAAGCGGAGCCGGGGCGAAAACTATAAGAGCGAACTTTCGATCAAGAAATTCCACACGATGCTCCGTAACCTCTCGCGCGGCGATCCCGACATCGCGGCCCGAATCATCGACAAGAGCATCGCCAACAATTGGGCGGGCATTTTCGAACTTCCAGAATCCGACGCTGCGACTTTCGGAAGAGAAACGACAAACACTCTATCTCGGAGTAGTCGTAGCCATCCGGCCTCCGGACAGCGGATCGGACAGATCAAACAACCGGTGGATGAGGAGCGACGCCGACGCCTGCTCGAAAACTTCGGCCGCTCGGAGGTAATGAATGACGAATCGATAAACAGATAAACGTATGGAGAAGAATATCGCAACCCTTATTGACCGGATGGTCACCGACCGTAAACTGATCGTCCGTAGTCCCACACGTCTCTCTTGGGGCGACCGCGAGATGTGCGATGCACTCTTTCGGACGCTCTTTCGCAGGCTGGATGCGACGATCGCCACTTATCACCATCTGCCGGAATACGACGAGGTGATCGACTGGATGTACGATACGCGCGGTGTAGGGCTGTTGCTCATCGGCGACTGCGGACGCGGTAAAAGCATTATCACGACGGGACTCATTCCGGTACTGCTCGGTATGAAAGAGATCTCCGCCTACGCCGTGCACGCCGACGAGTTGAACAAACCGTATCCATTTGCAACTTCAACGATGGGTATGGAGCCGAAGACCACCTGTCTCGACTACCTCACCCGATGCCCGTGTCCGATTATCGACGAACTGGGCGTCGAACCGATGATCAACGACTATGGGGAGCGGTACGAGGGTTTCAACCGGGTCATCAACGCGGCCGAACGTTACTGCCGTCCGCTCTTCCTCTCGACGAACCTTACCAAAGGGACCTGCTGAACAGCTACGGGGAGCGGACGTTCGACCGGCTGCGACACCAGTGCCGTGTGGTCGAGTTTCGCGGCGATTCCTTACGCTAACCGATTAAATACCTCAATATAAAATTGCAATAAATCATCCACCACCTCAAGGACGGCCGGAAGAAGTATTCGACCCACCACGGAGAGATCGAGAAATGGGAGGAGAGCGACATCGAGGCGATGCGTCGCTGTCGGGAATGCTACGGCGACTCGGCCTACCTCGCCGACTTCTCCCGCTACGGCGTCGTGGCTGCCGATCTGCGCCAGAGGTATCCCAACGCGAAAATCATTGCGGTCGTAGGCTTCGAGACCGAGGACCACGACCTGCCTTTACGAACCGATATAATATTCTGAGTTGCTGCGGCGACACCGGATAGTACGACACCGTCGGATTGCTCCGATGGTAAACTGTGAAACTTAACCGAAAACTAACGCTGAAATGTATTGACAATTATGCCAACACTCAAGAAAACCGTACAGCGCCTGTGGCAACCGGAGCGCGGGGTGCAGGAGGGATGCTTGTATCCGAACACGAAGTTTTATCAATCGACCGCATGGCGGAAGCTCCGTAATCTGAAACTGGAGCAGTGTCCGTTCTGCGAGGAGAGCCAACGACGGGTTATCACCACGCTCGCACAGGTCGTCGATCATATCATTCCGATCAATCGAGGCGGCGCGAAGCTCGATATGGCCAACCTTCAGAGCCTCTGCCACCCGTGCCATAACCGCAAATCGGGCATCGAATCGCACTCGAGATAACCAACACCTGATTGCCTATGATATAAACCGATGAAAATGGGCGCACGCGGTTGTGGTTTGCAAGCGAAAAAATGGAGCCGCCTGCGCCCATTAGAGTGAATAAACTGTTCTTTGACATATTGGTTTGCACAAATTTTGCGTTATCTTTGTGATAAGAGAAATGGAGGAAGCTATGAACCAGATTATCATAACCCCGAAATCCGAACAGGAGCATTCGTTTGTAATGGAGATGCTCAAACGGATGAAGATCAAGGCCACGTCCATAGAGGAGAAGCCTTTGCCCCGTATGACGATTAAAGAGTATCGTGCGATGGCAGAGAGAGCTATTGCTGATGCGGAGGCAGGCCGTACGATATCGCAGTCCGAAATGGAAAAACGCGTTGCATCGTGGCGATGATCGTCGAATGGTCGGAGCAGGTTGCTTCGAGTCTGGAAGAGATCTTTGGCTACCACAAAGAGGTGGAGGGTTAAGAGTTGCGCGAAAGATCGCAACGAAAATCACGCAACGCACACGAATTCTTTCGGACAATTCCCTTGTCGGACAGCGGGAAGAACTACTGAAAGACTTATCGGTCGAATTCAGGTATCTTGTCGAGGGAAACTATAAAATCCTCTATTATACACTACCGGAAAAGGTTGTCATTTCTCTTGTTTTCGATTGTCGTCAGAATTCTGAAAAGATGCGGGATATAAAATAACTACATAGTGGTTCTCTCCACAGGCAGAACGTGCAAACCGATATGGCTTGCACGTTTTTTATGCTTTGGAATTTACATGGGAACGACACTGAAACTGACGCAGATCGTGGATGAATGGCTCGCCGAGACTGACATCCTTCCGGCGACGAAAGCTGACTACCGCCGTAAAATCGGATTGTGGTTTCGCTGGCTCTCGGCCGAAGGTTGCGATCCCCGCTATGCCGAGCGCTGCCATATCATCGACTACAAACGCTACCTCCAGCAAAACGGCAAGACGGCGCTCTCGGCAGGCATCGGACTTATATGCTCTTTGCCGATGGCGAAAGCCGCTCGGAGGTCTATTCGGCGGCGACGGTCAAGGATCAGGCGAAGATATGCTTCTCGGATGCTGCCGAGATCGTCAAGGCTACTGACCTGAAAAAGTACCTTTCGGTCTTCCGAAATTCGATTACCTACGAGGCGAAGGGCGGGATGCTCAAGCCGCTCTCCTCGGACTATGGTACGCACGACGGACTGAACCCTTCGTGCGGCATCATCGATGAGTTTCATGCCCATAAAGACAGCGGAATGTTCGACGTCATCAAGTCGGCCTTCGGAGCGCGTCGGCAACCGCTGATGTTTATCATCACAACAGCGGGTTTCAATAAGGCCGGGGCCTGCTTCGCTTACCGCGACAACGTAATCAAGGTGCTGCAAGGTGTGAATCGAGACGACTCGCTCTTCGGCATCGTCTATACGCTCGACGACAAAGAGGAGTGGGACAACCCGAAGATGTGGATCAAGGCCAATCCCAACCTCGGCGTATCGCTTTCGGTCGATTACCTCGCCTCGCAGGTCATGGATGTCAAGAACCGTCCGGAAGCCGTGCGCAACGTGATGACCAAAAATGTCAATCTGTGGGTGGATGCCGAGCTGACTTGGATTCTGGACGAAGCATGGATGAAGTGTGTCGGTACGACCGACCCTGCCGACTTGAAAGGTTGCGACTGCTGGGGAGGTCTCGACCTGTCGAATGTCGGTGACATTACGGCATTCGTACTGCTTTTCCATGAGAACGACAAGTTCCAGTTTTTGCCGCATTTTTGGATCCCGGAGGAAAAGATGCTGGAGACGATCAAGAAGGAGAACATCAACTACGATCGTTGGGTGGCCGAAAGATATGTGACCGTCACGCAGGGCAATGTGGTGGACTACGATTTTGTCAAGGCCGACATCCTGCGTATCACTGCCGACTATAATCTTAAATCGACAGCCTACGACCGCTGGAACGCGTCGCAGACGATCATTGACCTTCAGAACGAGGGGATGGCGTTTTCACCCTTCGGACAGGGCTTCGGTTCGATGTCGGCCCCGACCAAGCAATTCGAGGCACTGGTGCTGACGGGCGAGGTGGAACACTTCGGCAATCCCGTGCTGCGGTGGATGCTCGCCTCGACCGTCGTTCAGACCGATCCGGCGGGCAACCTCAAACCCGACAAACGGAAATCCATACAGAAGATCGACGGCATCGTCGCCTCGATTATGGCGCTGGGAGAATGGATGACCGCGCAGGCCAAAGACGAAACCAACCCTTATAACGAACGGGGACTACTGATTCTGTAAGCTATGAAACAAAAAAACAATTACCGGATGCGGCTCTGTGATGCACCGTACAAACCAGCCCGCCGCGCGGAGATCGAAGCGGAGCTGGCGGCCATCGCGCCGCTGTTTTCGGCCATGCGCAAATTGCTCTCGGCCGAAGGCTTCGCCGACTACTATTTCGAGATGCAGGATTTATACCCGTCGCAACTGGAAGCCTACGAGCGGCTGGAGGATTTCCATATCAGCGTCACCGGCCGTCGCCGCTACGCCGAGTTCGACTCGTTCCGCAAAGTGCTGGAGAGAAGGATGAAGAAAATTAGACTTTCGAGAAAATAAGAAATTGTAAATGATTATATTTATGAGTAATATAAATTATAAAAGAACGTCTTATTCTCCGAATATGAGTAAATTAAACATCTTAAGCATTATCAAGAATATTCGTAGTTTATAAGTAATGTGTCAGTCGACGGAACAGACTTTTGGTCTCCTCGCCCGAACAGGCTTTTATGGAATGCCTGCTGCTTGCTCCGGAAAGGTGTAGCTATATGGATTTGTTCTATATCATGGAGCAACCGACTTCCCTCCGTTCAGAGACCGTGCAGTCTTTACTCGAAACGATAAAGAATATTCGGATTAAACGGATGTTTCTTTATATGGCAGAAAAAGCCGGGCATTATTGGTTTGATATGTTGGATATGGGAAGAATTAACACTGGAACATCCAAATTACAATTGGCAGACAACGGGATATATATCAGTAAATATAAAATAACCATACCTAAAGAGTTGAACGATTATGAATGACATATATAGAAAATAGGTGGCTCTGCTTATACGCATCATGCCATTGGTATATCGCTCTTTGGATTTTGCCGTGCATGGAGGTACTGCAATCAACCTTTTTCACAAGAATATGCCCCGGTATTCGGTTGATATCGATCTGCCCCTCCCATACAGAATAGGGAAGAAAGTCTGAGGGCAATAAACAGGCACTTTGAAGATCTGAAAGGGTACATTGAAAAATCCATACCCGGAATCAGGATTGTACCCAAATATAATGTCTGGAAATTACAATGTAAATTGGATGGGGCTACTGTAAAAATAGAAGTGAACGGACCAAGAGGGGCTTGATAGGAGAAACGGCCGACATGATGCTTTGTGATAAAGCGCAGAAGGAGTTCAATATGGCTTGTAAGGCCCGGACTGTTTCTTATTCCTTGCTATACGGAGGTAAGATGGCGGCTGCACTAAGCCGGCAGCATCCGAGAGATTTATTTGACTGCAAGTATATGGAAAAAAGTAACGACTCTGAAACAAAGCCGTTACTTTTTTGTCGAGATACGGACCCCGGGTGAGCGGAGCGCTCTTCTATTTCTTGTCCTTGTCTTTCTTTTCCAGGGCATAGAGACGATTCACCTCCTGAAGCACGGCGGGCGTGATGTCGAGCGTCGAATCGGCGTCGAGCAGGGCATTGGCATTGACGATGAGTTTGTAACGACCATCGGCATTAAGGTTCTCGATGGCGCGGTGCAGCAGGTCCTGAGCCCGGTTCGAGAAGACGAAATTCTCTTCGTCGAGCGCTTTGGCTTCCTTCTGTGCCGCAGCCTGGTACGAAGCTATGCGGCGCTCGATGTTCTCCTGTGTGGATTGCGCGTCGTTGGTGGTGATAAGCCCCTTTTGGTATTTCTCCTGGAGCTGGGCTACTTCGTACTGGAAGTTCTGCTCCTTCTGTGCCCAGCTCTTCTGTGCCTTTTCGGTCTTGTCTTTCAGGGCGATGCCTTCTGCATTGTAAAGATCGGACTGCGCGAGCACGGCTTCGACCTGCACGTATGCGATGTCACCGCCGCCTACTTCCCGTTGCTCGGTTGCTTCGGTAGCTGCCGTTTCGACGTTTTTGGTGCCGCAGGCGGTAAATCCTGCCAGGGCGATCAATGCCGCGAAGAAGAGTTTTTTCATGTGTTATCCGTTGTTTTGGTTAAAAATATCGCTTTGAAAGGCAAAGGTAGAAAAAAATCTTTACTTTTGTCAAGCCACATTCAAAATTAGAAACTCATGTACGAATATCTCTCCGGTACCATTTCCGAACTCGCTCCCACCCATGCCGTGTTGGATGTCGGCGGAGTGGGGTACTTTCTTCAGATATCGTTGCAGACATATTCCGAAATCGAGCACTCCGACCGAGTGAAACTGTTCGTTCATTACGTGGTTCGGGAAGACGCCCAGTTGCTTTACGGCTTCGCGTCGAAGGCCGAACGGGAACTGTTCCGCCACCTGATAAGTGTCTCCGGCGTAGGCGGCAATACCGCCCGGATGATTCTCTCGACCTATTCGCCGAGGGAGTTGCAGGGGATCATCGCTACCGAAAACGCCGTCCTTCTCAAAAATGTCAAGGGATTGGGGCTGAAAACGGCGCAGAAGATCATCGTCGAGTTGAGCGGCAAGATGGCCGGCCTGGGACTGACGGGGGATACTGTTACAGCCCCTGTCGCCGGCGGGGATTACGAGGAGGCGCTTGCGGCGCTGGTCATACTCGGGTTCGGGAAAGCGGCGGCGGATAAAGTCGTAAAAATCGTTGCTCGGGAAAATCCCGGAGCTTCGGTGGAGGATCTGGTCCGTATGTCCCTTAAACGATTGTAGCATATAATCGTACATTTCTATTTCGCAGGTTACTCATATCTTTCGATGTATCTTTTTTTGACGGTTGCAGCATCGAATCCGAGGGTCGCTTATTCGCGGTATGTGTCTGCGTCTGTAACGCGGACCTTTCCCTAAATATCCTTCTCGAAAGGGGCGTGGGGCGCTACGTTCCCGATTAATTATTACGTTTTTGTAACGGCCTTCTTGTTTTTGTCGATTTAATATTTTTGAAACTTTTTTTATATTTTTCTTAAAATATTTGGGGGGGGGAAATTTTTTTTATATTAGTTTTGCGCCGAAAAGAGTAAACGAACCCCCAAAATGTTTATCGTAAAAATGGAAGGATTTGCAGGCTTTGTCGGCCTTATGTTTGGTCTTGTTGTTTTATCGGTCATCATAACCCTGGTCGTATGTGCCGTTAAGAGGCATCGCAGGGAGTGGCTTCAGGACGGACAGCGTAGAGTCTGATTTTGTTTTGTAAAGTTATTGGAGCTGCCGGAGCGATTCTTTCGCTCCGGCAGTCGATTTTTTTGTTCGGTTCGTTTCCGGACGTTTCGGATGGTCCGAACATTCGGAAGGTCGGACTCCATATCGTTTTGTCGTGACGCGGGCTTTCGTGTGCAACTCCGGTTCTGTGTCGGGAGCGCAGGAAAACCGGCCGCCGGACCGTCGGGTTTCTTTGCCAGAGAGGGAAACATTGTTTTTCGGGGGGTGGCCTGACTGCGGCGTCTGCGTTGGCAGTATCCGGCCTCGCAGTCGCTGCAGCGGATTTGCAATCACGGTTCGCGGGGTGTGTGGGCGTGGTATCGCCGCCGTAAGCGATGCAGTGTATAGCCGAGCCGCGATACGTTCGGGGTGTAATCGTCGTTTTTTATCCCTGTACGAATACTAAAATCGCCCGGTCTGCCGTATTGTTAAGAAGAGCACTGGCGGGCGAGGCGGGCTTCGGTGTGTGGAGTTGCCGGGCCGGGGACGCGATGCGAATGATTCCGGGTTTCCGGACTTCGGGACTGTCCGAGCGATGTCGGTCGGGAAAACGAAGAATGAAGCCCGGTAAATTTTGCAAGTCCCGCAGGATTTGTTAAATTTGCGCGATTGTATGTCGAAAATCCGTTTCCATATTTTGCTTGCTGCGCTGTTGGTTGTCACCGGCTGCGGCGAGGATGACAAGGTTCTTCCCGAACAGCAGCAGCAGTTCGAGAGTTTCCTTTCCGGTAGCCACCAGCCTCGTCTGGTGACCGAGCAGGAGGCTATGAGTTCGGATGAAGATCTCGATTTTTACTCCACGTTCGGGCGCTGGTCGTATCGATATATTTACCATTATTACGATTCGGAACGTCAGACGCGTCCTGAAGCGGAGATCGGCGATGAGGTGGATCTTGTTTTCTGGGTCTATCTGTTCGAGAATCGGGCAATCACTGCGAGTACGATGCCGATCTACACCAATGACAGAAAGTGGGCCGAAAAACTTCAGGAGCAGGGACTCGATACGAAATACTGGAGTTTCGAACCCCGTCCCGTCCGTGTCGGCGGCGGCTCTTTCGTCGAAGGGGTCGAATTGTCGCTGCCGGGCTGCCGCGAGAAAGATACGGTCGAAGTATATATGACATACAATATGGCTTACGGCGATGCGCTGATCAATTTCATTCCGGAGCAGAGTCCGATCGCCGTTTTTTATACGATTGATTCGGTTCGTAAATAAGAAAACAATGAATAGTATGGGACGTTGGTTGCCTGCGATACTCCTTTTCGGTCTGACGACGCTCTGCTCCTGCGCTGAGGAGCCTGACAATGCTTATCCGGGGAATACCCAGAACAAAGCTCTGAAAGCCTGGATGACGCAGAATCGTCCCGATCTGCTGGAGAATTACCAGGAGGAAGGGGAGTATTACGTGGATGTCGTTTCGCTGGGCGATCTGGCGGACAGTGCGATTCTGGAGACGGAGAGCTGGGTGTGGTACGATATCACGGGGCGGGATTTGCAGGGGAATATCAGTGTGGCCCGGGATTCCGTTTATGCGCTTCAGCAGGGAACTTTTACTCCTTATACACATTACGTTCCTTACTATCAGTTCTACGGTGAGCTGGCGAGCGGAACTTTTAAGGAGGGGACTTATCTGGCTATGCGGAACCCGTTGAAGCTGGGTGAAACGTATGCCGCGCAGAAGGGATTTCCCCGTGAGGTCGAATTGCGCGTGGGGGCCGAGGTCGTGCTGTATATGCCTGCGACGATCATATCCACCGAAGCCAATGGCGACGGAGGTTACGAGGGGCAGTATGCATTGAGTGCCAACCACCCGATGATCGCCCGGATCAAGCTGGTCGGAAGATCGAGTCAGCCGATTGAAACGGAGAGCGTCGCGGTCGATGATTTTGCGGCGGCGAACGGCGGACTGGACCCGACGGTTCCTCCGCAGGACGACGATTCCGAAACGGCTTCGGTCAAAGCCGGAGAGCCGGCCCCGTCGTATCGTTGGAAAATCGCCACGTCGGAGGCGCCTCAAATCTATGTGAACGAGAGTTTCAATCCTGCGGACGATGCGACCGGACTTTTCACCTATTCGAATGTTTATGTGGGATCGCAGCAAAAGGCGGACGAGATCGATCGTAAGATTAACAAAGCTTTGGTCGAGCGCTTCGGTACGGACGAACCGGGCGAACTGATCGATCCCGAGAAGAATGTCCGGGTCTGGTACATCGCCCGATTCCTGGACGGGTTCGTACAGAGTACCAATATCGACGAGGTGAAACGAATCGTTTACGGCGAGGTGGAATCCACCGGTACGTACATGAGCTACACTCCTTCGCTGAATAAGGACAAACAGATTCTGGCCTGGTATTACGCCTTGCCGCACTTCCGCTACGGAAGCTGGGGCGCTTTGCTGACCGTTTCGAGCAATGCGTACGGTGTGGTCGGCATTACCGGGACAACCCAGACCAGTTCTTCTACGAATTACGCCGCTACGTACGCTATGATGAATTATTACGGCATGATGAACAATTACTACGGTAATAATTACATGGGCAACTATTACGACGATTATTATGGCAGCTATATGAACGGTCTTTACGGCGGTTCGGTCTATAATCCTTACTACGTGGACAACTCCACATCGACCAGTACGACGATCACCGAGGTTTTGCCCTATACGCCGCTGTTGATCGAATTTTATATCGAGCCGGCTCAATAGTCCGTTGCCGGTTTTGTTTTCTGGCCGTCTGCAGGATTCCTGCGGGCGGCTTCGGTTTTTATTCCTTTGGCTGCGGGGCTTTTCATTCCCGACTCATTCCCGGCATTGGATTTGGAATATTTCGATTGTAAGACGGATTCTGTCGGTAAATTGGGTGTAATTGACGATTTTTTCAACTTTTTGTTCCGGAAAATTTTGAAATTATCGGAAAAGGATTTAATTTAGAGGAAAGAAAAAGAGGCCATCTCCGGTCTGCCGACAAATGGGTGCCGAACAGGGTCGGACTTTGTCGGAAGCGGAGAAGACGAAAAATAAATTCAACCTAAATAATTAGCAGTATGATTATCACATTTAATGAGTTGCGTCGTATCAAGGACAGACTGCCCAGCGGCAGCTCGCAACGGATTGCAGACGAATTGGGAATCTCGGTCGATTCGGTTCGTAATTATTTCGGCGGACGGCACCCCGAGGCGAAGGAAGGCGTAGGCATTCATATCGAACAAGGGCCCGACGGCGGCGTTGTGACGTTGGACGATACGACGATCCTGGATGCGGCGATGCGTATTCTGAATGAAAAATAGGATCGGAATCCCCGATTATGGCACCCCGGCTCCAGAGGCCGGGGTTTTCTGTTGCATTCCGTATCGTCGTGCGGATCGGGGGCAGGCAGGCTGCGGAATGACAGCGATGTCCGAAAGGGAGTTTCGGGCTGCCATTGTGACAGTCGGAATGTCAGTCCTTCCGGCGGTTTGTCAGATTTTACGCTCCGGAAAAGCAGGATGGTGCGAAAAGAACATTTGGTACAACCTTTGTTCACTAAACGATCGTCCGCACGGCAGCGGCAGGGCTGTGGAAGCGGAGCTGAAAAAGAAATTATTAAACTATAAAGCAACGATATTATGGCAAAGATTATTGGTATTGATTTAGGTACGACGAACTCTTGCGTCGCAGTAATGGAGGGTAACGAACCTATCGTAATCCCCAATTCCGAAGGACACCGGACTACTCCTTCGATCGTCGCGTTCACCGACAACGGCGAGCGTAAGGTCGGCGATCCGGCCAAACGTCAGGCGATTACGAACCCCAAGCGTACGATCTTCTCGATCAAACGTTTTATGGGCGAAACTTACGATCAGGTGGCACAGGAGGTCGAGCGTGCGCCTTATAAGGTGGTTCGCGGCGATAACAATACGCCGCGTGTGGATATCGACGGCCGCCAGTATTCGCCGCAGGAGATTTCGGCGATCATTTTGCAGAAAATGAAGAAGACGGCCGAGGATTACCTGGGGCAGGAGGTTTCGGAAGCGGTAATCACCGTTCCGGCCTATTTTTCCGACTCGCAGCGTCAGGCTACGAAGGAGGCCGGTGAGATCGCGGGCCTGAAGGTGCGGCGTATCATCAACGAGCCGACGGCCGCTGCGTTGGCTTACGGTCTGGATAAGAAAGGCAAGGATATGAAGGTCGCCGTCTTCGACTTGGGCGGCGGTACGTTCGATATTTCGATCCTGGAGCTGGGCGACGGCGTGTTCGAAGTGAAATCGACCAATGGCGATACGCACCTGGGCGGTGACGATTTCGACCACGTGTTGATCGACTATATGGCCGAGGCATTCAAAGCCGAACACAACGTGGATCTGCGCAAGGACCCGATGGCCATGCAGCGTCTGAAGGAAGCTGCCGAGAAGGCGAAGATCGAACTGTCGTCCTCGACTACTACGGAGATCAACCTTCCGTACATCATGCCGATCGACGGCATTCCTCAGCACTTGGTTATGACGCTTACGCGTGCCAAATTCGAACAGTTGTGCGATCACTTGATCCACAAGACCATCGAGCCTTGCAAGGTGGCCCTGCGCGATGCCGGTCTCGATGCCAAGCAGATCGACGAGGTGATCCTCGTGGGCGGTTCGACCCGTATTCCCGCGATCCAGAAGGTCGTCGAGAATTTCTTCGGCAAGGTGCCCAGCAAGGGTGTGAACCCCGATGAGGTCGTTGCCATCGGCGCTGCGATCCAGGGCGGTGTCCTGACCGGTGAGGTGAAGGACGTGCTGCTGCTGGATGTCACTCCGCTGTCGCTGGGTATCGAAACCCTGGGCGGTGTGATGACCAAGCTGATCGAGGCCAATACGACGATCCCGACCCGTAAGAGCGAGGTCTTCTCGACGGCGGCCGACAACCAGCCTTCGGTGGAGATCAACGTCTGCCAGGGCGAGCGTCCGCTGGCCCGCGACAACAAGTCGATCGGCCGCTTCCACCTGGACGGTATTCCGGCCGCTCCGCGCGGTGTGCCGCAGATCGAGGTGGCCTTCGATATCGACGCCAACGGCATCCTGAACGTATCGGCTAAAGATAAGGGTACGGGTAAGGAGCAGAAGATCCGCATCGAGGCTTCGTCGGGTCTTACCGAGCAGGAGATCCAGCGTATGCGCGACGAAGCCAAGGCTAACGAGGCGAAGGACAAAGAGGAGAAGGAGCGTATCGACAAGATCAACGCCGCCGATTCGAACATCTTCGCTACCGAGAAACAGCTCAAAGAGTACGGCGACAAGTTGCCGGCCGACAAGAAGGCTGCCATCGAAACGGCGCTGGGCAAGTTGAAGGAAGCGCATAAGAACGCTGACGTAGCCGCTATCGATACGGCTTTGGCCGAGCTCAATGCAGCATGGCAGGCTGCTTCGCAGGATATCTATGCCGCGCAACAGCAGCAGGGCGGTGCCCAGCAGGGTGCTCCCCATGCCGATGCAGGAGCCGGTACGAACGGTCAGCAGCAGGGTGGATCCAATCAGCCCGAAGATGTAGAGTTCGAAGAGGTTAAATAAAAAGTTGGAGGGAAGGTTCGGTTTGCGGACTTTCCGGTAGAAGAGCCAGGGTCGGCAGTATGTCGGCCCTGGCTTTTTTGTCTGTAGGGCGGATTGCGGGCTGCGGTTTCGGGGAACAGGTGCTTCGATACCGCTTTTCAGCGCCCTTGTTGCCGGTCGGGACGGTCGGACTCCTTCGGTGTTTTCCCGCGCGTCCGGTGTGCGGTCTTTGCTGTCGGGGTGCCGCCCGGAAATGAAATCGCACTCCTTCGATTTTCGGTTTCAACGGTGAAATCGGATGGTTTCCAGCGTTTTTTTGTCTATTCCTTTTTTGTTTCCCGCAATTTTTTCTATTTTTGTGCGTTTATTGGGATTTCTGAAATCCCGTTTCGGGTAACGGAAAAGAAACAAACAAATTATAACAAACTAATTTATACCCAATGCAAAGTAAAGGCGTAATCAAGTTACTTGCAATCCTGCTGGCGATTGCTTGTATCTACCAGCTCTCCTTCTCACTGAAAGCGAGAAGCGTGGAGAAAAAGGCGGCCGAGTATGCCGCGAAAGTTTCGGAGTCGGATTCGCTCCGTCAGGCGGCGGAGATCTATTACCTGGACTCCGTGCAGAACAGGCCCGTTTATGATCTCGGATTCATTTCATTCACCTACAAGGAGGTCAAGGAGAAGGAGATCAACTTGGGTCTCGACCTGAAGGGCGGTATGAATGTCATGCTCGAGGTGCAGGTGGAGGACGTGCTGAAAGCCCTGGCAGGTGACAGCGCACACGATCCGATGTTCGAGGAGGCCATCGCCCGTGCCAACAAGGCGCTTAAAGAGGGTACCAACAACTACATCGGCGAGTTCGCCAAGGCTTATCGTGAGGTTTCCGGCGGTGCTCCGCTGGCTGCGCTTTTCGTAAGTCCGGATCGTAAGGATATCACGCCGAACAGCTCGGACAGCGAGGTCGAGAAGATCTTGCAGGAGGAAACCGACGCTGCGATCGACGCTTCGTTCAACATCCTGCGCAGTCGTATCGACCATTTCGGCGTTACGCAGCCCAACATCCAGCGCCTGCCCAATTCGCACCGTATTCTGGTCGAGTTGCCGGGCGTGAAGGAGCCGGAGCGCGTACGCAAGCTGTTGCAGGGTACCGCTTCGCTCGAGTTCTGGACGACTTATAATAACACCGAGTTGGTGCGTGCCCTGGAGCAGGCCGATCAGCTTTTGCGCGACGAATTGGCTGCCGGGGCGACCGATGCGGCCGTGGAGGAAACGCTTACTGAGGAGCAGCCGACTGCTGCCGGTACCGAAGATACGACCGAAAGCCTGATCGCAGAGGTGCAGAACAATGCTCCGGCTGCGGAGGAGGCTGCCTCGGCTTCGGGGGCATCCCGCTATACCCGCGAGGAAAATCCGCTCTTCTCGCTGCTCAATCCCTATGATGGCGGAGGCGCTGTCGTGGGTTCCGTAGCCGTTGCCGATAACGCGAACCTTGCCGGCTCACCAGACGCGCC
>OGOY01002188.1_pt1 | contig 18165 bp, 21 predicted proteins | sample 1552811 | NCBI WGS metagenome assembly OGOY01 (sample SAMEA2580132, study PRJEB22360) | human gut metagenome | biome: human gut; feature: human-associated habitat; material: faeces | place: Denmark | collected 2008/2010 | reverse complement strand
AAGATTAAAAAACAAAATATTTTAATAAATAACGCCGGTGCGGGATTTTTGATATGTACCCTCTTTACTGGACAAACCAGTAAGGAGGGTATTTTTATGCGTTATAGTTACGAATTTAAATTATTATGTGTTGATTTGTATAAATCTGGGATTTATCCAGATACACCAAATGGTACAACAGATGAAAGATTTAAGAAAAATGTAAGAGAATGGGCACGTATGGTTGATTCAAATGGGCCGGAAGTATTAAAACATAAGGTTTTTAACAAAGTTTGGTCTCCTGAAGAAAAACTAGCGTTAGTATCACAAGTTATTGCAGGTAAATCAAGAACAGATGTTGCATTAAAAGCTGGTATTAATCCTGGAATGCTTTATCAATGGGTTCAAAAATACAAAACTATTGGATATAATGGATTAGTAGAAAATAGAAAGGGGCGTCCGCCACAGATTTCCGATATGAAAAAATCAACTAATCCAAATCCACTTACTGAATCTGAACGTGAAGAACTTATTCGCTTGAGAGCAGAAAACGAATATATAAAAGCTGAGAACGAAGTAATAAAAAAAAGGATCGCCTTGAGGCAAGAAAAATGGGCTGCGCAACTCAAGGCGAAAAAGCAGCAATTATCAAAGAACTTAGAGAAAAGGGATACCAACTAAAGCATCTTATTAAAGCGATGCATATGGCTAAATCTACTTATTATTTTGAAATTAGTAAGAAAGATGCTGTTGCGGAACGCAATCGAGTATTACTGGAAGAAATATCAAAAATTTTTGAAGTGAACAAATGCAGATATGGAGTAAGAAGAGTTCATCAAGAATTAATAAACCGCGGGTACCAGGTGAATCATAAGCGTGTTCAACGCCTTATGCATAAAGCCGGATTAATCGGCAAACGACCAAAGGAAAAATATCATTCTTACAAGGGCGAAGTAGGAAAGATTGCTGATAACATAATAGATAGAGATTTTAGTACAACTGCCCCATTACAGAAATGGACAACAGATGTATCTCAGTTCAATTTTTCATGGGGAAAGTGTTATATATCGCCAGTGCTAGATATGAATACAAATGAAATTATTTCATATGATCTATCTATGAGTCCTAATTTTAAGCAGATAGAAAGAATGTTAAATAAAGCATTTGAAAAATTCCCTTCTGTTGAAGGTTTAATATTTCATTCAGATCAAGGTTGGCAATATCAGCATGCCTATTACAGAAACGCTTTACAGGAACATGGAATTATCCAATCCATGTCACGAAAAGGCAATTGCTATGATAATTGTATTATGGAAACATTTTTTGGAAGATTAAAAAATGAAATGTATTATGGCTATGAGAAAGATTATTCTTCTTTTGAAGAATTTTCAAAAGCAGTTGAAGAATATATAGATTACTACAATAATAGAAGAATTCAGGCAAAAACAAAATGGATGCCACCTGTGCAATACAGAATAGCATCCATGTGTTCAGCCTAGTTCATATAAATATGTGTCCAGGATTCTGGGTACATATCATCTGCATATTCTATCGACGCTATATCTATATTACCCGATTTATAAGTTAACGTATACTTTCCTGTACTATTTTCAAATGTGCAAGTACCATCTTGAAATGCATTATTATTAAATGTTCCAACATAAACAATTCCATCCGGTGTTGTATATGTTCCTTGCCCACACATCTGATCATTTTTCCACTCCCCTTGATAAACAACCCCATCATTCCAGTAAAAAGTTCCCTCCCCACTTTTTTGCGATGCCGAAAACTCCCCCTGATATGTACCTTCACTTGGGACTTTAAGCGTTCCATTTCCATTTAACTGATTTTGTTTCCAATCCCCTATATACTCTGTCCCTGTTTTAAATGAAAATTGCCCTTGTCCAGAGAAATATCCAAAATCAGTTGCACCAGTATATATCCCTTCTGTTAATTGAATTTGTCCTGCTGAACGCATCGCATATTCTCTTACTACTCTCTTTTGTAAATCCTCAGAATTTATTTTTTGACCTAAACTAGCAATTACTATTCCCTCAATAACAATTAACAGCCCAAACCCCCATCCTGCTAGTTTTCTTCTTTTTTTAATTGCCTTTTCATATTCTTCTTCCGGGGTCACTATATCTTCTACTGCTTTATCTATTTCCAATTCCTTAACATCTTCTTGTGGTTCATTTACCTCTTTCAAACTTATCACCTCAATCTCGCCATGAACTTAATATTCGCATTGTTTCACTATTATTTTCATAAAACTTTGAAAATAAATAATCTAATATCCCGGAATATACTCTACACTTATACCCCCTTGGTTGTTTTTCAATTACATCACTTTCTAGAGCATAATTTACAACCGGACACGTTCCACAATATGACTGATACACACAATCACAACATGTGGGAACAGACTCTAATATACTGGAAGCACATACCGTTTTACATACACTGTTATTTATCAAATCTGTAAATGTACTCCTATATACATCTCCCAATTGAAATGTACTTTGTCCCATTTCATGTAACATTCTTCCTTCATCACAGGTGAAAATTTTTCCATCCGCATAATATGCTAATTGCCCCACACCTGCCCCACACGGAGAACGTAATTCCATATAGTTCATGAAATCACCTCTTATTCTCCTTAATAAAATAGTTGCATGATCTTCTTTAATAAATCTTCCTTTTTTGTTTATTTCAATCAATTCATTTAATGCCTGCCTATAAAACTCTACAAACTCCTCAGCTGTATATCCTATTTCATTCCAATGCTTTGCCGCTTTCCCCAATGGAGTTAATGGTCTTATAAAAATACTATCAAATCCATTATCTATATATGCATGAATGATTTCCTTAGGATAATTAAGAGAATGTCTGGTAGTAGTTTCTATTGCCCCTACCTGTAAACCAGCTTTTCTTATACGATCTACAGATTCAAGTACTTTCAGAAACGTTCCTTTTCCACCAATATATGGTCTATTACTATTATGTACCAGTTCATTTCCATCCAACGAAGTAGATATACCAAAATTATAACGTATAAAAAAATCTAATATTTCATCATCCAGTAATGTCAGATTAGTTACCACTGTATATGCTATGTCATGCTTTTCCTTATGTTCTTCGGCATACTCTACAATATGTTTTATAATTTTAAAATTAACTAACGGTTCTCCACCTTGAAACTCAAAACACAAAGATTGTTCCGGAGACTGCAAAGCAATATCAACTGCTTTTTCAGCCATTTCTTTACCCATAATGAGATGCGAGCATTCTGTACCATTATTTGCCTGACAATACACACATCCCATATTACATACTGTCGTTACCACAAAAATATGCAATGCTGTTGCCGTATTTACATGCCCCTTTATCTCTCTCAGTAAATATTTGTTTATTGATGAATACTCAAGATTCGACTCATCATATATCATTTTTTCATCAATAAGCTTTTTATAAAGTGCTGAGTCCTTTATAATTTGTTTCAAAATTATTTTTTGAAAATCCTCTTTGCTAACAAATACATATTTTCCAAAATCATTAGTCAATAAAACGCTGTTCCCAAACTGTTTAAAATTAAAATAATTTAATTTCATATAATTGCCCTTAATTCTCCCTTTTCCATAGAAATTGTTCCAGAAAAAAGACCGCCACATGCTTTTTTCAATTTACAAGTATCACAAATTTCAGCATATCGAACCTTGTCTGGTGAAATACTCTTCTCACATAATGTCCAGAATTCTCTCTTAACCGTACATAATGGGAAATTATATAGTTTTACATCAATCTCATTTTCAAGTAATAACATTACTGCTTCCTCTATTTTTTTTGCTGCTTCTCTATATGTAATCCATACCTTTTCAACATTTATTCTTGCACTTCCCGTCATTTCCATTGCCATAATACTCACATAGTCTATTCCAGAAAGTTCATCACAAATCAATCTTGCAATATTACATATATCATTTTCATTCATCTTACTAACAACTATACGTAACTCAATATGTATTCCAGCCTTCAATAAATTTTTAATTCCTCTAATTGTCTGTTCAAAACTACCTCTTGTCTGAGTTATAGAATCATGAATTTTTTCCCTCGAACCATGAATTGGAATTGCTACAATACTACTTGCAGGCACTGTTTCAACAAATCTTTGAACATAAGACTCTAGTGCAAAAATTCTACCATTGGTAAGGAACAAAAATTCTGTATATTCAAATTTATCTCTTAGGTATGCAATAAATCTAAATATATCTTTTCCTATCATAAATGGTTCCCCACCTGTAATCGTAAGATGTGGCGTATCCGTAGGTATATGTTTTGCTATCTCTATCAATGTATCAACACTTGTACTTCCACCTTTCTGTCTAGAAGCATCTGGAGATGGACACATGATGCAGTTAGAATTACATTTAGCTGTCACAAAAAAATAATTATCCACTGAACTATCATCATAATATTCCGAAAACCTTCCATTTTCCCACAGCTCGTATACATCATAATTATGAGCATTCTGCAACTTATCGATTATTTTCTTGTCTTCAGAAATAACCATATTCTCAGGATAAATGCGTATATCATTATCCGTAATAAATACGAAATCTATATCTTCTTTTAACAACTCTTCCTTTGTTGATTGATCTAAAGCCAAAGATACAATCCTATATTTTCCATTGTATTTTTCAAGCTTACCAATCATCTAACCACTCTCCATATAATAAAATAACTTAAAAATCCACCAAATATAAAAATTGCAAATGGAATTTTACGTACTACTGTTACACTCACAATATTTCTACTACCAGCCCATCTTCCAATGCTTGCTATCTGTTCTTCTGTCAGCCTGCTTTTCAAATCCTCCGAAGATACTGGTGGTAAGCCTCGAACTCTTGAATTCTGCATAATCATTGAAGAAACGCTCGATAAAATCATTCCTTTTTTTAAATCAGTTATCTGCACTTCATCATAAAGACTTGTTCTTATCATCATTTGACACAACAGTAATATCATTACTAAAATATAATTTTCCAGATTAAAAGAAAATGGTATATAACCCAACAATATTCCAACTATTATATCTATGATATAAATTCCAAATACCATTGACCATTTTTTTAGTATAGTACTCTTTCCAATAAGCCATGCCGTCATCATACATACTATTCTAGGAATCCACTTATTAACGTATATTCCATATATTCCAATCCCCATAAATAGTAAATTAAGTGCACATATATATCCCGTAGCTGATATAAACGATTTGAAAAAAGATGCAAAATATCCTTTTACATACTCCTTAGTAATTTTTATTCTTCCTTTTACCACAGCATATATTGAAAATCCTAACAAATAAAAATATCCATATAAGATTGCTATACATAATGCAAAATACAAGGTCATCTCCACTTTTCCATATACCAAATAGTAATTTGCTGGGTATAACATTGCCATTACTATAGTTAATTTGCAATCCCCACCTGCAAATGAATGTGTATAAAATAAAATCATACCTATAAAAGTTATAATTCCCAAATTCATCACAAATAGCCATAGCAAATCTCTAGCAAAATATCCATAATAAATTATCTCCAATACTATCGCAATCATAGCAAAAAACAATAATGTTTTGTTATAAATATATCCATCTTTTACATCTGATATTGAGACAATTATTCCCAAAGATATTAATGCAACCATAAATAAACATTCTATAATAATCATTTTTTCAAATTCTCTACATTTATTAAATAATTTTCAAACTCTTTTATTGTAATATTCGGATCATATTTGCACTTATCAAACCTCAATTCAACATAGGGTTTTTTCCATTTAATTTTGATTCTTGCATACTCTTTATAAATATTGCAAGTTTCTCTTATATTTTTTTCTGAATAAATATCTGTGTTTAAAAGTAATTTAATTGTTTGCATCAAACCAATCCTTCAATATTTCATCTTCACTAAATTCTTTTTCTATTACAGTATCTACTTCGTTTTTTTCATTCTGGGGTGCAACTACACTCGTAGCAACTGCTCTTGCAAGCATAAGTTCACGTATGTTTTTTGTTTGTAAATAAACCTCATGTCGAACACTTTGTGCTAACATTTCGTTTTCAAACTCATTATCTAAAATTTCTTTCTGTCCTTCTTTACTCGTTAGCAATACATAATAATAATCTCTATCTGCATCAAGATGTATATACGCCCTATCTGTAAAATTATACGCTGCCTTAATCAGTGCAACCTTGGAATAAAGTTCTCTATTATATTTTAATTGTTTCATAAACACAGTACCTCGTTATTTATTTTCTACGATTTACGCCAGTTTTTATACTCACCCGTAGTAATTCTACTATCTATTGGCTTATCTGAATTTACCGGAATAGCCCATGCTCTTCCAAATTTAGTTACTCCTTCTATTTTTCCCTCTGCGCACATAATTTGTACTGTTCTCGGTCTAACTCCCCACTTCTTTGCAATTTCTGCAACTGTAGTATATCCCTCGATCATTGTTAACCTCGCATTTTTTGAATTAAAAAGAATATAACCATATTAGCAATGCCTGTCCTTCTACACAAAAAATATTTTTTGCATTGTGCATAAGCATTATAATTAATTTTACTCGTCTTTGCGAAAAATGTCAATTTATGTATTCATCGCTATTTCCAAACGCTGGCTGTTATTTTTGTACCCATTTTTTCATACACTTAACAAAGGAGTGATAACATGACCAACAACACCTCCATGCGTACCGGTGCCCTCTACATCCGGGTATCGACCGGCAAGCAGGAAGAACTATCCCCGGACGCTCAAAGGCGGCTGCTCTTAGATTATGCTTCCAAGAACAATATCATTATCTCCAATCAGTATATCTATGAAGAAGATGGCATATCCGGACGTAAAGCAGATAAACGTCCGCAGTTCCAGAATATGATTGCCCATGCCAAATCAAAAGAACATCCCTTTGATGTAATTCTTGTATGGAAGTATTCGAGATTTGCCAGAAATCAGGAAGAATCCATTGTCTATAAGTCCATGCTCCGGAAAGACCATGTGGAAGTCATTTCCGTGTCCGAGCCGCTGGTGGATGGTCCTTTTGGTTCATTGATTGAGCGAATCATAGAATGGATGGATGAATATTATTCTATCCGTCTGTCCGGTGAGGTTGTGCGAGGTATGACGGAGAACGCTTTAAGAGGGCGAAATCAGGCTCGACCGCCTTTAGGCTATAAAGTACCGCATGCCAAAGAAACTCCCGTTATTGTGCCAGAAGAAGCTCTTATCATACATACGATATTCGACATGTATACCGAGAATGGTGCCAGTATGTTTGCAATTGCAAAACACTTAAATAACCTCGGCTATCTTACCTCACATAAGAAGCCATTTGAGCGGCGGAGTATCGGCTACATTTTAAGCAACCCTACTTATATTGGAAAATCTGTCTGGAACCGTCATTCTAACGATAACAAGGCATTAAAGGATGAATCCGAATGGATTATAAGAGATGGCAGCCATGAGCCGATTATCAGTGTGGAACAGTATGAAAAGGCACAGCAGCGTATCAAGGCAGAATACACTCCCAAATATGCCAAGCCACCGGAACTGCACCGGCACTGGTTATCCGGCATGGTAAAGTGCCACACCTGCGGACGCTCTCTCTCCACTTCCATTCATAAGGATAAACGATACGGACGGACATACACGAATTTTCAATGCTATGGATATTTAAAGGGGAAATGCAACGTGTCCCATCAGATTTCCGCCCGGAAATTAAAACCGGCTGTATTAGAAGGTCTGCAAGAAATTATGGAAGGTGTGCGACCGCTCCAGTTTAAAATCATCAAGTCAGAAGAACCAACCGCCCAGTCCGCCCATGAGATACTCACCGAAAGACTGCATGACATTGAGAAAAAAGAAGAACGTATCCGGCAGGCTTACCGGGATGGCATTGATACCATAGAAGAATACCGGGACAATAAAGCCATTCTTTTCAAAGAACGGGCAGAAATAGAAAGCCGGCTGGAAGAATTAACCCCTGCTCCTGTTCCATCTGAGACAGATACAAGGGAACTCATGCGCAACCGGCTTAAGAATGTATATGAGATACTTTCCAGTGAGGATGTCTCTACCGTCACCAAAAGCAATGCGCTAAAATCCATTGTAGATAAAATTGTCTATGACAGTGAAAAGAAAGAATTAAGCATTTATCTCTACTGCTCCGACACCCTCTAAACCCGCATAAAATAAGGCTTTAGACGTACTACATACGCAAATGGGAAAAGGTTGACTCAGTGGGGTTCGAAATACTTAGCCGACCAAGGGTATTCCACCATTGAAATTCTGCGCTATTATTACGGCAGCAGTATGTATATCAACACGGCGGATGAAATCAGTGGTGTGCCTGCTTCCTGGCCGGGCAGCAACCTTGAGGTTGGTTCTACCGGGGATAAGGTGCGGATGCTGCAGGAGCAGCTGAACCGGATTGCACGTAACTACCCTGCGCTTCCGACTATTGCCGTGGATGGCATTTATGGTTCTGCAACCAAAGCTGCCGTAGAAAAATTCCAGTCCATCTTTGGGCTTCCGGTTACCGGAATTGTAGATTTCCGTACCTGGTACCGTATTTCCGAAATTTATGTGGCTGTTTCAAGAATTGCAGAATTATATCAATAAATTTCATAACTTAAACCTTTTCGGGAATTCTTTTTACCACAAATCCATAGTAATTATGAAAATACAATGCTATACTAAATTCATATTACGAATTTACTGGAGGGAAAAATAATGCATACATTTCAACCATATCCAATTGACCTTATGGAAATGAATCCATTTACTAAAATCGGCAAAGAATGGATGTTAATCACAGCAGGTGATGAGAAGAAAGCAAATACAATGACTGCAAGCTGGGGCGGTGTTGGTGTCCTCTGGGGCAAAAATGTTGTCTACATCTTTGTAAGAGATACACGCTATACCAAAGAATTTATTGATAATGGAGAGACATTTTCACTGACCTTTTTAGATGAGTCCAATAAAGGAGCTTTAAAATATCTTGGAGCTGTTTCCGGACGTGATGAAAATAAAATTGAAAATGCAAGAATGCATCTTGATTACTGCAAGGACACACCTTATATTGACGAAGGAAATCTGGTATTTATCTGCCGTAAATTATCTGCTACAAAGATGACTCCGGACCAGTTTATTGATTCTTCTATCGAAAGCAGCTGGTATGCCGATGGCAACCTTCACACCATGTATGTAGGTGAAATCTTAGAAGTACTTGCCCGCTAAGCTACTCGCGTAACCATGGGAAACATGCTTTGCAAGTTTCTACAGTTATCGCGATGCTCGCCAAAGTCTGGCAGAAAAGAAGGAGCCAAGTTCGCTCAAGCAAACTTGGCTCCTTCTTTTCTGCCAGACTTTTTTTACCATCATTTTACTTATGAATAATATCATAATGTGCCTGTACGGCAGCATCGATTTTTCTCTGGTCTCCCGTTTCGATTGCTTCTGCAATTTCTACATGAAGCTTCCACATTTTTTCAAATTTCTCGGCATCTGCATTTTCCCAGCCTTTTCGGATACTTTCCTTATAAATTTCTGAAAATACCTGCATAATCGTAATCATGAAACGGTTGCCGGAACCTAATATTAATTTCTGATGAAACTCCCGGTCAATCTCATAACTTCTCTGCTGGTCAGCATTCTGCATAGATTCTGCCAGTGCTTTTAACTCCGCAAAATCCTGTTTACCCATGTTTTTAGCCGCAAGAAGACCTATTGTGTATTCTAAAAGGCAGCGTGCCTCTGCAAGCTCATCCTTATCTATCTGCTGCAATAGCAGCATCATATTAATTACTTCTGAAAGGCTTTTTTCCATGTTGCAGCAGATATAATTGCCGGAGCCCTGCTGACTTTCAATCAATCCGATATTCTCCATACTCTTTAATGCTTCCCGAATAGATGGACGTGACATACCAAGTGTTTCTGCCATTTCACGTTCTGTTGGCAGCTTGCTGCCTACCCGAAACTCCCCGCTCCGTATTCCATCTTTTACGAATGCCATTACCCTCTTATACTCTCTGTCCTTCATCTGAATCTCCTTTCATCCCTTGCAAAATTATTGCATCATAGATACATCAATAAAAATTAGCAAATACAGTTGCTGCTGCTACCGTCAGAAGTCCTGCTACTGCAATGGCAAGACTGCTCATTGCTCCTTCTACTTCTCCCATTTCCATGGCACGGGCGGTTCCGATTGCATGGGCGGAAGTACCAAGTGCCAGTCCCTTTGCCACCGGCTCTTCTATATGAAATACACGGCATACCACTTCTGCAATCATATTTCCCAAGACTCCGGTAATGATAATTACTGCCACCGTAATCGTTACGATTCCTCCAAGTTCTTCAGATACTCCCATTCCAATTGCTGTGGTAATGGATTTTGGCAGAAGGGTTACATATTCCTCATGATTCAGATGGAATATCACCGCAAAAAGAAGCACACTTCCCATACTTGCAATGACACCGGATATAATTCCTGCTACAATGGCACTTTTATGTTTCTTTAACAATTCCAGCTGCTCATACAACGGAACAGCAAGACATACCGTTGCCGGGGTTAAAAGATAGCTTAAATACTTTGCTCCTTCATAATAACTGTCATAGTCAATTCTGCCTACACTTAATACAACCATAACAAAAATAATAGAAATCAAAAGTGGATTAAACAGCGCCAGCTTTAATTTACGCTTTAACAGTGCTCCGATTTCATATCCAATGAGACTGATTACTACACCAAAGAAAAGGGTATCTCCTGCAAAATTATTCATTTTCTTCTTTCTCCCTTCCCTTTCGTATCACATTCTGTGTCACTCTTCCGGTCACGACCATAACAATAATCGTCGTAAGTACTGTAATGACAATCACCGGCACAATAGTCGGACGCAGAACGCTCCAGGAGTCCAGAAGTCCTACTGCTGCCGGAATAAACATCACCGGCATAATTTCAATTAAGAATACCGCAGTGTCCTTCACCTGTTCTATCTTAACGATACCCGTTACCAGAGCAAGCAGCATTAACACCAGTCCGTAAATGCTTGCAGGAACCGGTAATGGCAGCACCATATGCAGAATTTCTCCAGCAAAAGAAATTGCCAGAATTAAAAAAAACTGTCTAAAATACTTCATTTCTAAATCCTCCGATTGGTATTACCAATCAAAGAGTATAATACAAAAGAAGTAAAAAGACAAGTTTTATTTAATGATTTTTCAAAATTTTATTCATTTTCTAATTCTATAAAATCTGAATACTGTTTCCCTCTGTATGCTTTGCCGCTTTTTTCTTTTTTACCAGTTCGCCCGAAAATTCACTCATATTTCGAAAGGTATAATTCCTATTACTTATCATAGCAATAGAAAGTGTTACCAGTGGAAAATACTCTTCACCACCTTTCTTTTAAATATAATAATACTTAAGCTGTCTATAAAGAGCATTTTTCTAAGAATTAGAACCTGCGATTAACTCATCCAGAGTACCAAAATGGTACCCCATCTCTTCCCACTTTGTAAGTAGTTCATCTAATATTTCACCATTGGTCTTTGAAGTATTGTGCAGCAGCACTATAGCTCCCGGATGAATACGTCCGGTGAGTTTTTCAAAGGCCTCTTCTTTTGTTGGCTGATTATCCGGATCCCAGTCCACATAGGCAAGACTCCAGAAAAAAGTATAATAACCTAATTCTTTTGCCATTTTCAGATTTGATTCACTGTATTTCCCCTGAGGCGGCCGGTAAAATTTAACCATCTCCTTGTCTGTAATCTCTTCATAAAGTAACTTGACATCTTCAACTTCCTTTTGAAATGACGATACATCTGCAATTTCTGACATATCCGGATGATGATAAGTATGGTTTCCTACGGTATGACCTTCTTCCACCATTTTCCTTACCAGATCCGGGCTGGTCTCTAAGAAATGCCCTACTACAAAGAAGGTTGCCTTTACATCATGCTTTTTCAATGCTTCCAGTATCTTCTCCGTATTTCCATTCTCATAGCCGCAGTCAAAGGTCAGGTAAATCACCTTATCATCGCCATTACCAATAAAATATGTATTATATTTCCGCAATTCTTCCGGTGTGGCATTTCCGGTTGGCTGTGTCCCCGATTCACCAAATCCAAGTCCCCAGTTCTCTGTTGTAGATGCCACTGCATTTACTCCCAGTAAGCCGCCATTCTGCCAGCTTTTTACCAGCACTGCACTCCCACGGCCTGCACAAAATACCAATGCCAGCATTACCGCCACTGCCAGTATCCTTTTCCATTTTTTCATAAAAAAAGCCTCATATACTCTTTCTAAAGTATATGAGACTTCTTTTATCTCATGCTTTTCATTTTAGTTCTTTCAGTCATTTACTCTACTGCCTTGAATGCTTCCTCTAAGTCTTCAATAATATCGTCGATATTTTCTGTTCCGATTGAAAGGCGGATGGTATTCGGTTTGATTCCCTGCTCTTCTAATTCTTCTGCACTAAGCTGGGAATGCGTGGTTGATGCTGGATGAATCACCAGAGATTTTACATCTGCAACATTTGCCAGTAAGGAGAAGATTTCCAGATTGTCGATGAAATCTTTTGCCTTTCTGTCATCACCTTTGATTTCAAAGGTAAAAATAGAACCGCCACCGTTCGGGAAGTATTTCTTATATAATTCCTGCTGCTTTGGATCTGTACTTACTGCAGGATGATTTACACGCTCCACCTGTGGATGGTTATTTAAGAACTCTACTACCTTCAATGCATTCTGTACATGACGTTCTACTCTTAAGGATAATGTCTCTAATCCCTGTAAGAAGATAAATGCATGGAACGGAGATAAAGTTGCTCCGGTATCACGGAGTAAGATTGCACGAATCTTGGTTACAAATGCTGCCGGTCCTACTGCCTTGGTAAAGCTGATGCCATGATAACTTGGATTTGGCTCAGTTAAAGATGCAAATTTTCCACTTGCCTCCCAGTCAAATTTTCCGCTGTCTACGATAACTCCACCAATTGTTGTTCCGTGTCCACCAATGAATTTTGTTGCAGAATGTACCACGATGTCTGCGCCATATTCAATCGGACGAACCAGATAAGGTGTTGCAAAAGTGTTATCTACGACTAATGGAATCTTGTGTGCATGTGCTACTTTTGCGATGGCTTCAATATCAGCTACGTCTGAGTTAGGATTTCCTAATGTCTCAATATATAATGCTTTTGTATTGTCTTTGATTGCTGCTTCAAATGCTTCCGGCTCCGGCTCAACGAAGGTTGTTGTAATGCCGTACTGTGGAAGTGTATGCTCCAACAGGTTATAAGAACCACCATAGATATTCTTTGCAGCTACAATATGGTCACCATTCTGTGCAAGATTTTCAATCGTATAAGTAATTGCTGCTGCTCCGGATGCTACTGCCAACGCTGCAACTCCACCCTCTAATGCTGCAATTCTCTTCTCAAATACATCTTCTGTCGGATTCGTAAGTCTTCCATAAATATTTCCTGCATCTGCAAGACCAAATCTTGCTTCCGCATGGTCGCTGTTGCGGAATACATAGGATGATGTCTGATAAATAGGTACTGCTCTTGCATCTGTCACCGGATCCGGATTTTCCTGTCCTACATGTAACTGTAAAGTTTCAAATTTTAAATTACGTTCTGCTCTGCTTTTCTTTGTGCTCATCTTCTTTTTCTCCGTTCTGTTATTTATTTCTGTCACTCTGATGTTACATCAGATTTTTTCCATTCTACTGCAAATTACTCTGTAAATAAAGCTGTTGAATAATATCTGTCTCCATTGTCCGGTAATAAAGCTACAATTGTTTTTCCTTTATTTTCAGGTCTCTTTGCCAGTTCAATTGCTGCATAAGCTGCTGCTCCGGAAGAAATTCCTACTAATACGCCCTCTTTGTGTGCAATTTCTTTTGCCACACGGAAAGCATCTTCGTTCTCTACCGGAAATACCTCATCATATACTCTGGTGTTTAATACATCCGGTACGAATCCTGCACCGATACCCTGAATCTTATGTGCTCCACTCTTACCTTCGGATAATACCGGTGAAGATGCCGGCTCTACTGCTACAACTTTAACATCTGCTTTCTGCTCTTTTAAGTATTCACCGGTTCCTGTTACGGTTCCACCTGTACCAACTCCTGCTACAAAGATGTCTACTGCTCCGTCCGTATCTTTCCAGATTTCCGGTCCTGTTGTCTCTTTGTGTACTTTTGGATTCGCAGGGTTTACAAACTGTCCAGGGATAAAGCTGTTTGGAATCTCTTTTGCAAGTTCATCCGCTTTTGCAATTGCACCTTTCATTCCTTTGCTTGCTTCTGTCAGAACAATTTCTGCACCGTAAGCCTTTAAGATGTTTCTACGTTCAACACTCATGGATTCCGGCATAGTAAGAATGATACGGTATCCTTTGGCTGCCGCAAGTGCTGCAAGACCAATTCCTGTATTTCCGGATGTCGGCTCGATAATAACAGAACCTTCTTTTAACTGTCCTTTTGCTTCTGCATCTTCAATCATTGCTTTTGCGATACGGTCCTTTACGCTTCCTGCCGGATTGAAATATTCCAGTTTGAAAAGTAATTTTGCTTCTAAGTTATACGCCTTTTCTAAATTAACTGCCTCGATTAATGGTGTATTTCCAATCAGTCCTAATGTTCCTTTATAAATGTTTGCCATGATAATAATCTCCTTTTCCCTAAATTCATATATTTCCTATCTGTTTGATATGGATTAAGTATAATATAAAACGATGTGTACCAATTGTCAAGACTTTTTTCAAATAAATTATTTAAAATATTTTGTTTCATTGGTACACATCGACCTCGTCCATTTAAATGACATAATCGCTGCTGATATCCTGCTGCCATTCCATCAAATCCTCTAACGTATACCTGTCTACTACACTCTTAATCGCATCGTTTAATTCTTTCCAGATACGAAGTGTTACACATTCTGACTGACGCTCACAGGTGTTCACCTCATCCTCAAGACACGATACCGGTGCAAGACTTCCTTCTACCTGACGTAATATCATCCCTATCGTATATTCCTTCGGTGTCTTTGATAAACGATATCCTCCCTGGGGGCCTCTGATGCTCTTAACAAACCCTGCCCGTACCAGTGTAGAAATAATCTGTTCCAAGTATTTCATGGAAATATCCTGACGTTCCGCAACATCTTTAAGACGTACCGGTTCAACTTCATCATTCATTGCTATATCAAGAAGAAGTCGGACAGCATAACGTCCCTTTGTTGAAATCTTCATACTGTACCTCCATTTCTATTTGTCTATGGGTACAGTATATTCCTTTTTTCCTACTATGTCAATAGGGATATGTTGTTTTAATATTCTTCCTCTTCTTCACCCTCAGAGATGTCGTTCTTCGGCTTCTTTAAGCCTTCAATGACAATGCCATTCTTCTCAGCATAATCCCAAAGTGCAGCATGAATACCTTCTTCTGCCAGAAGGGAACAATGCACTTTAACCGGTGGAAGTCCGTCTAATGCTTCCATTACTGCTTTATTGGTTACAAGTAATGCTTCCTGTACGGTCTTTCCCTTTACCAGTTCTGTTGCCATACTACTGGTTGCAACTGCAGCACCACAGCCAAAGGTCTTAAACTTACAGTCCTGAATCACACCATTATCATCAATATCTAGATAGATTCGCATGATATCACCGCATTTTGCATTTCCTACTGTTCCTACTCCGCTGGCATTTTCAATCTCCCCTACATTTCTCGGATTCTGAAAATGATCCATAACTTTTTCACTATACATAATCGTTACTCCTTTTCTTCTCTATTACTGCTGGTTCTTTACAAAATCTTCGTATAACGGTGACATGCTGCGTAAATGTGCAACAATCTCTTTGATTGCGTCTACCGTGGTGTCAATCTGCTCTTTGGTGGTATCTGCGCCTAAAGTCAGGCGGAGTGAGCCATGTGCAATCTCATGTGGCAGACCAATTGCCAGCAATACATGAGACGGATCTAAGGAACCGGAAGTACATGCTGAACCGGAGGATGCACAAATCCCCTTCATATCTAACATAATCAGCATGGATTCTCCCTCCACAAAACGGAAGCATGCATTGACATTATTGGCAAGACGATGCTCTCTGTCTCCATTGATTTTCACATATGGGATTTCCTTTTCAAAACGGGAAATCATATAATCTCTCAATTCTCTTTCTCTTGCAGTACGCTCTTCCATGGAAGCAAATGCCAGTTCTGCAGCTTTACCGAAGCCTACGATTCCCGGTACATTTTCCGTTCCGGCTCTTCTCTTTCTCTCCTGTGCACCACCATGTACAAAGGAGCGGATTTTTACACCTTTTCTGATATAGAGGAAACCGATTCCCTTTGGTCCGTTTAATTTATGGCCACTGCTGCTTAACATATCAATATTCATTTCATCTACCTGGATTGGCTCCTGACCAAATGCCTGTACTGCATCAGTATGGAATAAAACTCCATGTGCCCTGGCAATTGCACCAATCTCTGCAATCGGCTCGATGGTACCAATCTCATTGTTGGCAAACATAATAGAAATCAGAATGGTATCCGGACGGATTGCAGCTTCTACATCTGCCGGATTGATACATCCATTCTCATCCACATCAAGATAAGTTACCTCAAAGCCCTGTCTTTCCAACCATTCACAGGTATGAAGAATTGCATGATGCTCAATCTTACTGGTGATGATATGTTTTCCTTTTTCTTTATAAGCTTCTGCTGTTGCTTTCAGTGCCCAGTTATCAGATTCACTTCCACCTGCCGTAAAATATATTTCTTCCGGTTTTGCACCGATTCCTGCTGCAATAATATCTCTGGCCCTTGTTACTGCCTTGCGGCTTTCCTCACCTAATGCATAAATGGTAGATGCATTTCCATAATACTGGGTAAAATAAGGAAGCATTGCCTCCACTACCCGCTCGTCCGTTCTTGTTGTTGCCGCATTGTCCAGATAGATTAATTCCATCGGTTTTCCTCCTTTATCAATTTGCTTTATCAGCTATTTTCGTCCTATTTCCAAGTAATTCAGTCGGAACTAAGAATAACACCTTAGGAATAGTATGTCAATCTTCTGCCTGGATTTATTCCTTTTGTACTTTTATTTATCCAAGAGGGTTAAAAGGGGAAAGGGCAGCTTTCGCTGCCCTTTCCATCTATCCTCTTATTTCAGACGATATACATTATAAAAACTAAACTCTCCTGTTTGCAGTTTTGCTCTGCTTAGACTCTTTTACGTCTTCTGTAAAGTACAACTACCGCTGCTCCTGCAACGAATAACAATACTACCATGCATGCAATCGGAGTATTATCTCCTGTCTTAACCTGCTTCTCTGCTGTTACAGCAGGTGTTGCATTCGGAGTTGTAGATGCTGCTGGTTTCATATCTGTATTGCTAAGTACAATAACATACTCAGATGCATGTGAGAATTTGAAATCAACGGTTCCGTCTGCATTTACCTTTACAGCCTGAACATATTCTAATGCTCCGGTCTTTTCATTATAATAGTAAAGGTTTGCATATTTTCCACTGTTCTCTGCACCAACGTTGACACGAAGTGTAGCATCAAATCCAAATGCTCCGTCATGTGCCAGTGAAAGTTCAATGGTCTTGTTGTCTCCAGCTAATGCTTTAATCTTATCAGCCGGGATGCTGCTCTTACCTACGGTTACACCGAGGTCTATTGCATCTTTTAATTTACTTACAATGTTCTTTCCGTTTACAATCCAGCTTACGTTGTCGTTCAGCTTGAAGGTAATGGTAATATCTTTTCCAATCATGCCATTGAATACTTCTGCCGGAACTTTTGTGGTATCTGGCATTGTAACATTAATCTTTACTGTATCTCCTACAGCATCAATGGTATCAATTACTTCCTGGAAATCTTTACCCGGAACAGTAATGTCAAGATTAATCTTTTTATCTGCTCTCAGCACTACAGTACCGCCATCCTTTGCTGCCGGAATGGTAACTGTTACTGTCTTATCAGAAGAAACAGTATATGTTTTACCATCATAAAGATTTACAACTGTATTTCCTGCATTTGCATTAACCGGAACTTTTACTTCTTTTGCGGTATCCTTGATATTCATACCAACATATAA
>OGOY01002176.1_pt1 | contig 18238 bp, 21 predicted proteins | sample 1552811 | NCBI WGS metagenome assembly OGOY01 (sample SAMEA2580132, study PRJEB22360) | human gut metagenome | biome: human gut; feature: human-associated habitat; material: faeces | place: Denmark | collected 2008/2010 | reverse complement strand
ATAGAAGGAAGAAAGAACAGGACAGATCATGAAAAATGCAAAAAGAAAGACAGTCGTTCTATTCTTTTTAATATGCTTTTTTGTTTCTTACATATTTGTATGTAAAACCCGATCGTTACTATTCTTTTTGCCTTATTGGATTTATCAAATATATCTCTTTTGTGGAAAAAGGATTTTCTTTGCTATGTCAGTTTTTTGTGTTGCGCTTGTTTCTTTTTCACTGTTCGATGAAAGTTGTTTTGCGCATAAATGAAGATGCCTCTTTTTTAACAAGAGAATCTTTGTCTATATTTTTATTGGATGGAATACGAGAAAATTATTTCATTTTTCCTCATGGAGCTCGTAAGTCTACTGATTTCTTTCAAACTTTTTTTAATGATGAATCATTAACCCCTCATAATGATTTCCTGCGTTATTATTATGATTGGGGATTTGCTTTTTTATTATTGATTCTATTTATGTTCAATGATTTAAAAAAGAGAAAATGTTTTGATTTTGGATTTATTTTTATATCATTAGGATACTGCTCTTTTGCTTTGCATAATATGCTGTTTTTGCCTTATTTGCTTCTTCCTTATTTGTTTATATTGATTATAAAAAAACAACCAATAATTAGATTATGAATAATTCGTCAGATAAAATACTGGTAGTGGCACGAAAATATAATGATATTTTTTATGCCATTTCTACTAGTGAATGGAGTCAATGTTCAAAGCATTACCTATTAATGATTACAGATCGCTTAGATCAGAATGAGTATCCTATGCAACATTTGTTTGATAAGGTCTGGTCTGTTCATGCAGAGTTGTCGCATGTAGCAATTCTTAAGCAGGTTTTTATATTGAGTAGGATTTTAAATCAGCTAGACTATAATCTCGTTACTATTTCAAATATAGTTACTGTTGCCAATTTGTATATTTTGAATCATACTAAAACAGCAAAGATCATCATGCTTGAAGATGGGTTTATGAATTATTACAATTTTGTCCCTTCAAATAATCGTATAAAGCGATTGCTTATGAAGCTGTTATTTATTAATGTTGATCGAGTCTATAAGAAAATAGGAAGTTGTTATTTGTTAGAACCTAATCGTGCAAAATATTATTTTGGATTAAAAAAGCAGTTACGTATAGATGCAGATCACATTCTCAAATCAGTTCCCTTAAGTATGAATTTAGAAGGGAAGTCTATATTTGTGGGACAGCCATTGTATTTAATGAATAATATGAGTGTGGATGAATATTCTACTATAGTCAATAATTGTATATCACAATATGCAATTGATTATTACTTGTCTCATACCATGTCTTCGAAGAAAGAGAATGTTGTTTGTCAGCATATTGATATGTCCAGTTTACAATTAACACTTGAGGTTTTATCTTCTATATATAATATGAAAATATACTCATTCTCTTCTTCTGTTTTATTTACAACAAAACTGATTAATCACAAAACGGAAACATTTGCAGTTACTCATCCAAAAGTTGATACTATAAAATCAGACAATATGATTTATGATTATGTTAACGGATTTGTTTCTGTGAATTAACTGATTATTTATAAGCGTATGTTAGATGTTACTGTAGTTATACTTACGAAAAACGAAGAGGTGAATTTACCTGACTGTTTGGAATCTGTTAAAGATTTTGCCACCAGATGTGTTGTAATAGATAGTGGTAGCATTGATAAAACTAAAGAAATAGCAGCGAAATTCTCTGCGGATTTTTACGAGCATCCGTTTGAGAACTATGCTCGCCAGTTTAATTGGGCATTAGATAATACAAATATAACAACAAAATGGACTTTTAGGCTAGACGCAGATGAAAGACTTACTTCTGAACTAAAGATTGAGCTGTCCGGACTTGTACAAAAATATGAATCAGATGATGAAGTTAATGGTTTTACTATGGAAGCTTGGTTATATTTTCTTGGTCATAAAATTAAACACGGTTGCCATACCAAGCGAAAATTGATGATGTTTAAGACAGGAATAGGTCGCATTGAAGATAGAAAAATGGATGAACACACAATTTTATCACATGGTAGATCTGTTTTTTGCAAACATCGATTTATTCATTATGATTTTAAAGATATGACCCATTGGGTAAATAAAATGAATTGGTATGCAACCCGTGAGATGCAAGATTATTTTGAATATATTCAGTCTAGAAACACAAATAAAAATCAAATCTCAAAAGATCAAACAATAGGAAATACACGAAGATTGAAATTTGGACTTTATTACAAATTACCTATTTTTCTTCGAAGTTGGATTCTTTTTTTCTATTATTATATCATTAAGCTAGGTTTTCTTGATGGTAAGGAAGGGTATGTTATGCATTACATGTATCATCTTTGGTATAGATCTTTGGTTGATTCTAAAATATTAGAACAGATGATTTATAATAAACCTTTTGAAGAAACTGGTGCTTTAAATAATTAATATTATTTTTATGCGTACAGTAACATTAAAGACAACTGATTTAACAGATTGTGAAATCGGTAAGTTTCTTGGTGCTTTCAGAGAGGTATATAATCAAGAGAGGTCTATCACTTATTTTAAAAACGAATATACTTCTACTTGTTTAGAGCATTCTTTTCATACGCTATTATATAATGAATTTGATGAAATATGTGGTAGTTACTCATTAATTCCATTTATCTATTCTGTTAAAGGAGAAGAAGTTCTTGTAGGGTTGGGATCTGATTTATTTATCAAAGATAGTTATCGGGATAATGTAAGTAATTTGTTGAGTGTCTTGAATGCTGCTATTAAAAATGCAGAAGAAGTAGGAATGGTTGCCTGTTTTGGTTTTCCTAATGATAATTCTGAAATGGTTAGCCGTGCATTTTTGAAAGAAAAGAGAATAGGTTTGCTTGATACCTATATCTTGCCGTATAAGATTGGTGATTATAAAGCATCGATGAAGCTTTTGAATCCATTCTCGATACTTTTCTCAAACTGTTTATTAGGATTGTCGCATTTGTCATCATCTAACAATATTGCCGACACAATCATCAGGAAAGTTAGGCCTCAGTTTGAGCAGACCCGTTTCAAATGGTTCAACCCTACTGATTATCATCTGTATCAAAATAATGAAATGCAGTGCGTGTGGAAAATTTCTGCATTTGAGGGAGTCAAGGCTTGCTTTCTGATGGATGTATATCCGCTTACTGCAAGGAATTTCGATAAAGCTGTTAGAAAAATGGTGAGCGATGTTAAGAAAGAGTGTGGATTGTTTCTTTATGTTGGTCATCTCCATTTCACTCCGCTATCAATGGTTAAGATCCCAAGAAGATTTGAACCTAAAGCCTTCCGCTTTGATTGCAGAATTTTGGATAAAGAAAAATTATCAAAGGTAGATGTTTTCAATATTGACAATTGGGAGGTTGATCTGTCTTCGTATGATTTATTATAAATGTATAACTTGTTAAAAGTAAAGTAGTATGGAAAAGAAAGTTTTTGATATAATTAATGAGATTAGAGCTGCTAAAGATATGAATACAGTAGCTGAACTTACGGCAGAAACAAGACTTCGCGAAGATCTTGCTTTTACTTCATTTGATCTTGCAGAATTAACTGTTAAGATTGAGGATGAGTTTGACATTGACATCTTCGAGGATGGACTAGTTAATACGATTGGTGAAATCTATGCGAAACTCTCTTAATTGCAGATGAAAAGATTCCTTTTGAATAATGGCTCTGAGTACAGCTATGAGCAGTTGCTTGCTTCGCTCAACGAGAGCGACAAGTACTACCTTCTGTACAAACAGCTAGATTTGTATCTCTTCTTCGTTAATCTTATCAAGGCATTGGCTAACAATGCTCCGTTAGTGTTACTTGACGCTGACCTAAACGAGACAGAAATCGATGGTGTAAACGTAGCTGAAATAAATGTGCCAACAAAAATTGTTTCCACTACGTTTGTTAACATGGAGGCTGTTGTAGAGGCGGTTAAGAACTCTACATCTGAAATCACGATCTTTACTTCTGGAACGACCGGTCAACCTAAGAAAGTGGTACATTGCGTGCAGACTCTTATGCGGGCGGTACGTTTTGGCGAAAAATATATAAATCAGGTTTGGGCGTATGCATATAATCCAACTCATATGGCAGGCTTGCAGGTGTTCTTCCAGGCGTTTATGAATCTGAACTTCTTGGTGAATGTGTTTAATAAGAGCCGTACTGAGGTTTATTCGCTAATTGAGACAAATCGCGTTACTCATATGTCTGCTACGCCCACTTTCTATCGCTTGCTATTGCCTTTCGAAAAAGTTTATCAGACCGTACAGCGTGTAACACTTGGGGGAGAGAAATCTGATAAGAAGCTTTATGAGTCAATAGGGATGATTTTTCCTAACGCTAAAATAAATAATGTGTATGCTTCCACGGAAGCTGGAACTTTATTTGCCGCTAAAGGCGATAGCTTCCAGATTCCAGCTGCTATTCGGGACAAATTCTTGATTCAAGAGGAGGAGTTGCTTATTCACAAGTCGCTGCTTGGTCAGTCGGATAGCTTTAAGTTCGATGGTGATTACTATCATTCAGGTGACTTGATTGAATGGGTGAACGAAGCCAATGGTTTATTCCGCTTCAGGAGTCGCAAAAATGAACTCATCAATGTGGGCGGCTATAAGGTTAACCCTGGCGAAACTGAAAAAGTAATCCTTGAAATCGAAGGAGTACAGCAGGCTTTGGTTTATGGTAAGGCTAACTCTATTTTGGGTAATGTGCTTTGTGCGGAAGTGCAATTAGTTGAAGGCTCAACCCTTACGGAATTGGAGATTCGTAATTATTTGAAAGAACAGTTGCAGGACTTTAAGATTCCTCGTCGAATTAAGTTTGTGGATTCTTTCTCATTAACAAGAACTGGTAAAATTAAACGATCATGAACGTATTGGTAACAGGTTGCTCACGTGGTGTGGGCTTGGAAATTTGTAGAGTGTTGCTGGAGCAGGGTAATACTGTGTATGGTGTCGCTCGTAGTTATACGGATGAGTTTAAAGCATTGGAAGCTGAATATGCGGGCAAACTCTTCTTCAAGAGTATTGATCTTAGCGATAGCGAGAGTATAAGAAAGTCGGTTTTTAAAGAATTTGTGGGAAATAAAGTCGTACTTGACGTTTACGTGAACAATGCTGCGATGGCTTATGATGATATAGTGACAAATCTAAACTTGGATCGACTGAAGGCGATGTATGCGGTCAATGTATTTACTCCGATGATGATGACAAAATACGCAATACGTAATATGCTTCTTCACCATACCCGTGGTTCTATAGTGCATATTTCAAGTATTAGTGCGCATACGGGTTACAAAGGGCTCGCTATGTATGCTTCTTCAAAGGGTGCACTCGAAGCATTTTCAAAGGATACGGCTCGTGAATGGGGGGGGATGGGCATTCGCTCCAATGTGGTAGTGCCTGGATTTATGGAGACAGCCATGAGCTCAACTCTTACAGACGACCAAAAAGATAGGATATACAAACGTACTTCTATGAAGGCGGCTACCAGTGTTCGTTCTGTAGCGGAAACTGTTTCCTTTCTTGTTAGTGAGAAAGCATGTAGTATCACTGGACAGAATATACATGTAGATAATGGAACAATCTAGTATGAACTATTTAGTCGTAGTAGCTCATCCTGACGATGAGGTGTTGGGTGCTGGTGCAACAATTAAAAAACTTACAAGGGATGGCCATTCAGTAGACATCTGCATTATGTGTTCAGAGGCTAAAGCACGTGCTTTTCGCCCTGACGACAATGAACTGAACGATGATTTAGATGCTAGCTCAAAGATGCTTGGCATACGTAATAAGTATGCGGGGAACTTCCCTAATATAGAGATGAATAATGCTACGCATCTTAGTTTGGTACAGTTTATAGAGAAGGCGATCATCGCATCGAATTGTGACGTGGTTATCACGCATCACCCTTCTGACACAAATAATGATCATATGCATACCTCTATGGCTTGTCAAGCTGCTATCCGTCTGTTTCAACGCCGTGCGGAGGTGAAACCTTTAAAGGAGTTCCTGTTTATGGAGGTACTCTCTTCTACTGAATGGTCAGTTAATACATCCATGAACCGATTTCAGCCAAATACATTCGTGGAGGTTGGTGAGAACTGCTTAGAGGTTAAAATAAATGCTTTAGCTACCTATCGGGGTGTAATGCGGCCTTTTCCTCATCCTCGCTCTGCGGAAGCGATCAAGGGGTTAGCGGCTTATCGGCGCTCAAAGTGGAACGAATTATGCGGAGGCATTTGAGTGTACTTTAAGAAGACTTTGATTGTATGTATCAGTTTGTAAAAAGAGCTTTTTGTGTGATAGCTTGTGGTGGTGCGTTGATCGTTTTATTGCCTGTGTTCTTGATAGCTATTATTGGTATTCTTATCTCTGATTGGGGACCTGTTTTTTATTGTGCGAATCGTATTGGAAAAGATAACAAGTCTTTTAGGATGTATAAGTTCCGAAGCATGACGATCGCCAAAGATGCGGATGAGAAGAGTTTCAAGGCGGATACGAACCGTATCTTCAAGTGGGGTGCCATTATGCGCGCTACAAAGATTGATGAATTGCCTCAGTTGCTGAATTGTGTATTGGGGGATATGGCGATAGTGGGACCTCGTCCAGCCGCACAAGATCAAGTGGTGATTATGCGTGAGGGTAAATATGGTATAGCTGCCCGAGTGCGTCCGGGGTTGACAGGTCCAGCCGCATTATATGATTATTTATACGGTGACACTGTAGAAGATCCTGCAGAGTATATGGAAAAAGTGTTGCCTACCCGTAGGGAATTAGAGGCGTTTTATGTTCATCACGTGAATGTCGGTTTTGACTTAAAAATGATCGTTTGGACGTTTTTGTGCATTTTAGGTAGGGTGGCTGGTAAACCGCAGAATTGGATACTTGAAAAATTAAAAGGATATGTCGAATAAAACAATACTGGTAACAGGCTCAGCTGGGATGATTGGCTGCTATCTGGTGAAAGATCTGATAGCTAAAGGTTGCGCTGTAGTGGGTGTTGACCGCAGGGTATCAGATTGGACGCATGAGCATTTGAAACAAGTGGTTCTTGACCTTGCTGACAAAAATGCGTTGGAGGCGTTATTGGATGCGGAGAAGGTGGATAGATGCATTCATTTGGCCGCATTGGCACATGCTGGAGGTGGTGAAACTGACTTTAGTTTTGAGAGGTTCAAGTTTCTGAATGTGACTTGTGCTGAGAATGTGTTTGAAGCTTGTGTTAGCCATAATGTGTCTGTGTTGTTTATCAGTACTGTGGATGCCATTGGCATGGTGAAGGGGTTAATAAATTCAGGCACAGAGCTGAATCCTATCTCGAACTATGGAAAGAGCAAGGCAATGGCTGAAGGCAGGCTTAAAGAGATTTGCCCAAAGTGGAATATATATAGATTCTCCCCTGTCTATACCGCTACGCAGAAGCGTGATATTGAGAAGCGCTATTATCTGAAATATCCTAACTGGGCATATAAGATAGGTAATGGTGGTAAATTTGAGGTGCTAGAGATGAGTGGTGCTGTTAAAGCCATGGTAGATTGGGTTGATAAAGAGGTTGATAATACAATTCATATCATCAAGAATCCCGAGCTGCTGGACATCAATAACCTCATTAAGGTTGAAAAGGCGGAAGGCAGAGCCAAGCATGTGTTATATTTCCCTGAGTGGATGGTAATAGCTGGATTTTATTGCATCAATTTGATGTTTGGTAAGAGCAATACAACTTATTTGGTATTCAAGGCTCTCTGGCCTTTTAGAACGGTATAGCTTATGTTGATTAATCAAGAATTATTGGATGATTTGTTGGCTAAAACGGCAGATAGCCCTCGTTTGCGTGTGAACTTGGATTTGCGGAATAGTTCCGAGGATACTTCCCAGCGGATGCTGAACGCCTTGCAGTCGGGATCGTTAGTGGATATCCATCGTCATTCGAATACGTCTGAGACGGTCGCTATCTTGCGGGGGGCGGTCACGGAGATCTTCTATGATGAGAAGGGGGTGGAGTGCGGCCGTTATGAGTTGTCGCCTGCCATTGGGAATATGGTTCTACAGATTCCTGCCGGGCAGTGGCATATGCTGATCCCTCGGGAACCTTCAGTTATCTTAGAGGCAAAGGATGGGGGGATGAGCCTATTCTGGGAACTGACATTTGGACGAGGGAATAGGTGTAGATTGTATTAATGTAGATATGTCTTGCGGAAGATGCTTCCTTACAGGAGGCAAAAGAAGCGCAAGAGAAAGCAATGGTAGAAGGTATGGAGAATGGCCGTTTATCAGAGAAATATGCTATCGCCAAGAATTTAAAAGAGTCGGGGGTATCTAAATCTTTGATTGCCCAGAGCACCGGTTTACCGGAAGAGAAGATCGAAGGATTATAGTTTTTGAAGTAAGTTACCGAATATAGGAAAGTCGGAATAAAGTAATCGGGAGAGTTGGTGTAAGAACCGGCTCTCCCGTTTTTTATTTCTATTGAACGCTTGCGCTTAAAAGGCGATCGCCACCTCCGCACCGATCTGGAAAGGCTTACCTAGTTGGATAAACGGATTCCCGAATGACTCGAAATAAAATGCTGAGTAATGGGTGTTCGTTATATTACGGCTCCATAGGTTTACGTTGACGATACCTTTGCGTACGCCTACCTTTGCGTTTACCGTTCCGTAGAATTTCTGGTAGATGTCGTTTCGCTCGGTCCAGAAGATCTTTCCGACACCGCTGAATTGGGCGGAGGCGGAGAATTGGTCTATCCATGCGTTACGGAACAGGCGGGTGTATTGCAGTCCTACGTTGAAGGTATGACGTGGGGTATATGGGATGAAGTTGTTCTTGAAATCCTCTTTCCCATTGTTGTAATCCCGGAACGTAGCATGGGTGAAACCGTAATTAACGTCGGCGGTTAGCCCATCGATGATGCGGGCACGCAAGGAGGCCTCTATACCGTAGCTTTTGGCTTTCCCGGCGTTGGTGAGGATACGGCCGTTGCCGCTGTTCACGAATTTGGTCAACTGTACGTCTTGAATGTCCATATAGAAACCTGTCAATTCTGCGCTTAGGCGTTGGAATAGCAACTCGCTACGGATACCGATCTCGTAGTTCCAGCTTTTCTCCGGTTTGTAGGCGGCTACTTCCTCGATGGGGGTAGGTTCTTTGACCTCGATCGGCATCATGTCCTTGAAAGCGCTCATCATATCGTATTGCATCTGGCTTTGCATCACGTCTGCCGACATTTGTACGTTGTAGCCCCCGGTCTTATAACCTTTCGCTACCGATACATAGGTGAACGTGTTTGACGAGCATTCGTACTTTAAAGATACTTTCGGAAGTACTTGCCAGAAGTCTTGGGAGATGCTGGCGTCCATCACGGTGGTTGGGATCGGGAAAAGTTTCTCGATGTCGATAACCGGTCCGTTTTCTACGAAGCCGAAACCCATTCTCATCTTAGCCTCAGAATTGTAATCCATCTTTTGCTTCTCGTAATCCAAGCGGATACCGGCGGTAATTGACAGGCCTTCCGTGAACAGATTGTTATAAGTGGATTGGTGATACAAAGCAAGGCCGTAAGAAGGGGTATCGAAAGAACCCGGAATATAAAGATGATCGTCCAGTATTTTCAGATATGGCATCTTAGGATGATCTTTCTTCAATTGATCGAATACGGGCTGGAGAACGGTCTTGATCCCGTCTTCCTTGAAATCGACCGGGCCGTCCGTATGTAGATCGTCGTAGAAACCGTAGAGTCCGAAGGACCATTGGTAATTATTCCTCGTGTTGCTCTTGATCGCCAATTCCTCGCTGAAAGCGTTTTGCTTTTGCTTTTGGTTGAGGGTAAAGATCGAGAGAGGGGAGAAGTCTTGATCCATCTTCATGTCATCCTTGAAATATTGATGACCGGTGGTGCTGCTCAGTATCACGTGCTCATTCCGGTATTCGAGGGACAGGTTATTGGCTATGACCGTCCGTTTATAAGAGCTGGGATCGTTGATATTGATAGGATTTACATACTTGTGATCGGTATTTCCGGTTCCGATGAACATACCATATGGAAACGCTCCTTGATCCGTATAATCTACGGAAAGGGAGTAGGAGGTACGGAAGTTTGGATTGAAGCGACCTTCTAACTTGAATCGGCCGCCTACATTGTCTTCCTTATCGATCTTTTTCCCATCGTAGGCATTGGTGTAGAAGCCGTCGCTATGGTCATAGTAAGCGGCGGCGGTGAATCCGATGGTCTCGCTCAACTTAGCATAATGAGAGGCCTTGACTTTATATTGCCCGTAGCTTCCGGCCGATAGGGAGAGTTTCTTTCCTTGGTAATCGAACGGGGAGATGGTATAGATATTTACGATGCCCCCCATGGCGTTACGACCATACAAGGTTCCTTGCGGCCCTCGTAATACCTCGATGCGTTGGATATCGGTCAGCTCGAAATCGAAGGTGCTTTTATCCAGATAAGGCACGTTGTCTACATATAAGCCCACGGATTGTCCGCTACTTCTGGCTCCGATACCGCGGATATAGATGGCCGAGGTTAGTTTTGCCCCATAATCCGGCATGTATAGGTTCGGGACGAAAGAACTTATATCCTTTAATGCGTCGATCTGCCTGCCGGAGATCATTTGCGGGGAAAGGATCGATACGGAACCGGGTAACGTGCGGAGGTTATTTGTCTCCTTCGTGGATGAGGTCACGATTACCTCACCCATGTTATAGGTTTTTATCGTGTCGTTCTCGTTAGCCTTGATATTCTCGGCGTATACATTTTGCAGCCCCAACGCACCTAGGGCGATGATACCTAAGTAGTGTCTCTTCATCGAATTTCTTTTGTTAGTATATTTTTTCAATCGCGAAGAAACGGTAAAGAAACAGGATGGTCAATCACTAGATGTAGTGATTTTGAAAGCTGGTTTGTTGGCTTCGCTATAGTTCGATATCGTCACCTGAGATGATCCCGTTCATGATGGCGTAGAAGGTGAGGCCGGAAACGGTCTTGATGCCCAGCTTGGCGGTGATGTTCTTACGATGGGTGAGGACGGTGTTCAAGCTGATGTTCAGCTTATCGGCGATCTCTTTATTCGTGATGCCTTTTACGATCAGTTGAAGTACGTCTACCTCACGGCTGGATAGGTCCTTGTTGTTTTCGGTAGTGGTGTTGCCGGAGCTGTCGCTCGTAAATAATTGTTGCAATTGCTCGATAATGGTCTCTTGGGAGGAACGTAACGTGATACGGTTCGTAGACGAGAGCGCCCCGTGTTCTTCGGTGCTGTCGATGAGGAGGGCGGTCTTGTTTCTTCTCGGGAGGAAGAAATCTGCGTTGAGCACAAGGGTATCTGAATCGGTGAAATAGTAATCGTAGGTGTCGCTTCCTGTGGAGGAAAGCATCTCGAAATTTGGAAAATAGCAAACCTCTACCGGGGGGAAGTAGTCGGTCAGCAAGCTTTGCAGCCCAATACTTCTTAGGGTATCAGACAGTATGATCGCTATTTGTTTGTTTCGATGCATTTCAGATCGTTAGATACATAATTTTTCCATGGCCGAGACCATGGGGGTAAGGATTCGATACCGGATCCGGTTGTGTTGTTTGATGTCTTTCTCCAGACTACAGACGGAGAAGAGGACGGCATAACATAAATTCTCGTCGTAATCTCCCGAAAGATGCTTGACCATGATACTTTTTAAGTCGGCTAAAAGGGCCTCGATGGTATCTTCCGTACGTTGCTCGGAGGTGATTTGCAATCCATCGATCGTTCGCGCCGGTTCTTTTCCCAGCTTTTTACTTAACGACATGCAGTAGGGGAACCATATCTTATCATCTTTCTCAATGCGGGCGATGAGTTCTTCCTTGAATGAGGAGAAGAAGCGTCCTATCAATCCAAGAGTAGGATTGCCGGGCGTACTCATCGAGATAAAGGAACCTAGATGGCGTTCTATATTGGGGAGCTGATAACGTAAATAGTATTGGTTCGTCTTTGTCAGGTAATCAATAATCTGCGATGTATGGAAAGTTTGTAACTTCTTCTCCGGAAAATACTCCTCGTTGAGGAAGGTATTGATCACTGTCAATAAAAAGTCCGTATCCAGCGAATGTTCTTCACAGAGCGTCTTCACCGATTTGTCGCCAAGCCCGAGACGAATCCGGTTGATTACGGGAATGAGTGAGGGGTGTTCTTCCACCACCTCACTCAATTGCATATTTGGGTATACTAAAGGCATCTTATCAAGCTTGTTCCCATTGTTCACGTAATAACTTGACGGCGGTGGGGACTACCACGTTACGGTCTCCCTGACATCCGCACTCGAAGCTTACGTAGTTGTTATAACCAATCATTTTCAATCCCTTGAAACCATTGATATAGTTATCGGCATCTCCATCCTCACCCGGCATGCTGCGACGTTTGCGGCTGGCCACGTGTACGTGTTGGAGATACTCTCCACCGGAGATAAAGGCTCCCATATCAGAGGTCTCTTCCCATGTCATATGCCAGAAGTCGCCCATGCAACGTACACCCGGATTATTGATATCCCGGCATAAAGAGGCGGCGTCGGCTACTTGACGTAGATAAAAACACTCTTTTCGGTTCAAAGGTTCAAAGATGACGCTAGTCCCATGCTGGGCGGCGAAAGTTCCCATCTCGTTGAATTGCTCGCAAAGAAAATCCCGTGTCTCCATCGTATGAGGCAAGGCGGGGACTTGACCATTAAAGGCAGGAACGATAATCACGCCCGTAGAACCTAATTCACCGGCTGCGGCGATGATCTCTTTCATCGTGTCCATGCATTCCTTGCGGATGGCTGGATCGGTAGAAAGAATAAAGCCTTTGAAGCCGGCGCAAATGGCACTCACTTTGATATTACGTCCGTTTAAGGCCTGCTTGATCTCGTTTACCCGGCCGGCTAATCCTCCGCCACCCGGCTCAAAACCTACAACGCCCAACTTCTCCATAAAATCAAGTTTCTCGTTCAAACTTTCACCCGGGGCGATTCCCTCTTGGAAAGAAAGCTTTAATTCAAGGTCCTTGCCGGGCTTGTCGCTCCCTTTTTCTCCTTCGGCAGTGTTTGCCGGCTTGGAAGAGCAGGAGGCCAAGGCCGTACTTCCTACCGCTAAAGCAGCGCCGGATAAGGAGGTTCTTAAAAAGTTTCTTCTATTTAATGTCATAAACAGTCTGGATTATTTCTTGTCGATTGGTTTACCCGGAACAGGAACGACGAAGCCGCTCATATCCATCTTTCCTAAGTTCAAATCTTTCGGAGTGTAATCCAATGCTGAGGCAGTCATGGCATCCCAAGTGGTCTCGGCACCCGTGTAAGCGGACTCACGACCCATGATTGCGGCCATATTGGAGATAGCAGTCTCAGAAGCTTGCTCGATTTGTTTACCACCACGGATGCAGTTGATCCAGTTTACATGCTCTAATGTATACGGGTCAGTTTGCTTGAAGTTCGCTTTTTCGGCCTCACTATCATATTTCCAGATAACGTTTCCTGCCAAATCCTTGATCTCCATCGTGTCACTGCTCCATGATCCCTTGGTTCCTTGGATGAATTCGCTTACATTATTTGCACAACCATCTATCTGGCGGCACATACTATGCATATGGATACCATTTTCCATTGTGAAATCAACGCTGAAGTTATCATATTGGTCGCCAGTGATACGACGGTGGCGAGAACCGAAACCTACAGCCTTGACTGGTTTCAATCCGCTGAACCAAGTGAATACATCTATATTATGTACGTGTTGCTCTACGATATGGTCGCCGGAAAGCCATTTCCAGTTTACCCAGTCCTTGATCATATATTCGCAATCGTTCCATCCCGGTTGACGATCCCGATACCAAAGCATATTCTGATTCCAGTAAACCGTACCGCCCGTGATCTCACCGATCAATCCTTCCATGATCTTCTTGTAAGACTCGACATAACTGCGTTGGTGATGGCGTTGAGTACCGGTTACGACACATAAGTTCTTTGCCGCAGCTTGTTTTGCGGTAGCCATAATGGTACGGTAACCAACCGGATCAACACAGATAGGTTTCTCTAAGAAGGAATGTTTGCCCTTTTCTGTGGCGTATTGGAAATGAACTGGACGGAATACGGGAGGAGTGGCGACGATCACTACATCTACGCCGCTATCAATCACTTGTTTGTACGCATCCAAGCCGACGAAACGTTTATCAGCCGGTACATCAATTCCTTTCTCATCTTTTAATTTCTTTGCCAAATCATCGACACGTTCTTGGAACGTATCGCCTAAAGCCACGATCGTAACGCCGTTCGCAGCGTTCAAGAAGTTAAAAGCGGCTCCGGAACCACGTCCGCCACAACCGATTACACCAGCTTTTAGTTCTTTTCCATCAGTCGCCAAATCTGGTAATTCGGGCACGTAATAAGTACCGGGTTCTTATTGCGTTCGCACTTTCACCTCCACCACAAGAAGTTAATACACCAACTGTACTACCTGTTCCAATTGCTCCAAGCGCACCCGCTAGGGCTGAACTTTTCAGAAATGATCTTCTGCTAATGCTGTTCTCTTTTTTCATGATATTATTTTTTAGACACTATTTATTTAGGTTCACATACTACACGGAAACCGATTCCTCTGATATCGGAGTACCACCAGATACTCTTCGGCTGTTGCGGATCGGTTTTTAACCAAGCTTCATGTTTGGTATAATCACGGGAAGCGCAGCGAAGATCTGCCGCATCGGAGGTGTAATTACCGCCTCTCACTACCCATTCTGTACCTTCAGTAACCAATGGATCTGTGGCGCTACTTCCGCTTTTAGCGTAAGCTTCAGGATCATACTTGTCTGCACAATATTCCATTACATTACCCAACATATTCTTTAAACCAAAGGGATTGGCTTTTACTAAATCCGGTTCTTGCGTCTTGTTTTTGCTGTTCTTGCTATAAATCACATAAGAACCTATACTATCAGTCTTAGCGTCGAAAAATTTACGCCAAAAGCCTTGATCGGAGAAGTCTTTTGGATTACCCGTAAAGAAATAAGGTGTTTCCGTGCCGCCACGTGCCGCATATTCCCATTCCGCCTCGGTCGGTAAACGATAAGTCTTTCCTGTTTTCTTGGATAACCATTGGCAGAAAGTCTCGGCCGCATAATGAGTCATTGTAATAGCCGGGCGATCTCCGCCACCCCAGCCTTGATCCGGGAAACCGAACGGAGGTGTCGGACCGGAGATGGCATCGACATTCGGATTACTGTTATTTGCGTACACGGTCTCTGGCGGGGTACGGCCCTCACTCATCGTATTCCCATAGAAAGCCCAGTATTGATCCCAAGTCACCTCGACCTCAGCCATGAAGAATGGACTAACGGTTACGTTGTGTACAGGTGACTCATCTGCTTTATGAAACGCCTCTTTTTCCTCACTACCCATTTTGAATGAACCTCCGGGAATGGCAATCATCTTGAATGAGACCATTGTTCCGGGAATTTGTTCTACATAATCGGTAAAAGAGGTTACTGTAGTTGGTTCCTTAAAAAACAGGCTGGTATCTATTGAGGTTGCCCCGGATGTGTTTTGTCCCGGTATGCCAACCATCTTAGAGTGATTGTAGTTCGGATTGTAATGTCCTGCATCCAAATGGCAACTAATACATTGTAGATCTAGCTTTTTCTCATTCTCATCATAATATAAATGTGCTGTTACACCATCATCGGTAATTCCTTCGGGGAATAAGTTCTGATGGCACTCCTTACAAGATTCATTGGGGATATATTTAACGGCGTGTTCCAACTCGGACTTAGTTTCCCAATTGAAATCCGCACTGTCTTTAGTCAAGTATGACCAAACATCTTTCATACCCAATTTAGCTTTTGCGCTATAATGTTTCCAAGTATTTGTTTGAGGTGGGAGGTGACAAGCTACGCAATGTGTCTTAACGCCACTTCCATTATTTACATGCTTGGAAAGTTTCCAACTGTTTTCTACGTGAGGATGCACGTGGCACATCATACAAGATTCATCTGTCGAGAAATATACAGATGTTTTATAAAGGGTGATCATAATCCCTGCTCCCAAAAATAATCCGAGGAACAGGATAAACGCCTTACTTTTGAAAAAATACTTTTTCCTCTCAGACGAGTATCGGTTTGAAAATTTGTTAGTTGTCATCTGTTTCTATGGTATACGATTTACACTAAGTCTCAATTAGATTTAAAATCGGCAATAAAAGTAGTATATTCCTTTATATATTGAAAGAAAAAATAGTCTCTTTAACGAAAAATGTTGTCTTATTTACGCTTTTTTATCGCAATGGGAAGAGAAGGAGAATAATAAAAAAGCGGCAACATATATTCATAGTGTTGCCGCTCACGCACGGAAGGAGAGGCTCGAACTCCCGACACCTGGTTTTGGAGACCAGTGCTCTACCGACTGAGCTACTTCCGTATTGCGGGTGCAAAAGTAGTTTAATAATTTGAATATGCAAGTAAAATATGAGAAAAAATAGTCCGCTTTTTAAAAAGGCATTTAGATTATATTTAGTATGTTTGCCAAATCAAAGAAAAAGGAGTGGGAGTTTTTGTGCGAGATATCAAAGGGTTGCTTGAATCTGTGTCGGTAGATAACAGGGGAGCTTTCGAACGTTTTTATAATTTATATTATGATCAGGTTTTTCGCTTCGCTTATTATTGTTTAGGCGAGAAGGAGGCATGCCGTGAAGTTGTGACAGATGTTTTTTTCTCGGTCTGGCAATCCCGGAAACGATTAAAGGATATTGATAATATAGATACCTATTTATATATTTCCGTACGTAACGAGTCTTTTCGTTTTCAAGCAAGGAATAAAGACTTGAATAGGGTTTCTTTAAATGAGTTGTTGCCATTAATGGAAGAGGAAGATGAGGGTTCTCCGGAGGAGCATTTGGAGTTAAAAGAGATGAGAGAGATGCTTGATAAAGCGATTGACGAACTTCCTGAGAAATGCCGTCTTGTGTTTTTGATGTCTCGTGAGGAGGGATTGAAAACGAAGGAGATCGCGGAAATATTATCGGTTCAAGAGAGTACGGTTCGTGTACAGATGAAGATCGCTATAGAAAAATTGGTAGCCCGGTTGAAGCCGAGCTTCCCAAATATTTCATTCTCTTTATTGCTGATGTTTATTTTTAATGTAATTTATAGATCTGCTTAAGCTTTCTATATGGGGATATACCCTGTTAGAAGGAAAGATGATAGTTCTTTTATATCAGTAACGATTTTGTTTGCTCCGGCATTCGCTAGTTCTTCTTCATCCCCGTAGCCGTAAAGGACTCCTATTGAATCTATGTTATTCGCTTTGGCCCCTTCTATATCATATTTACGATCACCGATCATGACTACGTCAGACCGTGTTTTTATATCGGTGCTGTCTAATACATATTGTATTACATCCGCTTTTTCGGAACGGCTTCCGTCGAATGTGCTTCCTCCAACAAATGTAAAATAAGATTCTAAGTGGAAATATTCTAGAATTTGTTGAGCGAAGGGCTGCGGCTTTGAGGTGGCTAAGTAGATTTTCATTTCGTTTTCGGTAAGCAAACGGAGTAATTCATCAGTACCTTGATACAGGGTATTCTCGAAAATACCTTGTTTTGAAAAATATTCCCGGTATTTAGCAATGGCTACATCTGCTTGCTCATCTGTAAACTGATAGAAGTCCTTAAAGGATGTTTTTAATGGTGGCCCGATGAAAGGGCATAAAGATCGTAAATCTTCTACTTCTATATTGAAATAGGAGAGGGCGTACTTTACAGAACTGGTAATGCCAATCATAGGATCGGTTAATGTACCGTCCAGATCGAACAATATATGTTGATACCTTTTGTTATTCATTAGATATTAATAGGATTGAAAAAAGAAAGGCAAGATCTCTTTCAAGATTCTTGCCTTTTTGATGAGTCGGGATGAGAAGACTCGAACTTCCGACCTCCACGTCCCGAACGTGGCGCGCTAGCCAACTGTGCTACATCCCGTTTTTTTGTATCGTTGTCTCGATTACGGGTGCAAAGGTACACATTGTTTTTGAACCTGCAAGAGAAAAGTGGATTTTTTTGTAGGAAAAATAGATAATTTACTGTCCTGTGAATTTTTCTTTCAAAACATTTGCTGGATTAAAAATAATACCTACCTTTGCACCCGTAATCGAAACAACGATATACAAAACAACATGATGGTGCCATAGCTCAGTTGGTAGAGCAAAGGACTGAAAATCCTTGTGTCCC
>OGOY01002153.1_pt1 | contig 18315 bp, 14 predicted proteins | sample 1552811 | NCBI WGS metagenome assembly OGOY01 (sample SAMEA2580132, study PRJEB22360) | human gut metagenome | biome: human gut; feature: human-associated habitat; material: faeces | place: Denmark | collected 2008/2010 | reverse complement strand
AGCTTTTCGAGGGCGGAGCGAACAAGACCGCTCCGCCCTGTGTCCCGTTTGCTGTGTTGTGATTTTGAAAACATTCCGGTGGAATGTTTTCAACGAAATTTTCAATCACCACAACCAACAGATACAGTACGCCGTGTCAATTAAACCGCTCGTCGATTACCCGAGCCGTCTTTTTCATACTGCGGGGCAGCACGCCGACCTCGACCACCTTGACAATGGGGGTAAAGCCGATGCGGCTCTTGACCTGTTCTGCAATGCGGCGGCTCAGGTCTGCGAAATCCACATCGCCGGTGGATTCCACGTAGATGCGCATGGTGTCCTTGCCGTCCAAATGGGAGATACGAATCTGATACTCGCTGGAGATCTCCTCGAATGTGCCCAGAATCTCCTCGATCTGGCTGGGGAAGACGTTGACGCCCTTGATCTTCATCATGTCGTCCGTTCTGCCCATGATGATGTCCAGCCGCGGGAACTTGCTTCCGCATGCGCACTCGCCCGGAATGATGCGGGACAGGTCGTGGGTGCGGTAGCGGATCAGCGGTGCGCCCTCTTTCACCAGCGTGGTGATGACGATCTCACCGATCTCGCCGTCCGGCAGATTCTTGCCGGTCATCGGATCGATGATCTCCAGATAGATGTAGTCGTCCCAGTAGTGCATGCCGCAGTTCTCGTGGCAGCTAATGCCGATGCCCGGTCCGTAAATTTCGGTCAGTCCGTAGATGTCGTACAGCTCGATGCCAAGCTCGGTGGAAATGCGGTCACGCATTTTCTGGCTCCAGCGCTCCGAACCGATGACGCCTTTTTTCAGGTGGATCTTGTCCTTGATGCCACGCTTGCCGATTTCCTCCGCCAGCAGCAGAGCATAGGAGGATGTAGAGCACAGCACCGTGGACTTCAGATCCATCATCATTTGCAGCTGTTTTTCCGTGTTGCCCGGCCCCATGGGAATCGCCATAGCGCCCAGCTTCTCGCAGCCGTTCTGGAAGCCGATGCCGGCAGTCCACAGTCCGTAGCCTGGTGTGATCTGCACCCGGTCCTCGTTGGTCACGCCGGCAAACTCATAGCACCGCTTGAACATCTCGCCCCAGTCATCCACATCTTTGGCGGTATAAGGGATGACCACCGGTGTGCCCGTGGTGCCGGAAGAGGAGTGGATGCGGACAATGTCCTTGTCCGGTACGCCCTGCAGTCCCAGCGGATATGCCTCCCGCAGGTCGCCCTTGGAGGTGAACGGAAGTGTTTCGAAGTCCTCCTGTGTCCGGATGGATGCCGGATCCAGACCGGCGAATTTTTTCTGATAGAATGCGCTGTTTTTTATGACGTTTGCCAGCTGCTTCTGAAACAGCGCAAACTGCTGTGAATTCATTTTCATAGTGTTTCTGCTCCCTTACAGATGATATCGATTGCCTTGAGGTTGATGGCATGGAACTTTTGCGGCAGACGTTCTGTGACGGCCTGCCGGATTTCCTCCGGCGTGATGCCCAGACCGCCGGACTTTGCCGCCGCCGCCAGAAGGGCAATGTTCAGCACCTTCGGCGAACCGCATGCCTGACAGATGCCGTCGGCGTCCACGATCTGGACGTGGGAAAAGTTCTGCGTCAGATAGTCCAGCATCTCCGTGCCGGTGTAGGAGTCTTCGCCGGAGAGAACGGCGGTGACGGGCTTGACTGCTTTGCGGCTGACCACAATGACGCCGTTCTCCCGCAGATAGCGCAGACAGCGCACTGCCTCCGCCGGTTCAAAGGCAATCATCACATCGGCGGAGTGTTCCGGAATCAGCGGCGTTTCGATCTGCGCTCCATAGCGCACGTGGCTGACCACACTGCCGCCACGCTGCGCCATGCCAATGGTCTCGGCGTTGCGCACCTGCATGCCCTTTTTCATGGCAGCGTAGGCAATGAGCTTTGCGGCGAGGACGGTACCCTGTCCTCCCACACCGCACAGCAGACAATTCCAGTTTTTCATTTTGCGGCCTCCTTCCGGTCAATGGCGTGGAACGGACAGATCTGGGTGCACAGTCCGCAGCCGGTGCAGAGGGATGGCTCGATCTGTGCCTTTCCGCCGGAGAGCGTGATGGCGGGACAGCCGATCTCCCGAATGCAGAACTTGCAGGAGGTGCACTTTTCCGTGTCCACGCACACCGGTGCAGCCGGCTTGATCTTGGCGATGCAGGGGCTGCGGAAGATGATGGCACGAACGCCGGTTTCTCCGGCGGCTTTCTGTACTGCCGCAACGGCAGCGGCGTAGTCCAGCGGGTCAGTGATCTGGATGGAGCGGACGCCGATCGCCTCCAGAATTTTTTCGATGCTGATGCAGTTGGAAACCTCGCCCATCATGGTGACGCCGGTGCCCGGATGGGGCTGATGTCCGGTCATGGCGGTGGTGGAGTTGTCCAGCACCACCAGAATGATGTCCGTCTGGTTGTATACGGCATTGACCACACCGGTGATGCCGGAGGCAAAGAACGTGGAGTCGCCGATAAAGGAGAAGTGGAGGGTGTCCGGCTCAATGCGCTGCATGCCCTGTGCCATGGTCACATCTGCGCCCATGCAAAGGCAGGTATCCGTCATGTCCAGCGGCTGGGCGTTGCCCAGTGTGTAGCACCCGATGTCACCGCAGAACACGGCTTTCCGTCCCTTGAGCGCCTTTTTGACGGCGTAGAACGAGGCACGGTGGGGACATCCGGCACAGAGTACCGGCGGACGCACCGGAAGCGGCGGCGGTGTCGGAAGCTCCGGCTTTTTCGGCATTTGTACCGGCAGAAACTTCTCCAGCACACCGGCAACGCTTTCCACACTGTTTTCGCCGGCCGGCTGTACAGTACCGTCCAGCTTGCCGTGGATGACGGTGGGCAGGTGGTACTTGCCGCACAGGTGGATCAGGGCGTTTTCGATGACCGGATCCAGCTCCTCAATGACCACGACTTTCTCCAGCCCCTCCAGAAACCGGAGTGCGAGTGCCTCCGGAAACGGGTTGGCGGTGGCAATCTTCAGGAATTTTCCCGCCTTGCCGCAGTGGTGCAGCACCTCTCTGGTATAAGTGGCGCTGATGCCGGCGGTGGCGATGCCGAACGTGCCCTCGCCCTCCAGCTGGTTGAACCGGTAGCCAGAGAAATCCTGCCCGATCTTCGGGGCATTTTCCTCCAGCTTGATGTGGTTGAGGTAGGAAGTGCGGGGGAAGATGACCCAGCGGCTGGTGTCCTTCCGGAAGCCCTCTGCCGGACGAATGCCCTTTGCCTCCCGCAGGGGTACCGAGGCGCAGCTGTGACAGACTCTGGTCACCGGACGGAAGAGCACGGGGATGCCGTACTTCTCCGAGTAGTCGTAGGCGTCCTGAATCATCTCATACGCCTCTTCTGCGGTGGAGGGGTCGAATACCGGCAGCTTGGCGAACTGGGCAAAATGGCGGGTGTCCTGCTCCGTCTGGGAGGAGATAGGACCGGGGTCGTCGGCGGATACGATGACCATACCGCCTTTGACGCCCACATATGCCAGACTCATGAGCGGGTCGGAGGCGACGTTCAGCCCCACCTGCTTCATGGTCACCAGTGTCCGTGCGCCGGCGTAGGCTGCGCCGGCAGCGGCTTCCAGCGCAGCCTTTTCATTGACTGACCATTCGACGTAGATGTCGCCGGGATTCCGCTTTGCCACGGTTTCCAGAATTTCGGTAGAGGGTGTTCCGGGATATCCGGAGACGAAGCTGACACCGGCGTGCATGGCACCCAGCGCAATGGCTTCGTTTCCCATTAAGAATTCAGTTTTCATTGTGTTTCGCTCCAATACGTGATACATAGTGTACCTATTTATTATAGCGTTCCTGCCGGCATTTGTCAACGATTTCCGCCAGAAAAACAAACACAGAGCAGCATGTTGCAGCTCTGTGTTTCGATAAAACCATAAACATCTGTATGTCAAAGCGCATGCAGGATTTCTACTCCACACGTTTTCCCTGCTCCCGTGCAAGCTCCAGTAAATCCTGATTTCGCCGGTTCATTGTCCCGAATGCTGCGCAGCAGCAGATCACGGTTTCGCACTGCGCCATGCGCTGCGCCGCCCGCTGAAACGCCGCCTCGCCGACTGGTTCAAAGGCAGCTTCGGAGATGACCTCTGCCGCCAGCGCACGTGCCGTGGGAAAATCCAGATCGTTTTCCGGCAGCACACCGGCGTAGAACGGCACGCCCTCCCGCTGCAGCCGGCGGTATACGGGGATTCCTGCACCGCCCCCGCCAATGACGAAGGTACGTGGCACTCCCGCAGGCGGCGGAAGCTCCGGTGTGCCGGCGTAGCTGTCGTAGCTGCCGCAGGTCATCTCGTAAAGGCTGGCAATATAGTCGCCGGTGAAAATTTCGTCCGGTGTCCCGATGCGCTCAATGCGGTCGCCGTGGACGCACGCCACCAGGTCGGACAGCTTCTGTGCCAGGTCCAGCTCGTGGAGGGAGAGCACTACCGCAATTCTGCGGGTGTGCACCAGTTCCTTGAGGATTTGCAGCAGCTCCAGCTGATAGCGGATGTCTAGAAAGGAGGTCGGCTCGTCCAGAATCAGCACTTCCGGCTCCTGACAGATGGCTTTTGCCAGCAGAATGCGCTGGCGCTGTCCGTCGCTGAGCTGCCGGAAATCCCGCTGTGCAAGGGCTTCGCCGTGTACCAGCCGCAGTGCCTCCTGTGCAATGTTCCGGTCATCATCGGAGAGGATGCCAAGCCGTCCGGTGTACGGATATCGTCCGGATTCCACCACGTCAATGCAGCGCATCCACTCCGTTTCCAGCCGCTGGGTCATGAGAATGGACATGGTCTGCGCCAGCTGCTGCCGTGGCAGTTCCGTGAGTGCCTTGCCCTGTAAAAAGACTGTGCCGGCGAGGGGCGCAAGCTGGCGGGAGATGCTCTTGAGGATGGTGGATTTTCCGGCGCCGTTTGGCCCGATGAGGGTGAGAATCTGTCCGGCACGCACGGAAAACGTGATGTCCCGAATCAGTGCCTCGTCGTGATAGCCTACGGTGAGCTGGTCGGTGTGTAAAAGAATGTCGTTCATCACATGCCCTCCCTCCGGCGCTTCTCCCGCCGCAGCATCATCCAGATGACTACCGGTGCACCGAAAACGGCGGTGACAGTGCTGATGCTCAGTTCTGTGGGGGAAAAGACGGTTCTCGCAATGCCATCGCAAAACAGACAGAATACCCCGCCGCCCAGAAAACAGGCGGGGAGAATCCACAGTGGCTTTGCCGTCCGGAACAGGCTCTTCATCAGATGGGGCACGGCAATCCCTACAAAGGAGATGGGACCGGCAAAGGCGGTGACGCAGGCGGACAGCACGCTGGACAGGAGAATCAGGGCGATGCGGAACAGCCGGATGTTGACGCCGAGATTCTGCGCATATGCCTCGCCCAGCTGGTAGGCGCCCATGGGCTTGGAAAGCAGAAATGTGCATAGCAGACCGGGAAAGACCGTCAGGGCAATGGTGCGGATGTCCCGCCAGCTGGTGCCGGAGAAGCTGCCCATAGACCAGTTGTGGAGGTTGACGATGTTGGAATCATCGGCAAAGGTGACCACGAAATCCGTGACCGCAGAGCAGATGTAGCCGATCATTACGCCGCAGATGATCAGCAGGGACATGCGGTGGACTTTTCCGGCGATGAGCAGAATGAACCCCATGGAGAGCATTGCACCGAGGAATGCGGCGGCAATGAGTCCCATTGACCCCAGCACCATGCCCTGTCCCAGAGAGAAGATCATGGCGAGGGCGACGGTGAGCTTTGCGCCGGAGGAGATGCCCAGAATGTAGGGGCCGGCGATGGGATTGGCAAAGAACGTCTGGAGCAGAAAGCCGGATACGGAGAGCGCTCCGCCCAGAACCACTGCCGCCAGACAGCGGGGCAGCCGAATCTCCCAGAGAATGCGCCACGCCGTGGGGTTCTGTTCCTGTCCGAGGAGCAGCCCCAGAACCTGAGACGGGGAGAGCCGGACGCTTCCGCTGCACAGATTGACGGCAAAGAGCAGCGCCAGCAGCGCAGCAAGCAGCAGATACCGCAACCAGCAGCGTGCCGCAGATGGATGATTTTGCAACGTGTGTTCCCTCCTATTGTACCCGGTGCAGGTAGGTCAGTTGTGTCTTGCCGTCTGCCTCGCCGGTGACCACGGCGTGCAGGTCGGCGATCATGTCTGCTGCGCCGGTGGTCTGCTGAAACATGTTCTGCTCGGTGCACCAGACGTTTCCGCTTTGCACAGCGGCAAAATCCGCCAGCAGGGGACTCTTTTGCAGCAGCTGGTCGATGGTGCTGACGGCGCCGTCAATGGTGCTGTTGTAGATGAGATAATCCGCATCCTTTGCACCGGCATAGAACGCCTCCATCTGGATGTTCATGGTAGAGAGGGCGTTTTCCTCCACATTCAGGTCATCGGCGGAAAAGATGTACTGTCCGCCGGCAAGCTCGATCATCTTGGAGATATAATCCCCCGGCTTCCGCACATTGACGCTGCCGTTGGAGCTGATGTAGAAAAATGCCACGGTTTTTCCGGTGCTTTCGCCGGTGCAGATATCATCCAGCTTCCGGGATTGCGCCTGAAAAAACGACTCTGCCGCCTCGGTTTTCCCCAGCAGCAGCCCGTAGAGCTTGATCCACTCCATGCGCCCCAGCGGGTGGGACTCATAGCTGGAGTGTTCCACCAGCACAGGGATTCCCAGCGTCTCCAGCTTCTCCCGAATCTCCGGACTGTGATAGATCATGGTGGACTCTACCGCCAATTCACAGCCGCCGGAGAGGATTGCCTCATAGTCTGGCGCATTGTACTTTCCCGCATATTCCAGCGTGCCGTTTTCCATGGCGCTTTGAACATTCGGCAAACTCCATCCGGTTTCGGCGGTGCTGGTCATGTGAACGCTGTCCAGTGCGCCGATGCCGTCAAACAGATCCATGGCGGAGCTGGCTGCCACATAGAGATTGTCCAGCGGCTGCTGAAGAATGGTGATGCTGTCATCCACACCGGCTGGCGGCGTTTCACCCTCCGGTACCAGCAGGTACTGGTCTTTGCCGGCGATGGTGATGAGGGCATCCTTGCCGTAGTAGTCCACGGAAAATTCCTTGGCATATTCCAGCGCCATGTGTCCCGTGGGGGAACGGTCTGCCCAGGCGCTGCCGGAGGAGGACTCCGCCGTTCCCGTTCCGCAGGCAAAGAGCAGCACACAGGGCAGCAGCAGACTGCATGCAGTGATCCGGCGCATCACTGCTTTTCCAGTGTGGCGGAGTCGAAGTACAGGGTGTACTCGATCTCGTGGGGTGTGCTCATGGCAGTGGTGTCTGCCGAAACCGGCATGGCGTAATCAAAGCCCAGCACAGGAATCTGGAATTCCGAGTTTCCGTCGGTGTTGACGGGGTCATACTGTACGCCGTCCACTTTCATATAGTCGTAGTTGGAGCTGCTCCAGAGGATGTCCGCCGTGACGCTGCCGTCTGCCACTGTGAGTGTTGCCGGAGATTCCACACTGGCACGGCCGGAACCGCCCTCCAGTGTGACGGCAACGGTATAGGTGCCGTCCTCCAGATTCAGGCTTTCCACCGAGGTGTAAGCATCCTCGGTGCGTGCGTCCATGGGCAGGGAGTCCGCCCGGAATACCAGCGTGCGGTCATACCAGATCTGCTTTTTCTTGCTGAATGCTGCGCAGTCAATGCCAGTATCCAGCGCCTCCACCGGCACGGTAAAGGTATGTGTGCCGTCAGCGTTTTCTGTGAAGGGAATGTAGCTGTCCGCATCCGCCTGTTCGGCTTCCGCACCCGTTCCCATGTAGAGATAGAGGTAACCCGTTCCGCCCATGGTCATGGCAGCGGTCATGCTGCCGTCCCTGACGGTCAGCTGACAGGCTGTGATCTGGAACATGGTGGAGCTGGAATCCACGGTGATGTCATATACGCCGTCTTTGATCTCGCTGCCGGAGATGGGTTCCATGCCGTCCTGTACCACCTGAACCGTTTCGGCGGTGACAACGGCGGAGGATTCCTCGGAAGTGGCGGTGCCTGCGGTTTCCTCCTTAGCGGTGCTGCCGCATCCGGCACAAAGCGCAGCGGTCAGACAGAGGGAGAGTGCGGCGGAAAATATACGAAATTTCATAGAGAGCCTTCCTTTCAAAAAGAGCGGTTGGGAAAAGTCCGAACCGCTCTTGAATATGAACAAGTGAAATATTGGAATGGTTACTTACTTCAGGGAGTCGATGGCAGCCTTGGCGTGATCCACGTAGATGGCACGGATGTCCTCGTTTTCGCCCAGACCCCGCAGCAGGCATTCTACTTCGTAGCCGGCATCCTCGAAGGTCTTTTTCCAGGAGCCGTCCTCGTCGCCAGCCATGTCGTTGTTGGCGTGGTCGCCGGCAACCACCATCAGCGGTTCCAGAACGACACGCTTGTAATCGCCTGCCTGTACCTTTGCCAGAACGTCATCCAGCGACGGCTGAGCTTCAACAGTGCCGACAAAGTAGTTGGTATAGCCGTCCTTGGTCAGCAGATCCTGCATCTTCTGATATACCTCATTGGAATCTGCCTCAGTGCCGTGACCCATAAAGCAGATGGCAGTCTCGCCGTCATCGTAGGAGGCAGTCCACTCGGTGATCGCCTTTTCCACTCTGGCGAAATCGTCGTCGCTGTTCAGAAGCGGCTCTCCGAATACCACCTGATCGAAGGCATCCGAATAATTGCCGACCTCTTTCACCAGCTCGTCATATTCCAGACCGTGCATCAGGTGGGTGGGCTGTACGACCAGATTCTTGACGCCGTTGTTGACGGCACGCTCCAGTGCAGCATCGACATCGTCGATGAGGATGTTGTCCCGTCTCTGCACGTGGTCGATGATGATGTTGGCGGTAAAGCCGCGGCGGACAGAGAAGTCCGGAAATGCCTTTTCCAGATCGCCTTCGATTGCGCCGATGGTCAGACGGCGGCTGTCGTTGTAGCTGGTGCCGAAGCTGAGTACCAGCAGCTCGTTGTCGCCGATGTTGTCCTGATTGCGGATGTCATCCAGCGAAGCGTCGCCAGTATCGTAATTCTCGTCGTCGTCCATGGTTTCCTCCTCCGAAGTTTCTGCGGATGTCTCTGCCACAGAGGAGCTGTCCGCAGCAGAGCTGCTGTCCTTTGCGGAAGAGTCGCTGGAATCACCGGAACAGCCGGACAGCATGCCGGCAACCAGTGCCAGAGAAAGCATAAAAATAGCGGTTTTTTTCATGATAAGTTCTCCTTGTATTTTAGATAGGGCAATACCGCACAAAGATTGTGCGACAGATGCGTCGTCAAATTTTTCGTCAGATGAAACAAAAAGCGGAGTGAATACTTGATGTATTCACGAGCATTTTTGTGAAATATGACGGGAAATTTGCAAGCAGATGGCGTGCAAAATCGCCAGACGCTCTTTGTGCGGTATTGCCATAGGAAAACGAAACAAAGAAACTGCCCTCCATTCGCATCGAACAGAAGGCATACCGAAACAGACGTTTTGCAACGTCTGAAAGACAAATGTCTATGTTTACAGTACGATCAATGCCTCGTGATCTGGAATTCTGAGATTCCTGTACTCCAAAGACGGCAGGTTTCCTGACTCAGGACTCCCCGCAGCGCCGCAGCCTTCCCGTTTGATTCGCAAACAGTGACCGCATTCTCAGAACGTGTCTTGTGAAGACAGCTTCTCAAATGCATTTGCAGCGTGCTCCTCCATCACAGTGACGAGATCGTACCGGATTTGCACCAGTTTCCCTTTTACCCTCCTGATTTCCCTGCGGAAACGGGAGGCACCGTCTTGGTATGGATTGGATTCCGTCGGTGCCGAAAACTCTTGTGCGCACGTCTTTGGCACTGCGGAAAACATTCATGAATGCATGGCGTTCTAGCCATACATTCTATTATAACACACCGCCTGCGAGATTGCAACCATTTTTGGAAAAAACATCGGGCTCTCACACTTTTTATTGGATTTTAGCAATCCTTCGCCGGCTTTGTGGAAAATGGTGCTGCAATTTTGCGGAGCTTTGCTGTCTTGTCGGGGAATGGCACACCGGATTCACTTGACTTTTCTGCGCTCCATTCGTATAATAAAAGTATCTCAAACATTTCAGAAAGGAACGAGACACATGCAATACGTGATTTTGATCGGAATTCTGGTGGCACTGGTGCTGCTGGTGCTTCTCCTGCTCCAGTGCCGGAAAAACGGCGCTTCGTCGGGGCAGACAGACCGGCTGCAGCGGCTGCTGGAACAGCATCTGCGCACCGCACAGCAGGAACAGCTGGCACAGATGCAGGCGGCACTGAGCAGCATGGGGGACATGCTCGCCCGCCATCAGCAGCAGGTGGGCGAGAGTCAGACTCAGCTTCTGACGCAGACCCAGCAGGGGATGATGCGGCAGCTCCAGCAGTTTGAACAGCGTCTGCAATCTCTGGAACAGAATCTGGGACAGCGGCAGGAACAGCTGCGCAGCAGTGTGCGGATGCAGTTGAGCGAGATGCAGGAGGGACAGAATACCAGCGCCCGTGTGGCACAGGAACAGCTTCAGCGCAATGTGCAGCAGCTGAGCCAGCAGCTGCAGACGGAGCTGGAAAAGACGGGGCAGTTCCAGCAGCAGACCCTGCAGGAGATGGTGCAGAGTATGCGGACACAGCTTCAGCAGTTCGAGACTCGTCTGAAAACGCTGGAGAGTACTCACGCACAGGGCATGGGGCAGATTCAGCAGACCGTCTTCCAACAGCTTCAGACCATGCAGGCTCAGCAAAAGACGAGTCTGGACGAAATTCGCGGAACGGTGGACGAGAAGCTCTCCAAAACGCTGGAGGACAACCTCAGCCGTTCTTTCCAGCGGGTCAGCAAACAATTGGAGGACGTGTACAAGGGACTCGGCGAGATGCAGTCCCTTGCCTCCGGCGTGGGCGACCTGAAAAAGGTGCTGTCCAACGTCAAGACACGGGGCATTCTGGGGGAGATCCAGCTGGGTGCGATCCTACAGGAGATTCTCTCGCCGGAGCAGTACGAAACGGAGATCCCCACCATTCCCGGCAGTCGGGAGCACGTGGAATTTGCCATCCGGCTGCCCGGCGACGGCGAGCGGTGTGTCTACCTGCCCATTGACTCCAAGTTCCCCGGCGACACATTCGCTGCCCTGCAGGATGCCTATGAGACCGGCAGCCGGGAGCGGATCGATGCTGCCAAGAAGCAGCTGGAGCAGGTCATTCGGGGCTGTGCCAAGGACATCCGGGACAAGTACATCGAACCGCCCTATACCACCAATTTCGCCATTCTGTTCCTGCCCTTCGAGGGACTGTACGCCGAGGTGGTCAACAGCGCCGATCTGGTGGAACGGCTCCAGCGGGAGTACCACATCAACGTGGCTGGCCCCTCCACCATGGCTGCCATTCTCAATGCCCTGCAAATGGGCTTCCAGACACTCGCCATCCAGAAGCGGAGCGACGAGGTGTGGCGGATTCTAGGCGCTGTCAAGACAGAGTTCGACAAGTTCAGCGAGGTGCTGCAAAAGGCGCAGAAGAGTCTGCAAGGCGCAGAAAAACATCTGGACACCCTCATCGGCACACGCTCCAGCGCCATCCAGCGCAAGCTGCGGGATGTGGAACGATTGGAGGAAACACAGGCGACCCAGCTGCTTGGGCTGTCCATCGGTGCGGACGAAGAATCGTGAGAAAGAACCGGCGCAGTGCTCCGTTTGACACGGAAGACTGCGCCGGTTTGCGTTATTCAGTCAGAACGCTGACACGTTTTCGGAAGATGCGCCGGAATAGCAGACAGGCGACAACGGCGGAGAGTATCTCTGCAATGGGAAACGTCAGCCACACAGTCCAGCAAATGTCAGCATTGGCTTTTGCCAGCGCTGCAAAGGCAAGCGCAAAGGGAAAGACAAAAATCGCCTGACGGCACAGGGAGACGATCAGCGATTCCAGTCCGCCGTCCAGCGCTTGGAAGATGCCTTGAAATGCGATGTTTGCGCCGGCAAAGACGAAGCTGATGGAGATGATGCGCATGGCGCTGATGCAAAGCCCACGGGTTTCGCCGGACAGCCCGAACATGGCGGAAAACGGCGCTGCCAAAAGCTCCAGCAGCAGGAAGCCCACGAGCATGACCAGAAGCGTGAAGCACATGCCCCAGCGGATGCCCTCCTGAATGCGGCTGCGGTTCTGTTTGCCGTGGCTGAAAGAGATGATGGGAGTCATGGCATCCCGCAGCCCGAAAGCGGCGAAGAGGACGAACTGCTGCACCTTATAGTACAGCCCGTAGGCGGTCACCATCGATTCGCTGATGCCGCCCAGAATCAGATTCAGCCCGTAGGTCATGACGGACATGAGCGCCTGCGCCACAATGGCAGGCAGCCCGATGGCATAGATCGCACGGATGGTTCTGCCGGAGGGCTTCCAGTAGGAGAACCGGTTGGAGATGCTCCGGTTTACCCGCAGGTGGAAGAAGAGCGCCAGTGCGAAGGATGTGACCTGTCCCAGAACGGTGGCGACGGCAGCACCCCGCACCCCCAGCGCAGGACAGCCGAGCCAGCCGTAGATCAGAATGGGATCCAGAACCATGTTGATGACGGCACCGGCGATCTGGGCAATGGTAGAGTACAGGGAATTTCCGGTTGCCTGAAGCAGCTTCTCGTAGATGGAGAAGAATAGGATCCCGAAAGAGCCGACGCAGCAGATGCGCAGGTAGTCTACGGTCATCTCGGCGATCTGCGGATTCGAGGTTTGTGAGTTGGTGTAGGGGCGGACACCGAAGATGCCGAACAGCACAAAAACGGCGGTGATGACCAGCGCCAGAAAGCAGGCGTTTCCGGCAACACGGCTGGCACGTTCCCGATCGCCCTGCCCCAGACTCTTGGACAGCAGGGCGTTTGCCCCGACACCGGTGCCGATGCCCACCGCCACCATCAGCATTTGCAGCGGAAAGGCGAGAGTGAGCGCATTCAGCGCAGCCTCACCGTTTTCTTTCATGTTGGACACAAAGGCGCTGTCCACGATGTTATACACAGCCTGCAGCACCATGGAGAGCACCATGGGAATGCCCATGGACAGCATCAGCCGTTTGACAGGCATGACCTCCATTTTGTCCGGTTGTTTTACTTGTTCCATTGTCTTTCTCCTCTCTTTTTTCTGACAAAATAAAAAAGATGTGCAGCTTTGATTGGACTTACGCAACAAAGCTACACATCTTTCCTACGATGATACCACGTTTCCGTCAAATTGTCAAAGGCACTTTTCCACAAAAATTATCCACGTTCCGCATGCCTTTTTATCAGCGGAGCGCTGGATGGAAAATTGGAGATCTTTTGCAGAAAAAAGAAAACAGAGGTGCTGTTCCTCTTTTTATAAAGAATTTGCGGGAATTTCTTTGAAAAGAAAACCTTTGTCGTGGAAAATCCCATAGGAAAAGTAAAAAATATGCGACAGGCGAAAAAAGCTCTTGTATTTTTCGCCGTTTTCTATTATAATAGAAACTGATTTGAGTATCCATCGCAGATACAATTTTGAAAGGAATGATTTTGTATGAAAAAGGGAATTGCAATTTTGGCGGCAGGAATGATGCTGGCGGCATCGCTGACAGGCTGTGGCACAAAGCCTAACACCGTATTCAGCGCAGACGATCTGGTGGGAAAGACCATTGGCGCACAGCTGGGCACCACCGGCTATATCTACGCCGGCGATGTGGAGGATGCCAAGGTAGAGCCGTATAACAAGGGCGCAGATGCAGTACAGGCGCTGAAGCAAGGCAAGCTGGATGCCGTCATCATTGACAGCGAGCCGGCAAAGGTGTTCGTGGAGAAGAACGACACCCTGAAGATTCTGGACGACCCGTTCGTAGAAGAGGAATACGCCATTGCCTACAAGAAGGGCAACGACGAACTGGGACAGAAGCTGGACGATGCGCTGACACAGCTGAAGGAAGACGGCACGCTGGACGAAATCGTCGGCCACTGGATTGGTGACAATGCCGATCAGGTTTCCTACACACCGGACGACAGCGTGGAGCGGAACGGCAAGCTGGTCATGGCAACCAACGCAGAGTTCCCGCCGTATGAGAGCATGGACGGCGACAAGGTTGTCGGCATTGATGTGGATATGATGCAGGCAGTCTGCGATGTCATCGGCATGGAGCTGGAAGTGGAGAACATGGAGTTCGATTCTATCATCGCTGCAGTTCAGTCCGGCAAGGCAGACGTTGGCGTTGCCGGCATGACGGTAACACCGGATCGGGAAAAGAATGTCTCCTTTACACAGGGCTATGCGACTGCAACACAGGTCATCATTGTCCGGAAAGACTAACGGGAGGCAGCAGCTTTGAATTTTGTGGAGAAATTTCACTCGACGTTTATTGATGGCGATCGGTGGATGTATCTGGTGCACGGTCTCGGAACAACGCTTTTGATCACGCTGTTTGCTGTGATTCTGGGTATGGTGCTGGGCTTTCTCATCGCCATTGTCCGTTCCACTCACGACAAGACCGGCAAACTGGGCTTCCTGAATGTGCTGGCACGCATCTATCTGACTATCATTCGCGGCACTCCTGTGGTAGTCCAGCTCCTGATCATCTATTTCGTTATCTTTGCCTCTGTCAATGTGGGAAAAACTTTTGTTGCCGTTCTTGCGTTCGGTCTGAACTCTGCCGCATATGTGGCGGAGATCGTCCGCTCCGGCATCATGTCCATTGACAACGGACAGTTCGAGGCAGGCGCAAGTCTGGGAATGAACTATCCCAAGACCATGATCTCGATTATCCTGCCGCAGGCGTTTAAGAACATCCTGCCGGCACTTGCCAACGAGTGTATTGTTCTGCTGAAGGAAACCTCCGTCGCCGGCTACATTGCGCTGACCGACCTGACCAAGGGCGGCGATATCATCCGAAGCCAGACCTATGAGGCATTTCTGCCGCTGATTGCGGTGGCGGTGATCTATCTGGTGATGGTAATGATCCTGAGTTCGCTGGTATCGAAGCTGGAAAGGAGATTGGCAAAAAGTGATCGAGGTTAAAAATCTGGAGAAGTCCTTTGGCGACCTGCACATTCTGAAGGGCATCACAACGACCATTGAAAAGGGTGAAAAGGTCGTCATCATCGGGCCGTCCGGTTCTGGCAAGAGTACCTTTCTGCGCTGTCTGAACCGTCTGGAACAGCCCACTTCCGGACAGATTCTGTTCGAGGGACAGGATCTGACCAGAATGCCGGACAAACAGCTCTATGCGGTGCGGGAAAAAATGGGCATGGTGTTTCAGCATTTTCACCTGTTTCCCCATCTAACCATCCGGAAGAACATCACTCTTGCACCGGTGAAGCTGGGTCTGATGAACCAGCAGCAGGCAAACGAAACGGCAGAACGCCTGCTGAAAAAGGTGGGACTCTCGGACAAGGCGGAGCAGTATCCCAACCAGCTTTCCGGCGGACAGAAACAGCGAATCGCCATTGCCCGTGCGCTGGCGATGAATCCGGACGTGATGCTCTTTGACGAGCCGACCTCTGCACTGGATCCGGAGATGGTCGGTGAGGTACTGGAGCTGATGCGGGAGCTGGCTTCGGAGGGCATGACCATGGTGGTAGTTACCCACGAAATGGGCTTTGCCCGTGAGGTGGCATCCCGTGTCATGTTCATGGACGGCGGAAAAATCATGGAGGAGAACGCACCGCAGGAGTTTTTCTCCAATCCGAAGAATCCCCGTCTGCGGGAATTCCTGTCCAAGGTGCTCTGAGTATGGCGTACACAATACAATGTTCTCAGACACTCTCGCCGGAGGGCGCAGCCGTCCGCATCAAAGTGTTCGTGGAGGAACAGGGCTTTCAAAACGAGTTTGACCGCTGGGACGAGAACGGCTGTGCATGGCACGTGCTGGTGCGGGACGGCGAAACGCCCATCGCTGCCGGTCGGATGTACTCGGAGGCGGAGGGGGAATATACCCTCGGACGCATCGCCGTGATTCCGGAGTATCGTGGGAAGCACATCGGGAAGCTGCTGGTTTCCGCACTGGAAAAGCAGGCGAAAAAATGCGGTGCATCCCGTTTCTCCCTTTCGGCGCAGTGCGACAAATCCGGTTTCTATCAGAAGCTGGGTTACGCCCTGACAGAGGACTACCACATGGACGAGTTTTGTCCCCATGTGACCATGGTCAAATCACTAAAGTAAGAACATCAAAAAAAGACACCGCATCGGTTTGGATTTTTGAACCGGTGCGGTGTTTGTTGTATTCTGCCCTTGACACAGCGAATCGATTATGTTATAATGTTTCTTACAGAATGATAGAAAGAAAAGAAAAGACTTGCAAAAGAATCGGTCCTGTGCTATAATAAAAAGTATTCCGATTTTTTTGACGAAAGGAGGGAATGGTTTGCATCATCTGGTTATGGGAATCACAGCGCACGTGGACTCAGGAAAAACCACGCTGGCGGAGGCAATGCTCTACAAGGCAGGAGAGATTCGGAAGCTGGGACGGGTAGATCACGGTGACGCATTTCTGGATTCCGACGCCATGGAGCGGGCACGCGGCATCACGATCTTCTCGCATCAGGCGCAGATGCGCTTGGGAGATACGGAGATCACACTGCTGGATACGCCGGGACACGTGGACTTTTCTGCGGAAACGGAGCGTGTTATGCAGGTGCTGGACGCTGCGGTGCTGGTCATCAGCGGGACGGACGGCGTGCAGAGCCATACAGAAACCCTGTGGAAGCTGTTGGAACATTACGAAGTGCCGGTATTCTTGTTCGTCAATAAGATGGACTTGAACGGCGCAGAGCGGGAGCAGGTGCTGGCGGAGCTGCAGTCCCGTCTGGGGGAGGGATGTCTGGATTTTTCTGACGTGACAGATCCGGCATTTCTGGAGGCAGCCGCCATGTGCGAAGAACCGCTCATGGAGGAATTTCTGGAGAACGGTGAAATCAGCACCGATGCGCTCCGCCGGAGCATTGCCAGACGGAAGCTGTTCCCCTGTTACTTTGGCTCGGCGCTGAAACTGGAGGGCGTGACGGAATTTTTGCAGGGCTTGGAATGCTACACCACGCCCCCCTCCTACGGGGATGCGTTTGCGGCGCAGGTGTTCAAGATCTCCTCGGACGAGAAGGGCAGCCGCCTGACGCATCTGAAAATCACCGGCGGTGCGCTTCACGTGCGGGATGCCATCTCCTACACCACGGAGTCCGGCACAGTCTGTACGGAGAAAGTCAGCCAGATTCGCTGCTACTCCGGCACAAAATTCCAGACGGTGGAAACTATTCCGGCTGGTGCAGTCTGCACAGTCACGGGGCTGAGCCGGACGTTCTGCGGACAGGGACTGGGTGCATCGGAAAACAGCACTCACCCTGTATTGGAGCCGGTCATGAGCTATGCCCTCCAGTTTCCGGCGGGCACCAATCTCCACGCAGCGCTGCAAAAGCTGCTTCCGCTGGAGGAGGAAGAACCGTCCCTGCACCTTGTCTGGAACGAGTCGCTTCAGGAGGTACAGGTGCAGCTCATGGGTGCCGTGCAGAAAGAGATTCTGGAACAGCGCATTGCTCAGCGGTTCGACCTGTCCGTGACATTCGGCAGCGGGAGAATCGCCTATCGGGAGACCATTCGCCGTCCGGTGGAGGGCGTAGGGCATTTCGAGCCGCTGCGCCACTATGCCGAGGTGCATCTGCTTCTGGAACCGCTTCCCCAAGGCAGCGGGTTGCAGTTTGCCGCCGACTGTCGGGAGGACACGCTGGATAAGAACTGGCAGAATTTGGTACTCGCTCATCTGGCGGAGAAGATTCATGTGGGTGTGCTCACCGGTTCGCCCATTACAGACATGCGGATCACCCTCCGTGCCGGAAAAGCCCACGTGAAGCACACCGAGGGCGGAGATTTCCGGCAGGCGACCTATCGTGCCGTCCGGAACGGTCTGCGGAAAGCGGAGAGCGTCCTGCTGGAGCCGTGGTACGCCTATACTTTGGAAGTGCCGCAGGACTGTGTGGGCAGGGCGATGGCAGACATCCAGCAGTGCGGCGGAACATTCCAGCCGCCGGAGACCAAGGGCGATACCGCTGTGCTGCGGGGAAAAGCGCCTGTGGCTGGATTGCAGGACTATTATACCGCTGTGACGAACTACACCCACGGCAAGGGCAGACTGTTCTGCACACAGGCAGGTTATGCCCCCTGTGAGAACAGTGCCGAGATCATCGATGCCATTGGCTACGACTGTGACGGCGATGTGGAGAACTCTGCCGACTCTGTTTTTTGCGGAAACGGCGCAGCCTATGTCGTGCGGTGGGATGAAGTGGAACAGCACATGCACCTTCCCAGCTGTCTGGAAGCGCCAAAGGAAGCGCCGCCGGAATCGGCAGCGCCAGCAC
>OGOY01002135.1_pt1 | contig 18500 bp, 13 predicted proteins | sample 1552811 | NCBI WGS metagenome assembly OGOY01 (sample SAMEA2580132, study PRJEB22360) | human gut metagenome | biome: human gut; feature: human-associated habitat; material: faeces | place: Denmark | collected 2008/2010 | reverse complement strand
CAGCTGCCGGAGCGGTGCTTAAGCCGCAAGGCGGGAATTGTGCGGTGTTGCCCTATCCTCACTCCCCTTTTGGTGAGCGGCTAGCCTGCAATTCGACGTATTATTGAGGTTACCATTTCTATCCACACTCTCCTTGCAGAGAGCGATACGTTGGGGGCAACCAAGGCCGATGCGGCATTTCCATCCACACCCTCTCACAGGGAATGACTGGCATTTATTCATGGCTCTGGTAATGTTACACAAACTTTTACCGATGTTTGTGAACAGAAAAACAATTGTACTGGGCACTGGCATGGCATTTTTGCTGGCTCAAACACTCGTGCATTTATTTCATGTTCTGCTTCTGCTATTTTGTGCAGGCAATGCTTATTTCATCAATTTCTGCAGCGTTTTCAGCAGCTCATCCACAACTTCGTCATTCCCGGCACGGATATCATCCGCCACACAGGTGCGGATGTGGTTTGCCAGCAGCTCACGGTTGAACGCGTTCATCGCCGCCGTTACCGCCGCCGACTGCACCAGAATATCCGGACAATACACTTCGTTTTCCACCATCCCACGGATGCCCCGAATCTGTCCTTCGATCCGGTTCAGTCTGTGGACCAGGCTTTTATACTCTTCTTCACTGCGATGCTTTGTTTTGTGTGCACAGCAGCAACACGGTTCCTTCTTTTCGTTTTCCTGCATTATGTTACCCTCCCATCACATGCAAGGTACCCCAGTGGGGTATATTCACTATATACCCCTCCAGGGTACCTTGTCAAGTAGATAATATAATATTTTTATATTATTTTATGCGAGAGTTTTTTACTATAGCAATTTTTAAAATTAAAGCGGATATCCGCATGAACAAAACCACCCTGAACAGTCAGAAAGAGAAACATTCCATGCTCTCCTTGCGGAGAGCGACCCCGGAAGCATTATGCTTTGCCATAATCACCCCGGGCAAAGTTACTTTTCCCTGCAAGATGTTGCAGTCTTTTTAAAAAACGATTTCATCGGCACAATGTCAATCGTTACAAATCAAGGTAAAGTCTGGACGATTTCCAAAACATCCCGCTTTGATTACGATGCAGCTTTTGCAGAACTGCGCAAATATCGCGGTGCAGCGGAAAAGGAATGGGATGACGTTATTGACAACTTCTTGAAAAACGGCTATACTTACGGTATAGGAAGGAGTTGATGCCATATGTTGGACGGAGATAAGCTCTCTTGGGAAGAAGGCTGGGCTTATATTGAGAAAGCATATGAGGAAGGCAAGAAACTCCGCGAAGAACGACAAAAACAAACCGAAACAACACAAAAATAATGCAACTTGAACCACGATGCACGCGCACCGTGGTTTTTGTTTACCCATTTTTAGCACGATGCAGACCGCACCGTGCTTTTATTATGCCCATTTTGCCCGCATGAGGACGGAACGGGCACCATCGCAGAGGGCAGTGCGTACCCTATCCACAACCGGATGTAGACGGAGAACTGCGTCACCAAACCGAGGTTTTACCCACAGAAAGGAGTTTCCACCATGAAACGCGAAGACGTAAAGAACAAGATCCCCGGCATTACCGAGGAGCAGCTGAACTGGCTCATGCAGGAGAACGGCAGCGATATCACCCGGGAGAAATTTCTATCCACACTCTCCTTGCGGAGAGCGACTTGAGCTTGCCGGAAACACCCACCCGCGTTGTGTTATTTCTATCCACGCTCTCCTTGCGGAGAGCGACTTTTCTGTTTGCGGATCATATCGAGCTGCGTGCAATTTCTATCCACGCTCTCCTTGCGGAGAGCGACCGTGCCCTTTAGGCCCGCAAGCCATCTATCCATGTATTTCTATCCACGCTCTCCTTGCGGAGAGCGACGAAAGGCCCGGCCAAAACTGCCAAAGCAAATAAGGATTTCTATCCACGCTCTCCTTGCGGAGAGCGACATGAGACAACGCCGAATAGAGTTGGGTAAATTCAGATTTCTATCCACGCTCTCCTTGCGGAGAGCGACACCACATTTCAAAAGCTCATGGCAGCGCTGCTGCAATTTCTATCCACGCTCTCCTTGCGGAGAGCGACTTGCCGGGTACCGGCGAGCCCTTGCCCATTGCAATATTTCTATCCACGCTCTCCTTGCGGAGAGCGACCCGCGGGGCGGTTGCCTGTTACCTTGATAATATAATTTCTATCCACGCTCTCCTTGCGGAGAGCGACTAGTTTTGCTCAATTCCTCGATTATTGTGATGATATTTCTATCCACGCTCTCCTTGCGGAGAGCGACAGGTTTCTGCCAACGCTACCCATGTATCTAGTTTTATTTCTATCCACGCTCTCCTTGCGGAGAGCGACAAATCCTCTTTGGTTGATGGGGTATGACGTTGGATTTCTATCCACGCTCTCCTTGCGGAGAGCGACTTATCGCAGCATAGACCGCAACAATGTGGGTAAGATTTCTATCCACGCTCTCCTTGCGGAGAGCGACAGCATGTATACCAGCTTGTGTTGTGGGTGCTTCGATTTCTATCCACGCTCTCCTTGCGGAGAGCGACTCTTTATCTTCTTCTAGCTGGGGGTTTATGCTAATTTCTATCCACGCTCTCCTTGCGGAGAGCGACGTGAATTCTGATTATTACGGCCGTCTTTGTTATGAGATTTCTATCCACGCTCTCCTTGCGGAGAGCGACTGGCAAAAGTACGACCTTAACAAGGATTGCTTGGATTTCTATCCACGCTCTCCTTGCGGAGAGCGACACGTTGGCGCGCCGCTTTATCGGCTGCGGTAACAATTTCTATCCACGCTCTCCTTGCGGAGAGCGACTGGCTTCAGATATTTCTATATTATCAAGATAACAAATTTCTATCCACGCTCTCCTTGCGGAGAGCGACTTGCGCGATTTGTGTGATGATATGTATCTTGTAATTTCTATCCACGCTCTCCTTGCGGAGAGCGACCACGCACCCAATCACAATCCTTGTCTGCATAGTAATTTCTATCCACGCTCTCCTTGCGGAGAGCGACTCTCCGCGTTGTGGATGGCTCTAAGTCGTCTATTATTTCTATCCACGCTCTCCTTGCGGAGAGCGACATGATACATCTAGTCTTATGAAATGTCAAGTCAAATTTCTATCCACGCTCTCCTTGCGGAGAGCGACATCCGAAAACGTCAAATCATCCCCATAGTACAAATTTCTATCCACGCTCTCCTTGCGGAGAGCGACCCTCATATTCGCAGCACGTCACCCGGCCATCCGGGTATTTCTATCCACGCTCTCCTTGCGGAGAGCGACGCCGGGAAGGGCCCCACTGTCAAGGGTTATCGTAATTTCTATCCACGCTCTCCTTGCGGAGAGCGACCAACGCCATCCGCAAACACCAAATCATCCCCGTAATTTCTATCCACGCTCTCCTTGCGGAGAGCGACGCGCGGCGAGATTCACGCCAACAGCCAGCAGGAATTTCTATCCACGCTCTCCTTGCGGAGAGCGACTATCAACGTCTATCATCGGATTTTCGGGGAGGGTATTTCTATCCACGCTCTCCTTGCGGAGAGCGACAATCTTCGCGTTGTTGACGGTTCTAAATCTTCTATTATTTCTATCCACGCTCTCCTTGCGGAGAGCGACGTTACAGTCTTAGGCATTCAACACAAGGTCGGTATTTCTATCCACGCTCTCCTTGCGGAGAGCGACCGGTCGCATTAACGATATTTCGCGCCTCATGAAAATTTCTATCCACGCTCTCCTTGCGGAGAGCGACCACTCCGCGCCTGTCCCGCGTCGTCCCGACGCCAATATTTCTATCCACGCTCTCCTTGCGGAGAGCGACCACTGGGAGTATTGGGTGGGCGGCTATGGCACGGCATTTCTATCCACGCTCTCCTTGCGGAGAGCGACATCCTAAAATCAATGTCTGTTATGGTGATTTCAATTTCTATCCACGCTCTCCTTGCGGAGAGCGACAAAGTCGTCATACCAGGACCACCCATAATGATACCAATTTCTATCCACGCTCTCCTTGCGGAGAGCGACTGGGGGCCCCGGTGGATAAAATGCCATCTTCCTCGATTTCTATCCACGCTCTCCTTGCGGAGAGCGACTGCTGATGTGGTATCAGTGTAATACCGTTGTCAAGATTTCTATCCACGCTCTCCTTGCGGAGAGCGACGGCCGGATTTCGGCAGGCCCTCGTGCTTTGTACTATTTCTATCCACGCTCTCCTTGCGGAGAGCGACTACAATATTCCACCTGACAGTGTTTTGATTATAGATATTTCTATCCACGCTCTCCTTGCGGAGAGCGACTCAAAAAGATACAAAAATTATGGGATGCCCCTGATTTCTATCCACGCTCTCCTTGCGGAGAGCGACAAATTATGGGATGCCCCTGATATGCCGACACAAGAGATTTCTATCCACGCTCTCCTTGCGGAGAGCGACCGTTAATCTCCATCCCGAAGCCGGGAAAAGTCAGAATTTCTATCCACGCTCTCCTTGCGGAGAGCGACTGTGGTGAGAGTAACTGTGCATACCTGCCGGGATGTATTTCTATCCACGCTCTCCTTGCGGAGAGCGACCGTTTTTGAGCGGGTCGATAAAATTTTGTAGTGTATTTCTATCCACGCTCTCCTTGCGGAGAGCGACCGGGGCCGAAATCCATAACCCCCGACAGATATTATTTCTATCCACGCTCTCCTTGCGGAGAGCGACATGGTTTTGAGGGCGGTCAGCAATTCATTGGTGATATTTCTATCCACGCTCTCCTTGCGGAGAGCGACCACGCACCCAATCGGCGTCCTTGTCACTGTAATAATTTCTATCCACGCTCTCCTTGCGGAGAGCGACGCAATCAATCCATCATAAGTCAGGCCAATAGAAATTTCTATCCACGCTCTCCTTGCGGAGAGCGACGAGAGCCGACAGCCTTCCGAACGCCCCACCAGAGATTTCTATCCACGCTCTCCTTGCGGAGAGCGACCGTAAGTTGTAACTATTTTCCATTTGACATGGCCATTTCTATCCACGCTCTCCTTGCGGAGAGCGACTTCCGTTGCCGGGGTGTATGACACAGTCACGCGGATTTCTATCCACGCTCTCCTTGCGGAGAGCGACCGGATGCCCCGGTCTTGGATGCCTTAAGCAGTGATATTTCTATCCACGCTCTCCTTGCGGAGAGCGACATGCCAGTTGATGGTGCGTTCCTTCATCAGGCGGATTTCTATCCACGCTCTCCTTGCGGAGAGCGACTCGACGACCTGCAAGTGCCCGAAAGCGTGTCAAAAATTTCTATCCACGCTCTCCTTGCGGAGAGCGACCCACTACGACAATTATAACTTGCATTGTGTTGAGATTTCTATCCACGCTCTCCTTGCGGAGAGCGACACTAGCATCACACTCAAAGGATATAGACCAGCCAATTTCTATCCACGCTCTCCTTGCGGAGAGCGACCTTAATGCTCATCTTTACTATCACAGCAGAGGATTATTTCTATCCACGCTCTCCTTGCGGAGAGCGACTGATGCTAGTGGAGAGCTTCTCCGATAACCGGCATTTCTATCCACGCTCTCCTTGCGGAGAGCGACGCTTGACGAGCTTTGCAGGATGTTGGGGATTAAGCATTTCTATCCACGCTCTCCTTGCGGAGAGCGACTGCGGTTCGGCTGCGGTAATATACTCGTAATGTCCATTTCTATCCACGCTCTCCTTGCGGAGAGCGACCCGTCAATCTCCATTCCAAAGCCGGGAAAAGTCAGAATTTCTATCCACGCTCTCCTTGCGGAGAGCGACACCTTGATACTCGCCGATACGATGTTGCACACCGAATTTCTATCCACGCTCTCCTTGCGGAGAGCGACATAATGTACACCCTGATATTCGCCGACCCTGTGCTATTTCTATCCACGCTCTCCTTGCGGAGAGCGACCTGAAAAGCTGCTACAATGGTTAAATAGCTTCTCAATTTCTATCCACGCTCTCCTTGCGGAGAGCGACGGAGCAGCACGCAGGTCAATAGCATGATGTGCAATTTCTATCCACGCTCTCCTTGCGGAGAGCGACCATACATCAATATATGCAACCTGCAATGATTCGCAATTTCTATCCACGCTCTCCTTGCGGAGAGCGACCGCGGAATACCCAAGGTATTTTCATCTTTGGGCTATTTCTATCCACGCTCTCCTTGCGGAGAGCGACAAGCTGATAAGCATGCTCAACCGCCCACACAGCCAATTTCTATCCACGCTCTCCTTGCGGAGAGCGACGCATTACGACAATTACAATCTGCATTGTGTCGAAATTTCTATCCACGCTCTCCTTGCGGAGAGCGACACTCTTCAATACGAGTATTATAATAGCATGAGAATTTCTATCCACGCTCTCCTTGCGGAGAGCGACATGGCATCAGTAGCATAATCAATAATATAATCAATGATTTCTATCCACGCTCTCCTTGCGGAGAGCGACGGCATTGGTCTGGTGTTCCTTTGGTGGGGCGTTCGATTTCTATCCACGCTCTCCTTGCGGAGAGCGACCAAATTTTAGATGATATGTCAGGAGCAACGGGCCATTTCTATCCACGCTCTCCTTGCGGAGAGCGACTTGTAAGTACATTCAAGCGTACGGAGCCAGCCGGATTTCTATCCACGCTCTCCTTGCGGAGAGCGACGCATTTTGATAATTACAACTTGCACTGTGTCGAAATTTCTATCCACGCTCTCCTTGCGGAGAGCGACGGCGAATGCCGTTGACCAGATTTTGCCCGGGCACATTTCTATCCACGCTCTCCTTGCGGAGAGCGACGCGTCTTGGTTTGCTCGGCTGGCTTAGAACACTAATTTCTATCCACGCTCTCCTTGCGGAGAGCGACTTAATAAGATACCGTATCAACGCGAGATAAACCAATTTCTATCCACGCTCTCCTTGCGGAGAGCGACCGTGCATTTTGACAATTTTAATTTGCACTGCGTTATTTCTATCCACGCTCTCCTTGCGGAGAGCGACAGCAAAAGTGCACAAAACAGTGGGGTACTTTTGCGCATATGAAACAAATTTTATGGAGATTGCATCTTCATGCTGACAGGCAAGGCTGTATTTTACCCTTTCTGCCCCTGTTTTTTCCATATTTTCTGGTGCGAAAGAGCCGGGAATTTTATGATTGCCTTCCCCTCGCACTAAGCAAACAAGATTCCATCCTGATCAAAATCCGGGTGCAGACCCACATGCTCGACTTTGCTTTTGTAATGGTTTCCCAGTTGATAAAAGCGCAGGCTGTCCGATTCCGAATCGATCAGTTCGGTCAATTTTGCTTTGAACATCGTGTATTGCGCGGCATCCAGCAGGCACTCAAATACGGAGTTTTGCACCCGCTGGCCGTAGTCTACACAAACTTTTGCTACTTTGCGCAGCCTGCGACGACCGGCGGCTGTTTCGGTGTTGACATCATAGGTTACAAGCACCAACATAACGGCACCTCACTTCCAGAAAAACGGTGGGTACACTTCCAGGTCGCCGCGCAGAGCACGGGCCAGCAAAAGCGCCTGAACATAGGGCACCAGCCCCCAGGGCAGTTTTTCTTTCAAAAACGGATGGGTGATCTCTTCCTTCTTTTTGTTCTGCCATGCGGTCAGGAAAGCTTTGCGGCCATCATCCGTCAGCAGTACGGCACCATTTTCCTGTTTTTGCAGGTGTTTTGCCGTGATGATCTTTTGATTGATGCAGCTGATGACCAGCCGGTCTGCATAAACCGCCCGCAGTTCTTCCATCAGGTCAAGTGCCAGACTTTTGCGGCCGGGGCGCGGGCGGTGCATAAAGCCAACATAAGGGTCCAGGCCCACAGCGGTCAAGGCGGATGCACACTCCCGCGCCAGCATGCTGTAGGCAAACGAAAGCAGCGCATTCACATTGTCCAGCGGTGGACGGCGGCTGCGGCCCTCAAACACAAAATCCTGCTTTTGCTGCAGAATCAGGTCATTCAGGCAGTCAAAGTAGCGCTGGGCTGCCTCGCCTTCCAGGCCGCGCAGCTGTTCCGGATCATCGCTGGTCTGTATCAGCGGCAGCGCGGCGGCCAGCTGGGTGGAGGTGCGTTTCAGTTTTTCGACCGGGACACGCTGGGGATGATCGCGGGTTGCGCGTTCCAGCACCCAGCGTGCGTTATACACTTTACCAAGGATAAAGCTCCGGGCATAGCGACAGCTCTGGGCCGGGTCATCCGACACGCGGTACTGCGTCTGACGCAGCAGCACATTGCCGCGTTCTTCCCCCACGGTGCGGGCCTGAAATCTGCCATACGGGTCAAAAAAGCAAAGGTCAATGCCCCGCCGGGCACAAGCTCCCATCAAAGCGGGGCTGGCACCTGCGTAAGTAAAGCAGACGATGCCTTCCAGCGTATGCAGGGCATAGCGGTGGGTTTCCTGCTTATTGCGGATAACAACAAGGTTTTCGCCATCCAATGTCAGGTAAGCGTCCTCATTGATGACAAACAGGGTGTTGAGCAGCTTTCTCATGGCGCGCCCTCCTCAATATGCTCCCGCAGATACGCCGCCGGGTCTGCCTGCTGATACAGCGCCGGCAGGCAAAGCTCTTTCAGTGAGCAGGCATTGCAATGCTTGCCGGGTTTGCTTTTTGGGGTATAGCCGCGCGCAAACAGGCGGTTCATCTCATCCGCCATGGTCTGCGCGGTGCTGCGCAGTTCCGGTGTCAGGGAAACATGTTCCCGCTGCCGGGTTTCTTCATAAAAGATTTCCCCTTCCGGCACCTCGCACACCAGCATTTCTTCCAGCGCCATGGCCTGTGCACAGAGCTGCAAACGGTCGGCATCGTTTACCTTGCTGCGGCCATGCTTATATTCCACGGGCATGGGCTGCCACAGGCCGCGGCGGCCCTGCAATGACACGCCGTTTGGATCCTTGTGAAACTCTACCACATCGCAGTCGCCGGTCAGTTTTAAGCGGTGGCTGACGACCCTCATACCGCGGGCGATCAGCAAATCGCCGCGTTTTTCCGTCAGGGTAACATCATGGCAGCGGGTATGCTGCAGGCGGCCTTCGGCGGTGCGTTGGTTTTCGGACCATTGTTGTTCCAGGTGTATGAGCGCCCACTGACGGCGGCAAAAGCTGAAATGCTGGATACCGGACATCAGCAGGTAATCATCTGAGGAAACCATTACGACAACCTCTCACACGTTACCCCTGCCGGAAGATTTTCATCCACGGTCACCACATAGTCATGGTAACTGCGCGGGAAGGCTACCCCTTCGGCACGCGTGACATGCACTGCATCAAACAGTTTATAGGACGGCGCATTGCCCAGCTCCGAATCATGCTTGAACACGATCAGTTCCCGAACTGCCATTTTGCCGCGGGCTGCACTGTGGTCATTTTCAAACATATTCAGGATTGCCTGCCACAGCAGCTGCAGGTCATCCTCTGAGAATCCTGTAGTTTTGCGGGCAAGGTTGGCAGAAATGTAACCCTCTGCACGGTACAAGCCATACGGGATCACATACTTGCGGCCCATCTCAGTGCCTTTTCGCTCTGCATCCGCTTCGGTCGTAATGGCAATACGGGTAATGGTCACTTCCTGCGGGAGGACAGGATCCACCGAGCGTGCAAAGCTCAACTGAACCGGGCCACGCACCTGCCCACAGTTCAGTGCGCCTTTTACGAAAGTTGTCATAACGGCGCCAAATGTGCGGATATCATAAAAGTTCTGGCACATAAAGTCCCGGATTTTACGGTCCAACTCCGGGTCATCTTTCTTGGCGACTTTCAGGGCATCCTTGGCATCAGCATCAATGCCCAAGTATTCGAGTGCTTTTTTATCGCTGCGGTTCAGGGGGACCTGATCTTTAATGTAAATCTGGTATCCTGCTTCATCTTCTTTGGCCACTTCGACATAGTTGCGAATCTTACGCTTTAAGCAGACATCTGTAACAATGCCATATCCCGTTTCCGGGTCAACGCGCGGCATGTTGCCTGCATCCGGATCGCCGTTCGGATTTCCATTTTCAACGTCAAACAGAATTACAAAATCATACCGGTTTTTGATTGCCTGTGCCATTGTTATTCCTCCACTTTCTTTGTATAGCGTTCCTGTGTTTGATGATAATAGCCGAGAATAAAAGAACCCTGTTCCGGCAGAGTCAGCCGTGCTGGGAAGCTTCCTTCTAATTTGCCGCCTGCCAAGGCTGCGATCTGCTTATCGTAATAAATCTTTTGTGGCTTGCTCATTTTTTGCATATGCTTTTGTGCCAGCATCAGAATTGTCGGGAATACAGTAGCTGGGGTGGATGCCGCCGCATTAAAATAGCGGTCTTTGATGGTTGTATTGATATCCGGGTTTACCGCCATCTGGATTGCTTCCAGCACAGCAAAAAGCTGACCCATAACATACGGTTGATAATTTGTTTCCTTGTTATTTTCCACAGTTAATACCTCCTTTGGGCAACGGGGATCTTCATTACGCAGGTAGTATGCTTTTATAATAGCGGCACGGCCGCGTGTTACTTTTTGCTCTGCGCGGATACGCATCATAACGCCATCCAGCAGGGTTGCCGGGTACCTTGTATTATTCAGGATTGCACGCAAGACATCGCCTGCCAGCTGCGGTGCTGCCGATGGGCTGCGGGAATTGGTGTTGACGGTTTCCTGCAGCAGCCAATACACCCCCAGCCGCGGGAATTTATCATAAGCGGGGCGCACAATCTCTAAGCGGTCATAATGCTTCTGCACATTATCAAGCAGCGTTTGAAATGTATCCTGCCAGAAAAAGCGAACCGAGAGGCGCGCCGCATTAGGGGCCAAGCCAAGCACATAAAAGTGCCTTTGTGGGTCAAGTGTCACGTTCTGCCACTCTACACTCTGTCCATGGACCAGCTTGTCCACTGCATTTCGCACATCGCTTTCGCTGACAGGCGCATCCATGGCAAACAATGCATCCATTGCTACCTGCTGGTAGGCGGTCTCACCACCTGCTGCCCAGCAGACAATGGTGGTATCGCCCACGCGCTGAACATGTTCCCTGTCTGCCAGCAGATAGTTTAATGCCTGTGCATAGGCAAAGGCCGCATAACTGCCAACCGGCGCATTGCCCCCCTGTTCATGTCCGTATGAGCAAAAAGCGTCCGCATTAAAAGAAACAATCGATGCGCCGGAAGACTGTGCCCCGGTCACGCCTTTAATCGCCGGGTGCAGGCGGGCAAGCGGTGCCTTTTGCCCTGTAACCAGGCATCGGATTTCCGGTGCATCCGTGTTCTTATCACACTGCCGCTGCCAGGCTTCCTGTATTTCCGGATCGTCCTGAACATAGTTTTCCCGAATCAGAAATACCAGATTGCCACCCTTGTAAAGTTCCTTGAGACTTTGTTCCAGCGCTTGATTCTGCTCCGCCGCCTTGGGGTCCCAGTTTATAAAAAAGTTCCGCACTGCCTGTGCCGCCTGACCGGGAACATTTTGTAAAATGGCAAGATGCAGCTCCTTTGCAGCGGCAAAGCACTGCATTGCACGCTCCGGTTTTCCTTTTCCGTCAATGCCGAGCATGTAAGCACTGTTATCACACAAAAAATTGGCTGCCACACCACTAGAGCGTTTAACCTGTTCCGGAACTTGCAGCTGACATGGAGCAAGCACTGTTTTTTTACCGCGCTTTTCCTCTTGCTGCAAGGGGTGCAATGCCATCAGTTGGCCGTTTTCATCCAGTTCCAAAGCCCAACTGACTTTTGCGCTTGTCCAACCGGGGCGCGTGATTTTGCCATTGGCCAGCAAATCTTCATAGTATTGTACCAAAGCCTGTAAAATCATCGGTACACCTCGCAGTCTGCCACATTCAACACACCATGTTCCAATTTTGCATGGAAATACATCGGGGTTATGTTCTGCGGGTCAGTGTAGTTAAAGTCATATAGCATGAATCCCAAATCCCGTGTTTCCTCAATGGTCGGGATTGGCCCGCCGGGCCATGCGCGGAATGCGGCAGGAAATTCACGGCACCCAAAATAAGGGGTATGAAAACACTGGCCCCTGGACATGCGCCGGGTAACAATATCCTGGAACTTTCCCGGATTGTCGCTCGGTGCCGCACGGTCAGTCATCTCAAATTCTGCCTCAATCACATAATGAACGTCCTGCAACACCATGGCTGCACGCTGAACGATCTGCTGGGGCGTGGCAAGGTAAAGCTCTTTCCCTGTTCCCTGCATCGCGCTGCGTACATCGGAACAAAGAATTTTGCTTTTTACTTCGTTCCGACGGATGTTGGTAAAGCGGATTGGGTTCATAACATAGATTTTCCGGATTTTCCACCGTAAGCCGGGGTGATAATAGATTGCTTCTACTATGCCGCGTGCCGCGGAAGGGGTGAGGACTTCATATGAAACCCTTTCGACTTTTAGCTCAGGCCTCGAGAGCAAAGCATAATTCCCCCATACTTCCAGCTGGATCATCTGCATCAACTCCTTTGCATTTCTATTTTCAGTTGTTTTTAATTTACATTTTTGCTATAGTTTCAATATACGCTACTTGGCACCAAATGTCAATCCTTTTATCATGTATACTTTTTGTTTGCTTTTCATTCGGTTTTCTTTTATAATAAGTTGCGTCGGCAGCTTATGCCGTGGATAGAAATAGTTGATTTTACTTTAGCGCACAAAAACGGCAGGGCAGGCTCCCTGCCGTTTTTGCTTTATGCAAACCAGGCTGCTCCCGTTTCAGCTTCCATAGCAAGGCCCGTGTTGTTATCGTAAAGGCTTCCGTCCGTTAATTCCCATATGCCTTCACTGATTTGGCAAACCGCCCCGGCATTCTCCAGCGTTTTCAGATGATCCGGGTAAACCGGAACACCATATTGCCCCAGTTGACGGAACAAAGTTTTGCTTACCTCTCCTGCACGCAATCGTGCAAGCAAATGTTCCCCTTTCCCTTGGGGAATGTATACGGTCACGGCAGGTGTTTCAATTAAGCGGAACCTCTCTGCCGCTGTTGCAAAGGGGAAAATGCGCCCTTCCATATCCTGCTCGAACCCTTGCAGAATTTGCTGTTCATCCAGTCTTTTATCTCCTTTTAAGGTACGGTAAAACAGAAAGTATGTTTCGATTGCTTCCAGAGATGCCAGATCTGCATATTTTTTCAGGACGCTTTGCGTTGCGGATACATTCTGTTCCAGCATGCGCGGTACATGCTGCCCTTCCAATGTGAAAATCTGTACCAAGCTCTGCTCCGCCGGGCGTCTTCCCTCTCGATTGCAGCGCCCCGCCGCCTGCAAAATGGAATCCAAACCTGCTTCCTCGCGGTACACAGCCGGGAAATCCACATCAACACCCGCTTCGATCAAAGAAGTTGATATCACACGGCAGGGCAGCCCATCTTTTAAGCGTTCCCGGATTTCCTGCAATAACTGTTTGCGATGGGCTGGGTATAGCAATGTTGTCAGGCAGTAGCTGCCCTCTTTGGGCAGGTTATTGTATAATTCCTGTGCTGCTTTTCTCCGGTTTACAATACACAGCACTTGTTCCTGCGCTGCCAGTTCTGCACCAAGCTGGCTTTGTTCCAACTCTCCGCGCATTTTTAGCGTTGTACGCCGGAATGCCTGATATTGCTCTTTGGGATGTGGGCAAAGTTCCGTCATCTGCAGCCCAGGCGCCAGTTCATCAAACAAGGGCTGCAAAGCTGGTTGTGTGGCCGTGCAAAGCACCGCTGCTGCGCGGTAATGCTGTACCAGCTGCGCGATTGCCGCAACGCAGGGGCGCAAATAAGGAACCGGCAGGTTTTGTGCTTCGTCAAAAATGACCACGCTATTTGCAATGTTATGTAATTTACGGCATTGTGACGCATGGTTGCCGTAAAGTGATTCAAAGAATTGCACGGATGTGGTAACCACCACCGGAGCATCCCAGTTTTCCGCCGCCAATGCTTTGCGGTAGGCTGCCGGCTCATCATCTTCCTTGGCAGAGTAGTCCACCCCTGAATGGTGTTCCAAAACATTTTCTGCTCCTAATATTTCCGAAAACACATCCGCGGTCTGGTCAATAATGGATGTATAAGGGATCACATAAATAACCCGGTCCATATGGTTCTTTACAGCTAGCGAAAGCGCAAATGCCAATGACGCTACCGTTTTTCCCCCGCCTGTAGGAACGGTCAGGGAATAAAGGCCGCGCCGCCCTGTTTGCCCTGCCGTTGTACAGGCTCTCAAAATTGAACTGCGGCGCTGATTCAAGGTTCCCTGGGGATGGCTCCATTTTGCGGTATATTGGTTCAACCTTTTCAGCAGTTCATCCATTGTCTGGCCTTGTCCGCGCGGTTTAGGGCTGCTCATAAAGTTTTCCGTATCCAGATAGTCCGCATCGACCAGGCAGGAATACAACATCCGGGTATAAAATGCCTGTGTAAAACGATTTTCCTTCATCATTTCCGGCTGGGGCGGTATGGACGGCAGTTTAATCTCATTCGTCCATTGGGTATAGGGTTCAACGCTCTTTTTCAATCGCCCAAACATTGTCGCATCCTGCGCGGTATCGCTTCGGCCTCCTCCATCCGGCAGGCCGCTATGGTGTCCCGCAATAGCAAAAGCCAGTGGGATTTGACCATATCGGGCAGCCACCTGTGCACCAGCCGTTGAGTGATCCACTTTCTCTCCACCTTGCAGGCGCTTTTGAAACTTTGTACTATATTTACCAATATCATGCAGTAATCCAAGCCAAGTTCCCTGTTGCTGGGCATCAAAGGCTGCTGCAAATTGCCCACATAGGACTGCCGTTCCCTGCAAATGGTCCGCTACCGTTTGGACGCGGGTTCCGTCTTCACTGATATGAGCCAGCATCTTTTTCTCCTGGTGCATAATCAAACTCCCTTCTGTTTTGCTTTTCTCTATTATAGCAGATAACTCATCCCATAATTCGGACTTTCACTCCAGTTCTGCAATCTTTGTCATACTATCCAAATTTATCCATGTAGAATTGTTAGCTATTCCCATTAGCAGATATTTTTGATAAAATAAGATATTATAGGGTTTATGAATTCACTTTCTTATATTACTTCTTCATCTTACCGAAAAATCATTTACGCAAGGAGTGAAAAGCCATGAAAAGACTAACTATTAAAAGTCAAGCCCCAAAACAAAATTTTCGAGAGAAATTTTAAGGTGGTGAAAATTGGTATAGCAAACAAGAGCATCCGTTGTCGGATACTCGCTCCGTATAAAATCGCACGCTTAATAATCAGCTAAGAAGGCTTTCCCAGAACGCAGCATAGCAAAAATAAGCCTTACCAGCTTTTTGGCAGCATGAGAGATGGCAACATTGTAATGCTTTCCCTCAGAACGCTTCTTTTCAAGATAGGCCGAGAATGTAGGACACCAAAGGCAAACATATTTGGCGGCATTGAAAAGAGCATATCGCAAATATCTGGAGCCACGCTTTTCCATGTGAGCATAACAGTTTTGCAGTTGCCCTGACTGATATGTAGATGGAGAGAGTCCAGCATAAGCCAGCAGCTTGTCTGCGCTTGCAAAGTTGGAAAAATCTCCAACTTCAGCAAGAATCATTGCACCCATATGTCGGCCAATACCGGGGATTGTAAAGATGGGAGAATCCATCTGAGATGTAATCTTGTCAATTGCGGATTCTACCTCAGAAATTTCTTTGTCCAGCTCGCGGATGAGAGCAATCGTGTGTTTCAACTCCATAGACTTAGCAGGCATTTTCGAGCCAATGGAGACCCCTGCGGCTACTTGGATTTCCGCGGTTTTAGACTTGGTATAACGACCTTTAGAGGCGGTGCAAAGAGTCTCAGCGAGTTCTTCAGTATTAGCGTTTGCGATATAGCTTGCACCCGGATAGTTGCTCAGCAGTGCGTATACAACAGCGATGTGCAGACTTGAGACCAGCTTTTCAAGCTCCGGAAACAGAATATTCACTAACCGCGCAACGGAGCTTTTCAGCTTGGCGCGCTCTTTTACCTTATCAAATCTGTATCTGGTTAGTGACTTTAGCTCTTCATTGTGGTATGCTGTATTTGAGTAGGACTTGAGGTCCACATCAGACATGAGCATCATTGCAATGGTACGCGCGTCTATCCGATCTGTTTTGGTTCTTCGCAGGCTGAGACTTTTCCGGTAGAGGTTCGTGTGCAGAGGGTTAATGACATAGGTTGCCAGGCCGCTGTCTAAAAGAAACCCCAGCAGATTGTAGCTGTAATGTCCTGTGGCTTCAAGCCCTACTTTTATTTTGCTTTCACCTTGGGAACAGCTTTGGATTCTTGAAAGAAGCGTCTCAAAACCGATGCGGTTATTGGCAATGGTAAATACATCTGCCAAGACCGTTCCTTCCGAGTTGAGGATAAAGCAATCGTGCTTGTCCTTTGCAACATCGATACCAACAAAAATCATTTCTTTTTACCTCCGGCGTTTTATTTGACAGTGCTGCTTAGAGCCACACCTCTTTGCTATGTAACCTCGTTCTATATAAACCGTCTGGCGGTATCTAACTGATTAACACTAAAAACAAAGAGCCGCGGTTGGAGCCTTTCCGAAACCGTCTTGCGGTAGGAGGTTTAAACCAATCCACAGCACCTTGTCTATTGTAGCATTTTGTCCTTGGAGAGGGACTCTAATAACTACTACTTTATAATACGAGGAAGTTATTCTCATTTTCCGCCAGTGTTATCACCGCAATAATGCTTACCGCTTGTGCTGCAGCGCCAGATAATAAACCTGTTTCCTCCGCTGCTCTTTCCCCGACCAGTGAAGCTGTTGCCACAGCTATACCATCCACTAGCAATGCCAACTGGAAGTTACCGCCGCAATATGATTTTGACGAGATGATTCCTCTCTTTTCCCGCGAAACCCACACTGCCGGTTACGCCGCTGCCCGAAATCTGTACGCTGTGCGCAAGGGCGAACGCTGGAGCCTGTTTAATGCTGCCAACTGTAATGCTTTTCTGGAAGATTTGTCAGAAAGCATCCCGTACCTGTATGGTGAGCAGGAGCTCTCCATTGGGGTAGATGATACATACGATTACCAGAAGCTGAATGCCCTGGAAGAACAGATTAACCAGGAGCTGGTTGCCCAACAAATGCCTTTTACAACCATGCTGGGCGGGCACGGCGGGTATGGCATCCAGTGGATTTTAGGTGACAGCCAGATTTACCGTTCTGCTATTGGTGTCTATACATTTAGTCGCACGCCCATCGAACAGGTGTATGCTCCTGATTTGGTTGGCATCCAGCAAGGCATTTGGGATGATGAATATGCCGGTTATCTTGTTGACAATTCTGCACCTTTTGCCGTTGCGGATAAAAACGGTACAATTTTAACCGATTTCGACTACCAGGATGCCTGCATGGCCGGTGAATCTTTAATCGCGGTAAAGGATGCAGCCGGTAACTGGGGATATTGCGACCAAAGCGGTGCTTTAGTAATCCCCTGCATTTATCAGCCGCAGATGAGTTTGTCCATCATGAACGAAACTGTTGAATATCCTTACGCAGACTTATCCGGCATGGTAGTTGTGAAAAATCAATCCGGACAAAAGCTAGTTCTGGATGTTTACGGCAATGAGATAATTCCCGCTGGGCAATATGAAGATTTAGCCCCCGCGCGCGATGGCTGCGTATGGGCAAAACAGAATGGCCTTTGGGGCTTGCTGCAAGTACAGGATTATACCGAAAACAATGCCAACGTTATTCTGCCGGATGGATGCGTTGCACCAGATGTAACGCTTAGCCGAATTGATAGCCTTTGTACCTACACCACTGCTGATCATGGGCTGGTTATGCGTAAAGGTCCCGGTACAAATTATGAAAAAATGGATAATATCCCCTACGGTATCATCGTATGGGAATGCGGCTATAGCATCAATGTGCCTGACTGGGTTGTTGTATATTACAATGGGATTTATGGTTGGGTCAGTGATGAATACTTGGCTACCACTATTTATTCCACCAGTAAATAATAAATAAAAAAGCAGGTGTTCATGTAGAAACGATATCGTCCTCCACGTGAATACCTGCTTTTTATAGCTTCTTTTATTATATCTGTTCTGTGCCGCTATTTGTCTCTGTATGAAATAAATAGCCGCTATATGCATTTGAATGAAGTGTTCTGTTTGCTTGCTTTTTTACCTAAAAGAATCGCGTAGGAGGCTCTCTTAACTAAAGAGCCGACCTCTCACACCACCGTGCGTACCGACCGGTACACGGCGGTTCAACCGTATAAGTGCAAGGACTCGTAGTAGCGCCTGAGGATACTAAAATATCCTGCTTCTGCGAGTCTTTCGTTTGCAATGGAACCTTTTAATACAGGACTACCGGCGATACGCCAATAACCCAGTCTGGAATTGCCCCACTGGTACTATTCCAAAATTCTTCGTTTGAGTTTCATTACTCATCGATATAATCTTTATCGAACCACTCGCCTAGCGAGTGGTTTTAGACATACAAAAAAAGCACCCTAGCTTACGCTATGGTGCTCTTCCTGGTGACCCGTGCGGGAATCGAACCCACGTTAACGGCGTGAGAGGCCGCTGTCTT
>OGOY01002118.1_pt1 | contig 18594 bp, 13 predicted proteins | sample 1552811 | NCBI WGS metagenome assembly OGOY01 (sample SAMEA2580132, study PRJEB22360) | human gut metagenome | biome: human gut; feature: human-associated habitat; material: faeces | place: Denmark | collected 2008/2010 | reverse complement strand
GGGGCGCTGAACCCGCCGCTGCGCCCGGCACCGCCACCCGGCCGGGCACTGCCGCCGCCGGAACGGAACCCGCCGGACATTCCGCCAAAGCCGCCGCCGGGACGCGGACCGAAACTGCCAGGTCTAGCACCGGGGCCAGGCCCGCCAAAGCCGCCGCCGGGGCGTGGGCCGGGATTACCAAATCCACCGCCCGGAGGGGGTGGCGGGGGAGGACGCCGGGGACGGCGCGGCCGGTAAACCGGTCCGCCGAAAAAGAATACGTTCGGCCCGCGGCCGCCTGTGTAGGTGGGACCCTGCGGCCCGCGGGGTCCGCGCGGCGTTTTCAGGATTGCAATCACGATCACTGCAATAATAATCGTCAGTAAAATCAAGGTAAGCACCGCCCCTCCATTGCTGCGGCTCTGGGTGTTTTCCACAATCCTGCCGGAAGAATCTGCCAGGCCGGAGCCGATCGCGTCCATATCCAGGCTGACGCCATATACATCGCAGATGCGCTCGGCCATGGCCAGCACGGTTTTGCGTGCGCCGGTATCGTAATCCTGCTTTGCCCAGGAAGCTTCCAGGTTATCATACAGCAGATCGCTCAGCACATTGCCGGAAAACGCGCTTTCCAGCCCTTCGCCGGGGGTGGCCCAATAGTTGTCGTCCCCGGTGGCCATCAGCAGCACCATGCCGTTGTCCTGGTCAGCGCTGCCAAGGCCCCATGCCTGGAACACCTCGTAGGCATAGCCTTCCATGGTGTTGTTGCCGACGTAATCGGTGGTGTAAACGCCGATCTGTGCACCGCTGCAGTTTTCCTGCAGGGCAACAGAAATGTTGGTGATATATGTTTCGGTATCGCGGCTTAGAATATTGGCATTATCGGCAATGCAGCTGGTACTGCTGATGCCCTGAACGGAAGCAGCTGCCGCTGCCGGTACCGCCCAGACTGCCGCCGCGGTCACAGCCGCCAGAACGGCGGCTGCGGTGCGGGTCAAAATTTTCATCCGGCCCCCTCCTTTCCGGGGTCACTGCGCTGCATACAGCTCCACCTGCCCCGCGCCCCACAATGTACCGATCACATTGGCGGGGAAACCGGAAGCCATGGTGTTGTAGCTTTGGGCAGCGGTGGTATAATTCTGCGCAATTTCGCGCTGCAAAATGCTTTGGGTGCTCACATAGCTGGCATCCAGGCTGTTGATCTGATCCAGCGCATCGTCGGTGGCTTTTGCCTTGGCAGCGGTGTACATGGCGTCCACAGCGTTATCCAGCTGGTGGATGACCGCATATTGCGCGGCTGGGGCAATGGCGGTATCCTGCCACTGGGCCAGCAGGTCTGCTACGGTGGTGCAGTTGCTGTCAGCTTCGCCCAGTACCTTCTGGCAGGCACGCATCAGGTTGGCAGCGGTATCCGTCAGGGTGGTAAAATCCCCCTGGATGCTGTTGCCGTGCTTGTCAACCTCGCTGGTATAAATTTCAGCCACATTGCGGTAACGGCTTTTCAGCTGCACGCCGCCAATGCCAAACACCGAAACCAGCACCATCACGGCCAGGAACCCGGCCGCAAAAGGCCGCTTTTTGGCGGGGGCGGGCAGTTTGCTTTCCACCTGGCCAAACACTTCCAGCTGCGGGCTTTTGATCTCAAATGTTTCCTGCTGCTCCAACTGCATGGGTCGTCCTCACTTAACGGGGATGCAATAATGCACCCTAAAAATAATTACTTGTTAATTTCCAACAGCTTCTGCTTCAGCTCGCCCTCAATGCGGCCCAGCTCCTGCTCGGCGGCGGCGCGCTTGGCCTTGCCGTCTGCGCGGATCTTGTTCAATTCATCCAGTGTGCTGATCAAATCGCGGTTGGTCTGCTGCAGGGTCTCAATATCCACCACACCGCGCTCAGACTCTTTGGCGATGTCGATGGTGCCCTGCTTGAGGGTTGCGGCGTTCTTGCGCAACAGCTCGTTGGTGGCATCGGTCACGGCGCGCTCGGCCTGCATGGCCTGCTGGCTGTGTGCCATGCCCAAGGCCAGAACCATCTGGTTCTTCCACAGGGGGATGGTGTTCACAATGGTGGTCTGGATCTTTTCGGCCATCATCGTATCGTTGGACTGGATCAGGCGGATCTGTGGGCCCATCTGGATGGAGATATTGCGGGTCAGCTCCAGGTCATACAGCTTCTTTTCAAAGCGGTCGCACTGGTCGGCCAGGTCGCGGGCGGCCTGGGCATCTTCCGGCAGGCCGGATGCTTTGGCCTTGGCTTCAGCGGCGGTCAGGTCGTTCTCCCGCACCTGCTGCAGCTTTTTGCGGCCGGCCAGGATATACATGCTCAGCTCCTTGAAATAGACAAGGTTCAGCTGGTACATCTTGTCCAGCATGGCAATGTCTTTCATCAGGGTTACCTGGTGGTCCTCCAGTTGGGCCTTGATGCGTTCCACGTTCACATCAGCTTTGTCGTATTTCACTTTCAGGGCTTCCAGCTCGTTGGACTTTTTCTTGAAAAAGCCCAGGAAGCCTTTCTGATTTTCTGCGGTGGCGTCAAAGCCTTTCAGTTCGCCGATCAGCTGGGTGATGAGTTCGCCGGTCTCACCCATATCCTTGGTGCGCACGCGGGAAAGCGCACTGTCAGAAAAATCGCTCAGCTTTTTCTGGCTGGCGGCGCCGTACTGCAAAATCATCTGGGAGTTGGTCAAGTCGATCTTTTCAGCGAAATCCTGCACCATCTTCTGCTCTTCGGGGCTCAGCGGGGTATCCTCCACGGTAACGGGGGTAGCCTTTTTGGCTTCCTCCACCACCTTGGCATCCGCTTCGGGATCCAGGGTCAGGGTGGGGGCGGCAGGGGCCGCATCCAAGGTCAGGGAAGGTGCTGCGGGAGCGTTCAGGTCAAAATCCAGATCAGACATAGTGGCAAGTCCTTTCTCTTCTTCTTTTTATATTTTGGGTTGGGAGCATCAGGTCAAATTTTGACCGCGCATGATGTTTTCAAGCACTTCGATGTCGGTCGAAATATCCATTGCCTCTGCGGAATACAGGGCGTCCAGCTGGTTTTCAAATGCGGTGGCCATGGTGCCAGCGTTGCGGCGTACTTCGCTCAAGATCTGGGCGGCGTTTTCGCCGGTAATGCCGCCTTTTTCCATCTGGGCGTATGCGCTCATGATCTTGACCACTTCCGGCAGGTAATACCGTGCAAAGCGATCCACGGTGCGGGCTTTATCCGGCTTTTGCTCCACCGCCTGCACAATGCCGCGCCCGGCCTTTTCCATACGGTCCAGCTGGCGGGAAAGTTCGGCATCCGGGATGGCGTCATTCAGCTTGTGCAGCGCGTCCAGGTTGGCGGCAATGCCGTTCAGCATGGCATCGGTGTTCTCGCTGCCGGTGGCGTAGGGCTGTTCCACCCGCTGCACCCGTGTGGGGCAGAAGCGGGAAGAAACCAGATACACCACAGTGCTGAGTGCCGCAATGATAACCAGGTTCACCAGCCGGTAGGGCGGCAGAATCAGGGAAGCAACCGGCCAGGTCAGTGCAGCCAGGTATAGCGGCAGAACCGGGCGGGTGCGCTTTTCGATCCACTTGCTCATGGGTTCAAAGCTCCTTATAGTAAGGTGCGCCCCGGCAAAGGCAAACGCCGGAGCAAAGGGAATACCCTTTCATTATAGTGCAACGGCGGGGACAATGCAAACAATTTTGCCCTTTTCGGGCGGCAAAACGGCGCTTTTTTGCGCTTTTTACGGTTTGTTCACATATCCTTCCAGCGCAGTGCCCCAGGCATCCAGCAGCCGCGGCATGGTAAACGCCGCATTGGCCGGGCTGGTGGAGGGCAACACCACAGCTTCCAACCCGGTCAGGGGCTGGGCGTATTTGCGGTACAGCCTGCCGCTGGTGGCACCGTTGCAAAAAATGGCCTGTACGCCCAGGCGGTTCACCAGGGCTGCCAGATCATTCGGTTCCACATCTTTGATGGAAGCATCCGATGCCCCGCGGATGGAGCAGGCGTGGATGACATCCCACACCGCCAGCCCGCTGCCAATGATGATGGAGCGTTTGGCATCCAGATCCTCCCATGCGGGGGTGGGGCTGTGGGTCAGGGTAGCCATCAGCGGCCAGAACCGATTCTGCGGGTGGCCGTAATAAAACCCCTGTGTCCGGCTCTTTGGGCTGGGAAAGCTGCCTAAGATCAGCGCTTTGGCCTGTGCGCCGTACAGTGGGGGCAGCCCCGGCCCCACATGGGTGTACGGTTGTTTGGTGTTCAACGGAATATCTCCGGCCACAGACTGCGGCACAGCTGGGCAATGCCATCGGGTGCAGCGGCAGGGGCCAGCGCCTTGGCGGCAGCTTTGGCGGTTTTCATGCCGTCCGCCATGCAGTAGGAACGCCCGGCCAGCGCCAGCATTCCGGCATCGTTGGGACCGTCGCCCACGGCAACGCAGTCCGCAGCGGCCAGGCCCAGATGGTCCAGCAGTGCCTGCAGGCCGGTTGCCTTATCCTGTCCGGCGCGCAGGATATCGCACCCCGTCACGTGGTAGGGCAGGAACTTCAGCCCCAGGTAGCCGTATTTGGCCTGGAACTTGGCGATATCTTCCGCCGCCAGCATGCCGAACGCGGAAAACGGCATATCCAACAGGTGGCGGTCCTGGTCCTCGCCGTCTTTCAGGCAACCTTCCAGTGCAGCGGCTTTCTCCTGCACATGGAAGGCCTCATAATCCAGGTAAACATACCCGCCGTCCGAAAAGCTGAATCCCAGCGGGTGCTCATAGTCCTCGCAAAAATCCACCAGAGCGTACATTTCCTCGGCAGTCATGTGGCTGGTGTACAGGGCGGTCCCGGCGGCATCCTCCACCTGGGCACCGGCGGCGCAGATCCAGTAATCCGGCCGGATGCCGCGCAGCATTTTGGCGGGGATCTCTGCCCGGCAGCGCCCCGTGGCAATCACGAGCTTGACCCCGGCTTTCTGCACGGTGCGCAGGGCATCGGCGTTTTCTTTGGGCACGCGCGGCTCCCCATGGGGGCGCAGGGTGCCGTCAATATCTAAAACAAGCAAAGTGGCAGGCATGGCAGGTACTCCTTAACATTTGGTTTGGTTTGGTTTCTTCTATTATATCAAATCCGCCCCCAAAGTCTAGCAGGGGGCGGGCAAACATATAGTTGTGGGGAAAAACAATGAGCGAAAGGCGGGCGGCGCACCATGCGGCATACCAGACGAAAAGAACGGGACGGGCTGGACCTTGCGCGCCCGGCACCGCGCAGACGGCACAAAACGCTCCGGCAGCTCTGTGCGCTGCTGCTGGGGCTGGCGGGCCTTGCCCTGCTTAGCATGGCCGTGTGGGGGGCGGCTTTGCCCCGGCGGCTGGATGATGCCTTAGCCCAACACTATGCCGCCCAAATGAGCGTGATGCAGCGGGAGCTGTTTGCCCTGCGCCGCCGGCTGGCAGAACACAAACCGGATGCCGAAGAAAACGCCGCCCTGCGCAATTTTTTGCAAAGCAGGCAGACGGACGGCGAACGCTGGGACCCCGTGTGGACCGCCGCCCGCTGGCCCGGCGGATTTTTGCTGGCGCAGCCGGTGCAGGCGGGGGCCGGCTGGGGCGGCACCGGGGGGGGGCGCGCAGGGGCCGCTGTGCTGGACCGCAGCGGCCGTTTTGCGGGCATTGCAGGGGAGCATGGCACAGTGTCCCCGGCGGGCAGCGGAGCGGGGGCAGTCCCGGCTCTGGTGGGGCAGGCCCTTGGCACGCTGACCCGCCAGAACGGAGTCCTGTGGGTGACCGGCCTGCCCTGCAGCTGTAAGGCGGTAGCGGGGGAGTTGGCCGTTACCGCGCAGGGACAGTATTGGGCCGGGCAGCTGGCAGCAGCGCCCCAGCCCGACCCCGGCGGCCTGACCCTGCGCGCCCCGCTGGAAGATACTGCCGATGAAACCGACTGCCTGTATTTCATCGGGGGCTGACAGCTGCGGCAAAACCTTGTATAATACCCATATGGCAAAAGGACAGACCAAAGAACGATCAGACCAGAGCAGGCAGTGGCCTGCCGGGAGGTGCGCATGAAAAAAGACGGCAAAAAGAGGGTGTGGTTCCTGCTGATTTTCTGCACTGCCGTGTTTGCGGCATTTTTGGTGCGGCTGTACTGGATGCAGTTTACCATGGCGGATCACTATGCTAAAAAGCTGGAACAGGCATCTCAGACCAGCTATACCGTGCGCATCCCGGCGGCGCGGGGAAGCATTGTGGACCGCAGCGGCACGGCGCTGGTGCAGGATGACACCGTGTATGACCTGGCGCTCTGCGTTCCGGCCCCACCGGACACCGAGATGGCGCAGACCCTGCAAACGTTAAAAGAACTGGATCTAGGCGGCAAGGATGTGGAAACACAGCTCGCCGCCTTTTGTTCTGCCGTTTCGGCGGGGGAACTGCCGCTGGCTGAAAATCTGACCCAGGCACAGTGCCAGAGCCTGCTGGCTGCCGGTCTGCCCCAGAGCGGGGAAGTGCGGCTGACTGCCCGCGGTACCCGCACGGCGGTGGATGGCACCCTTGCTCCGCAGCTGCTGGGCGGCGTGGGGGCCATGAGCGCTGAGCAGTGGGCACAGAAAAAGGCCCAAGGCCTTGCCATGGATGAATCCATCGGCCAATGGGGGCTGGAAGCCGCCTGGGAGGATGCTTTGCGCGGCAGAGCGGGAAGCCTGAAAGTGACGGTGGATCGGAGCCGCCATACGCGGATCGAAACTGTGCAGACTACCCCGCAGGCCGGGGACACCCTGCATCTCTATCTGGATGCTGACCTGCAGCACACCCTGCGCGGCGCATTGCAGCGGCAAATTGAAACTTTACAGGCCACAAAGCCGGAAGGCAAGGGCAAAGAAGCCTGCGCAGGGGCGGCTGTGGTGGTGGATGTGCAGACCGGCGGCGTTCTGGCGGCGGTCAGCCTGCCGGATTATGACCTTGCCAGCTGGCGGCAGAATTATGCCGCACTGGCCACAGCCCAGGGAGCACCGCTGGTCAACCGGGTGCTGAACGGCCAGTATGCGCCGGGGTCGGCGTTCAAACCGGCAGTAGCGGCATCGGCTCTGGCGGCGGGGATCATCACCTCGCAAAGCACCGTAAACTGCGGCGGACGGTACACTTACTATGCGGGTTACCAGCCGCGCTGTTTGCAGCTGGGGCACCGCGGGGCCGTCAGCATGGTTACGGCGCTGTGCCACAGCTGCAACATTTATTTTTATGATGTCGGCCGCCGCCTTGGGGTGGATACGTTTTCCGCTACCGCGCAGCAGCTGGGCCTTGGAGCACCCTGCGGTACTGAGCTGCCGGAAACTACAGGCCGCCTGACCTGGAGCACCGATGAGAACTATCAGGCGGGCCTTGCACTGATGGCGGCCATTGGGCAGGGCAATACGTCGGTCAGCCCCTTGCAGCTGGCGGCCTATGCCGGGGCCCTTGCGCGGGACGGCCAGCGCCCGGCACTGCACTTTGCCCAAAGCACAACCGATGCTGCCGGGAATATAACCTGGCAGGCGCAGCCGGACGTTTTAGCCCAGGCACCCGGCGGGGCGGCAGTGTTTGCCCCCATCCGGGAGGGGATGGCCCAGATGGCCCAAACGCTGCGCACTTTGCGGGAATCGCCCATCCCCCTTGCCTGCAAGACCGGCAGCCCCCAGCTGGCGGGCACGCTGCCGGATGGCACCCACTACACAAACTCGGTGCTCATCGGGTATGGGCCGGTGCAGCAGCCGCAGTTTGCGGTGGCGGTGGTGATCGAATACGGCGGCGGGGGCAGCAATGCCGCGCCCGTTCTGCGGGCTGCGGCGGACTGGTTTGCAGCAGCCGGAATGGCCTGAACGGGATGGAATTTTGTGGGGAATTTTTGCATTCAACATGCAGGATGAACTTTTCGCTTTTTGTCCACAGACGGGGTGGGGAAAACCTGTGGAAAGTGAAAAAACGGGCAAAACCCCCGTAATAATTGTAAGTTTTACCCGCAAAAACGGGGGTAAAACTGGTAGTTTGCCCAGTGAGCGGGGGTGTTTATCCGTACTGTTATGTTGAAAGGTTTTCCACAATATGTTGAAAACACCCCCTAAAACGGTGGAAAACTGGCCATACAAGCGGGTTTTCCACGCTTTCAACAGGGTTTTCAACATCTTCAAAGGAAAACCTTTCCAGTACGGTTTGTATAAACCGCGAAAACACGCACAAAAGCACCGGGCAAAAGGGTGAAAAATCTGTACTTTTGACGCCAAGGAAAAAGGTGACAAAAGCATAGGAAATGTGCTATACTATATCTGTATAATTATCGAATCATGCCAGAAAGCTGTGCGGGCTGCCATACGCGGCAAAATGGCTGCCAAACGCCGCCGCACAGGGCTTTACCCAATCGTTTTAAGGAGTAACCACATTGCAGATGGAAAATAAAAAACGCATGCCCCAGCAGGCCCCCCAGGCCAAGGCAGACAAGGCCCCTGCGGAGCAGGATACCGCCCTGGTATGGGGCAAAAACCCCGTGACCGAACTGCTGAAAAGCGAAGCCGGGGTGGACACCCTGCTGCTGGCCGACAGCATGGAGCCGCGCATGGCCGGGTATTATACCGCGCTGGGCAAAGCGGCCGGGGCGGTCATCAAGCGTGTACCCGCCGGCAAGCTGCAAAAGCTGTGCGGTACCCAGGACCACCAGGGTGTGGCGGCCTGGGCTGCCCGCATCCAGTATGTTGGCGTGGAGGAGCTTTTGCAGATCGCAAAAGACCGCGGCGAACCGCCGTTCCTCGTGCTGTGTGACGGTATTGAGGACCCCCACAACCTGGGCGCAATCCTGCGCAGCGCGCTGCTGTGCGGTGCCCACGGCGTGATCATCCCGCGGCGCGGCGGCGTTGGCGTGACCGGCACGGTCATGAAATCCAGCGCCGGGGCAGCTGCCCGCATCCCGGTGGCGCGGGTCGCCAACCTGCCGCAGGCCATCCGTGACCTGAAAAAGCAGAACATTTTTGTTTACTGTGCCGACCTGGGCGGTGCTCCGCTGGAAAAGACCGATCTTTCCGGCCCGGTGGCGCTGGTGCTGGGCAGCGAGGGCGCAGGCCCTGGCGCACTGGTGCGCAAACTGTGCGATGCCGCCGTTACGCTGGATATGGCCGGTGGCAAAACCGGTGTGGACAGTTATAACGTCAGCGTGGCCGCCGGTATTTTGATGTACAACATCATGCAGCGCCGCAAGTAACGGCTGCGCAAAAAAAGGAATCCCATACCAAAGGGGAGAACAACATGCCAAGCAAACGTACAAATGATTCCGTGGACCGCATTCTGGAAGAACTCAGCCATGAGCAGGCCGAACGCGGCATCCGGGATAGTGTAACAGACCGCCAGGTGGATGCCATCCTGCAAAGCCTGGGCCACGGCAGCATGGAGGAATCCTCCGGCGGCGGTTCGGCATTGGGACCCATCCAGAAAGAGGACCTGCCGGATATCACGCTGGGCAAAGGCAATAATTTTAACACCGAGGACCGGTTTTCCACCGCTGTGCTGGACGACCTGCTGGGCGATCTGCCCAGTATGCGGGCTGCCAAAAAGAATAAACCCGGCCCCGCTGCCCCGGCCCGCCGGCCTGCTTCTGTGCCGGAGCCGCGCCGCATGCCGGAAGTTGAGCCTAAAGTAGAAAAACAAAATAATATACAAACTGTACAACTGACTCAGCCGGTGCGCTCGGAACCTGTTCCGCAGCCTGCCCGCCCTGCCCCGGCACAAACTGCGCCCCAGCAGCCGGCCCCGCAGGTACAGCCGGAGACAAACCCGGCCCCGCAGCCGGAACCAAGACCGGCGGATGCAACATCAGGGGATACCACCCGCACCAGCGTCATTAAAGCCTTTTTGGGCCGCAGGGTGCCGCAAGCGGACAGCAAGTACCTGGATGAAGGAAAAAAAGATTTTACCAACTTTTTTGGCACCAGCGTGGCCGTTGTTCCGGATGATATGAAGTCCGAGCAGGAGCGCCAGCAGACTCCCAAGAAAAAAGGCTTGTTTGGCTTTGGATATGCTACCGATACCGGGGAGTTTGAGCCGATCAATGTTTCGGTCAGCGGCAGGGTGGAAAACCAGAGCACCCAGCAGCTGGAAGAACAACTGCCCCGGTCGCAGGATGTTTTGCCACAGGATGAACCGGACGAGATGGAGCTGCGCGAGCAAGAGCCGCCCCGCCACCACGCTGCAAAGAAAAAAGGCTTTTTTGCCAGCCTGTTCGGCGGCAAAAAGCACGATGTCTATGACGAGCTGGAATCCTATGACCCGTATGAGGGCGAGCCGGATACAGCCCCGGTAGAAAACTGGGAGGTTCCGGAACAGCCCCGGGAGGAGCCGGAAACAGAGGAAACGGGCGAGATGCCCCGCCTGACCGCTACCAACGCAGGGCTTTCCATCTCCGGGCGGCAGACTTCCCAGTTTGCCGCCACAGGCAAACCGCTACCTCCGAAGGATGAGCCGGCCCCGCAGCCGGAACCTCAGCCCAATGTTTACCGCAAAAATAAAAAGCGGGATACCGTGGAGTTCACCCCCCGCAAGGAGCGGGAACGCACCATGCCGTTCACTCGGCCTGCCCCCCGCCGCGAAGCGGAACCCGTGGGCGAGCCGGTCATGACCCCAAACGATACGGTGCAGCCGCAGCCCGCGCCTGCCCCGCAGGCGACCACCGGTTTTACCATGCAGCTGGGGGACGAGCCCGTACCGGAAAGCACCCAGTCGTTCCTGCATGAACTGAACGCAGCCCTGCCGCCGCGCCGCAAAAAGCCTGCGCCCAAAGCTGCCCCCGTGCAGGAAGAACCCGCCAGCGGCGATACCTTTGAGGAACTGCCGCAGGAGCTGGCCCAGACCTTGACTGGGCAAATCCGCCTGAGCGAGATTGCCGAAGGGGTGGAAGAGCGGCCGGAAGAACCGAAAAAGCCCGCCCCGAAAAAAGAGGAAGAAAGCTTTGAGGAGCTGATCGGCCCCCTGGTGGATGAAAAGCCCAATACCGCGGAATTTGTGCGCGGCATTGAACAGTCCATCAACCTGGAAAAGATCAAATCGGATTCAAAGGCAAAAACAGAAAAGACCGATACCGATTACCAGGCGGCTGCCCAGTACCTGAGCGACCCCAACGCCGGGGCGGAGCCGGAAGCACCGGAACAAAAAAAGCCCGGCAAAGGCTTTAACATCCTCCGGTTTGCAGGCAAGCCGAAGGACGAAACCACCCCCGATGGCGAAGCGCCTTTTGCCGCACAGGCCGCCGTCCTGCACCGCCACGAATACGAAAGCACCGATGATGCCCCCGTGGTGCGCCATGACCTGGAACTGCGAGTGATGATCACCACCGGCACAGCAATCGCTGTGGGCGCTGCAGCCCTGATTATGATCGTTCTGGGCACTATGGCGGCCACCGGAGCCAATCTTGGCCCGCTGGATACCACAGCCAGCACCAAGCCGCTGCTGGTGACCATGCTGATCCTGCTTGCTGCCAGTGCGGCCCTGTGCTGGCAGACGATGCTGGGCGGCCTGGCCGGGCTGATCAACATGCGCCGGGGCAATACCGCAGATACCATGCCCGCCATGGCCGCGGTGGCCTCCATCCTGCAATGTATCATGTTTTTGGCAAAGCCGGAATGGTATAACCCCGCAACCCTCTGCCTGATGACCGGCCCCGCAGCGCTGCTGCTGTGCGGCAACGCTGCAGGCAAGGCAATCGATGCCCACACCATCCGGGATAACTTTACCCTTGTCAGCGCCGGGATGGACCACGCTGTGGCATATCGGCTGAAAGATGCCGGGGTACTGCGCACCGTGACCGCCGGGCTGGCGGAACCGCGCCCCAATGTGCTGGTCAGCCGTCCCACCCGCCTGATGAAAGGCTTTTTGGCGGGCAGCGAATCCCGCCGCACATCGGATAAAAACCAGCAGCAGTTTGCCCGCATCCTGCTGGGCTGCGGCGTGGCTGCATTCCTGTTCACCCTGCTTTACCGCAAGGATGCCGGAACGGCGTTCACTGCGCTGGCCGGTGTACTCTGCCTGGGCGCGCCGCTGGCCGGTACGCTGATCTCCGCCATGCCCATGCGTTTGATGCAGCGCAGTGCCGCGCAGATCGGCGCGGTCATCCCCGGTTGGAAGGATATCCGACTGCTGGGCCGTGTGAACGTGCTGCAGGTCACGGCGCAGGATCTTTTCCCCAAAGGGTGCATTACGCTGCGCGGCATCAAGCCGGTGCGCAAAGAGGATATTGAGCTGGCCATCATCTACTCCGCTTCCATGCTGGCCGATGTGAATACCCCGCTGAAAGATATCTTCCTTGGTATGACGGGCGATAACCGCAAGCTGCTGTGCAAGGTGGAAAACCTGGAAACGCTGGACGGCCTGGGCTATGTGGGCTGGATCAACGGCGAGCGGGTCATGATCGGCTCCCGCCGGCTGATGGATACCTATGATATCCAGCTGCCCAGCATGGAATATGAACGCCGCCATACCGTGAACCAGCGCCGGGTCATCTACCTGGCGGTTTCCGGCAAGCTGTTCAGCATGTTCCAGGTGGCTTATCAGAGTGATCCCGATACCGCCGCCGTGCTGGATTCCCTGCGCCGCGCCGGACTTTCGCTCATTGTGGACTGCGATGACTTTAACTGCGATGAAGCGCTGCTGCAGACTGCTTATAACCTGCCGGTTGGTACCGTCAAGGTGCTGAGCGGCAAGGAACACAAGGCGCTGGAGCCCGCTGTGGCCTGGCTGCCGGAAAGCGAAGGCAGCATGCTGCACCTGGGCAGCTTTGCCAGCTTTGTCGGCGGCCTGGAAGCCGCTGCGGGTGCGGCAGAGGGGGAACACCGTTCTTCGATGGTGCTGTCGGCCTCGGTGCTCATCAGCTGCATTCTTGCCATGATCATGGCGCTGGCCGGTGGCCTGGCCGGGCTGCCGCTTCCGGCACTGGCCTTGTATCAGGTCGCTTGGGCGGTTCTGGCCATGATATTCCCCCTGATCCAGAGATATTAAGGGATATCTGAAAACAAAGAACTGGATTGAGTTTTCGGCTTTTCAGATATATCCCAAGCGTTTTTGCGGGAAAAATGAAGGCAACACCGCACAATTCCCGCCTTGCGGCTTAAGCACCGCTCCGGCAGCTGCGGCACGGCATCTGCGTTGCCAAAATGCTCGATAAGACATCCAGTATTATCTGCGCTTTTGGCTTGGCATCTGCCGCACCTCGCTCGCCGTATCGGCACTTAGAATTATGCGGTATTGCCTAAAAACGGGAACGACATAAAAAGGAATGGTGCAACCATGTACCGCACAATTCAACATCAGATGAGCATTGATGACTACCTGCCGCCCTATGAAGGCGAGCTGGTACAAGAGAACCGCTGGGTGCGCCTGGCCCAGGCCATTGACTGGGATGCCATTGAACAGGAGTACAGCGGCCATTTTGCTGCTGGCGGCAAGGTGGCAATTCCGGCCCGCATGGCGTTCGGTGTGCTGGTGATTCGTGCAGCGTGCCGCACAACGGACAGCGAAACGGTGGAGATCGTGCGCGAAAGCCCCTACCTGCAATACTTTTTGGGCTTTGACTCCTTTACCTATGATGTGCCGTTTTCTTCCCGCAGCATGGAGCGGTTCCGTACCCGCATTTCCCCCGCCCGTGTGCGGGAAGCCGTAGCGCTGCTGCGCGGCTTTGAAACCAACAAAGGCAGTAAAAAATGAAAAAGGGCCGCATGGCTCCGGGCAGCTGCTCCGAACCGTGCGGCCATGTTATGCCCTGCAACCCCAACTTTGCAACAGATAGGAGAATTATGGAAATTATTGTTGATGCTTTTTTGGATGCACTGATCGACGGCGTAAAAATGCTGCCGTTTTTGTATCTGGCATATCTGCTGATCGAATGGCTGGAACGCAACCATGGCGAGCGAATTGAAAAAGCGCTGGCTGGCGGCGGCCACTGGGGCTTTGTGCCCGGCGCACTGCTGGGCTGCGTACCACAGTGCGGGTTTTCGGCGGTAGCGGCCAACTTTTATGCCAGCCGGGTCATTACCCCCGGCACGCTGCTGGCTGTGTTCCTGGCAACATCGGATGAAGCCATCCCCCTGCTGGCGGCGGAGCCTACCTTGTGGAACAAGCTGGGCCTGCTGCTGGTGCTCAAAATCGTGTTTGGCATTGCAGCCGGTTTGGTGTTGGATGTTCCGCTGCGCCGCATCCTGCCCAAAGGGCTGTATGGCGGCTATGAGGGCCATGCCGATGAGGTGGACTGCCACGAAGAACACGAGGAACACAGCAGCATTTTCCTGGCGGCACTGCGTCACACGCTGGAAATTTTTGTGTTCATCTTGGTGTTCAGCTTTATCATTGGGCTGATCTTTGGCTTTGTCGGGGCAGATTCCGCCGCGGCATTTCTGGGCAGTCTGGGCATTTTCCAGCCCATGATGGCCGCGCTGATCGGTCTTGTACCCAACTGCGGTGCCAGCGTGCTGCTGGCTCAGCTGTATATGGGCGGGGCTATTACCTTTGGCAGTTTTTTTGCGGGGCTGTGCTCCGGCGCAGGTATCGGCCTGGCTGTGCTGTGGCGTGTCAACCCCAGCTGGAAACAGAACTTGTTCATGACAGGGCTGCTCTGGTTCTGCGGCACCTGCTGCGGTATTTTGCTGCAATGGGTGGTGTAAGAGCTGCCGGCGGCCATAACCCGTAAAATAATAAGTAGGGGACGATGCTCGCATCGTCCCGCCCGCCGGGCCTTGCCACGCTGCTACCCCCAAAACGTGGGAAGAACCCTGCCGTGCACGCAAAGGCTCACCCTCCAAATACAAATTTACCCCTAAAACAAAAAACAAACGCCGCAGGGAGCATCATGCACTCCCTGCGGCGTTGTCATTTATATCGTCTCGCCTTCAGCCTCTGCAGCCGGTTTCTTCTTCCCAGTCGCCGAAATCTTCGGCTTTGGCGATGGTGGTAGGGTCCACCTTGCCGTCCTCCGTCAGCTTAACGGGTTCGGTTTTGTCCTGTACCGGGTTCACGTTCGGCACATCGCCACCGCTCTGGATGGGAATGGTAACGCCGTCATCTTTCTGCGCGGGTTCTTCCACCGGGGCAGCAGGCTCCTCAATCGGTGCGGGCTGTTCCTCGTCCGGGGCAGGCTCTGCCGCCGGTTCTTCTGCGGTGGGTTCCTCGTCGGCATTTTCTTCGGTTTCGTCCGCATCTTCGGTGCTTTCGGAAGCTTCGCTGTCGTCAAATGCGGAGTCATCCACAATTTGTTCGCTCTCTTCGTCCTGAGCCAGATACTTGCTGACAACATAAACGCCAACACCGATGGCTGCGCCCAGCACAATGGGAATCAGATGAAATTTTGCCATAGTAATTTCTCCTTTCGTGCGCGGGCAACTGGCCCGACAGCTGTTTGGGGCGGTTGTGCCTAGAACGATTGGCACAACCTTAAATTAGTGTCAGTATAACACCCTGCGGGGCAGAAATACAAGTCAAATTTGTTAAAAGTTACACAAAATCCAAAAACGCGAACTCGCTGCCTTACATCTTGTGGTCAGCAAACAGCGGGTCATCCTGCCACAGTACGGTGTGCCCGGCGGCGCGGGTGGCGTTCAAGTCAATGATGCGCTGGTTGCCGGAGCCGCGGAACCGCAGCGAAATATCGTGCTGCGCGGGGATGAATTCGCCGTCCACCAGCACATCGATCAGGCTCAGCATCTCGTCCGTCACTTCGCAGCGGGCATGGCTGGGCTGCAAAAGTTCGGTTTCGTATACATTGCCGGTGTAGCACCAGATGGTTTTGTGGGGGTACAACACCCGTACTTCGTGCAGGAACGGCACCAGCGCACGCTGGTTTTCCGGCTCAAAGGGTTCGCCGCCCAAAAGGGAAAGCCCATCAATATAATCCGGGGCAAGGCTGCCCAAAATTTCATTGCGCACGGCTTTATCAAAGGGCAGGCCATAACCAAAATCCCAGGCAACGGCGTTAAAACATTCCGGGCAGTGGCGGCGGCAGCCGGAAACAAACAGACTGGTACGTACGCCCGTGCCGTTGGCAATATCACAGTATTTTATGGTTGCGTAGTTCACGCGGGGAGCCTCCTTATAACATGCAACACTATATCTTGTATAGTGCTGCGGCAAATCATCACAATAGGCAGGTGCCTTGCACCAGTATACCAGCCGTGCCGGGCAAAAGCAAGCGGCCAGGGAACAATAAAATCACATATCATCGCAACTTTGAAAAAAGTGCCTATTTTACCCAAAAAGCCAGCGCTTTTTTCGGCGTTTTGTTTTACAATCTTTTTGAACGTCCCATCGCGCTATATGGCATATATGGGTGCTATTAGCAAATTATATACAATATATTGTGGTGTATCGGCTTGACTTTGCCGGGTCGATGCGGTAAGATAAATACGCTCGCCAAAATCATGGAGCGGTTTTGGCGTGGGGTATCAACCCGGCAGCTTTTATTGAGGTAAGGAGATAACAGTTCATGAAGATCATCAAGCGCAACGGCAGCGAGGCCGTTTTCGATATATCCAAAATTATTGCAGCGGTGACCAAAGCCAACAACGTTGTTGCCTCCAACCAGCGCTTGACCAAGGAACAGATCACGGCCATTGCCGACGATGTGGCGCAGGAATGCCAGAGCCGCAACCACGCCATGAACGTGGAGGAGATCCAGGATCTGGTGGAAGACGCCATCATGCAGACCAAAGCGTATGAGGTGGCCCGCAAATATATCACCTACCGCTATGTGCAGAGCCTGCGCCGTACCCATAACACCACCGACGACCGCATTCTGTCCCTCATCGAGTGCAACAATGAGGAAGTCAAGCAGGAAAACGCCAATAAAAACCCGACCGTCAACAGCGTTCAGCGCGATTATATGGCCGGCGAGGTCAGCAAGGACCTGACCATGCGTATGCTGCTGCCTGCCGAGATTGTAAAGGCACATGAGGATGGCATCATTCATTTCCATGATGCTGACTATTACGCCCAACATATGCACAACTGCGACCTGGTCAACCTGGACGACATGCTGCAGAACGGCACGGTTATTTCTGGTACCCTCATCGAAAAACCGCATTCTTTCTCCACGGCCTGCAACATTGCCACCCAGATCATTGCGCAGGTGGCATCCAACCAGTACGGCGGCCAGAGCATCAGCCTGACCCACCTGGCACCGTTTGTGGATATCAGCCGCAAAAAGATCCGCCGCGATACCGAAGCGGAGATGAAGGAACTGGGCATTGATCCCGGTGAAGAAAAGCTCTCCCAGATCGTTGAAGCCCGTCTGCGCGAGGAAATCAAGCGCGGTGTGCAGACCATCCAGTACCAGGTCGTTACCCTGATGACCACCAACGGCCAGGCACCGTTCATCACGGTATTCATGTACCTGAACGAAGCGGGCGAAAACCAGCGCCTGAAATCTGACCTTGCCATTATCGTGGAAGAAATGCTCCGCCAGCGCTACCAGGGTGTTAAGAATGAAAAGGGCGTCTGGATCACCCCCGCGTTCCCCAAGCTGATCTATGTGCTGGAAGACGATAATATCCGCGAAGGCACCCCCTATTTCTACCTGACCAAGCTGGCCGCCAAATGCACCGCAAAGCGCATGGTGCCGGACTATATCAGCGAAAAGAAGATGAAGGAATACAAGCTGTCTAAGGGTGAGACCGAGGGCAACGGCGATGTATTTACCTGCATGGGCTGCCGCAGCTTTTTGACCCCCGACCGTTCCGGCACTGGCTGGAACAACGTGGCCAACGCCAAGAACTATGTGCCGGGCAAGCCGAAGTACTATGGCCGCTTCAATCAGGGTGTTGTTACCATCAACCTGCCGGATGTGGCCCTGTCCTCCGGCGGTGAGCCGGATAAATTCTGGAAAATTTTTGATGAGCGCCTGGAACTGTGCCACCGCGCCTTGCAGTACCGCCATAACCGCCTTAAGGGTACCCTGTCCGATGCGGCACCCATTCTGTGGCAGTACGGCGCTCTGGCCCGCCTGAAAAAGGGCGAGCCCATTGATAAGCTGCTGTACGGCGGCTACTCCACCATCAGTCTGGGCTATGCGGGCCTGTATGAATGCTGCAAATATATGACCGGCAAGAGCCATACCGATCCCGCCGCAAAGCCCTTTGCCCTGAGTGTGATGCAGCACATGAACGATAAGTGCAACGAGTGGAAAAACGCTGAAAATATTGATTACTCGCTGTACGGCACCCCGCTGGAATCCACCACCTACAAGTTTGCCAAGTGCCTGCAAAAGCGGTTTGGCATTGTGCCGGGCATTACGGACCGCAACTATATCACCAACAGCTACCATGTGCATGTGACCGAGCAGATCGATGCGTTCACCAAGCTGAAGTTTGAAAGCGAGTTCCAGCGCCTGTCTCCGGGCGGCGCCATCAGCTATGTGGAAGTGCCCAATATGCAGGATAACCTGGAAGCTGTCATCAAAGTGATGCAGTTCATCTATGATAACATCATGTACGCAGAGCTGAACACCAAGAGTGACTACTGCCAGGTGTGCGGCTATGACGGCGAGATCAAGATCGTGGAGGACGACGGCAAGCTGGTGTGGGAGTGCCCCAAGTGCGGCAACCGCGACCAGAACAAGCTGAACGTTGCCCGCCGCACCTGCGGTTATATCGGCACCCAGT